>Ga0207773_100689_pt1 | contig 11942 bp, 10 predicted proteins | sample TtaePargueraPR_2_FD_187281 | JGI IMG/M metagenome (GOLD analysis project Ga0207773, IMG submission 187281) | Aerobic enrichment media microbial communities from Bioluminiscent Bay, La Parguera, Puerto Rico - Tt and M1 (3) (SPAdes) | ecosystem: Environmental > Aquatic > Marine > Unclassified ...
CCTGCCGGTGGGCGCGGTGATCGAGGGGCCGGCGATCCTGGAACAGCCCGATGCCACCATTGTCGTCGACCCCGACCTCGTCGCCCGGGTCGACGACCTGGGCAACCTGATCATCGGGCGGGAGGCTGATTGATGGCCGACCTTGCCAGCACTGGCCTGCTGATCGTCGATCTGCAGAACGACTTCATCCACCCCGACGGCGCCTACGCCCGGGGCGGGCAGTCCTCCGCCGAGATCGCCGCCCTGCCAGGCAGGATCAGGCCACTGGCCGACCGTCTGCGGGCGGCGGGTGGCTGGATCATCTCCACCCAGTTCACGCTGGTGCCGGGCAAGGGCGGCGCACCGATCATCTCGCCGCATCTGAAGACCATGCGGCCGTTCCTCGGCGCCGGCGACTTCAAGCCCGGCTCCTGGGGCCAGGCGCTGGTCGACACGCTGCAGCCGGCCGACCTCACGGTCGAGAAGGTGGCCTACTCCGCCTTCTACATGACCCGGCTGGAGTGGCTGCTGCGCAAATGCGGCATCGACCGGCTGGTGGTCTGCGGCATCGTCACGAATGGCGGTGTCGCCTCCACGGTGCGCGACGCGCACGTCCGCGACATCGAGGTCAGTGTGCTCGCCGATGGCTGCGCCGCCTTCGACCGCACGGTGCACGAAACCGCCATCGCGGCGCTGAGGCCGGTCGCCCGCATCGCCAGCATCGCCGAGATGGAGACGGAATGGACGACGGCGTAGGTGTCGAGCCCTATCGCGGGGAGGAGCCCGCGGCGTCCGTCGACACCGTCATCGTCGGTGGCGGCGCCTGCGGCATGATCGCCGCACTGGCGGCGTCGGAGGCGGGGGACAGCGTGCTGGTGCTGGAGCGCGATCCGGTGCCGCGTGGCAGCACCTCCCTGTCGGCCGGCCTGATCCCGGCGGCGGGAACCGCGCCGCAGCGCGCCAAGGGCATCGAGGACACGCCGGCACTGTTCGCCGCCGACATCCAGCGAAAGGCCCATGGCGAGGCCGACGCGGCGATCGTCGACCTGGTGACGACGGAGTCCGGACCGCTCATCGACTGGCTGGTGGAACGACACGGTATTCCGCTAACCCTCGTCGACGATTTCGACTATCCCGGACACCGCAGGCGGCGCATGCACGGCACACCGCGGCGCGCCGGTGCGGAGCTTCTCGACCACCTGCGGTCGGCCGTGGAGGGCACCGAGACGTTGCTGCTCTGCAACCGGCGTGTCCAGGTGCTTCATGTCGACACCGAGGGCCGCGTGCGCATGGTCACCGCCGCCCTGCCGGACGGCAGTCGGGAGACCGTCGGCTGCGGCCGGCTGATCCTCGCCTGCAACGGCTTCGGCGGAAACCGGGAGATGGTGCGCGAGCTGATGCCGGAGATCGAGAGGGCCGTCTGGTTCGGCCATGACGGCAACCAGGGCGAGGCGATCCGCTGGGGCCGGGCGCTTGGGGCGGAACTCAGGCATCTGGGCTCCTATCAGGGCCACGGCTCGGTCGCCCAGCCGCACGGCATCCTGATCTCCTGGGCGGTGATCGGCGAGGGCGGCTTCCAGGTGAACGCCGATGGCCACCGCTTCTGGAACGAGGCACAGGGCTATTCCGAGGCGGCCCGGCAGGTGCTGGCCCAGCCCGGCGGTATCGCCTGGGACATCTTCGACGACCGCATCGCCGGCATCGCCAGGCAGTTCGAGGATTTCCGGCAGGCCGAGGTCGAGGGAGCGATCGTTTCCGCCGGTAGCATCGAGGCGCTGGCCACGGCCTGCCAACTGCCACCGGACACCCTGGCGGCGACTGCCGCGGGCGTTGCCGACATGAAGGCGGGGGCGCTCGCGGATCCACTTGGGCGCGACTTCACCGGCGCGCCGCCACTTGTGGCGCCCTTTCGGGCGGTCAGGGTCACCGGCGCCCTGTTCCACACCCAGGGCGGACTGGCGATCGATCGGGAGGCCCGTGTCCGGCGGACAGGAGACGGCATCTTCGCCAATCTCTACGCGGCCGGAGGTGCTGCCTGCGGCGTTTCGGGAAGTGGCGACGCGGGCTATCTGTCGGGCAACGGTCTACTCACCGCCACGACCCTGGGCCGGGTAGCGGGGCGCTCGCGGTGCTGGCGGGAAAGCTGAAGGTCGGTTATCGCCGGCTGGGGCCGAAGATCAGCGTGTTTCCAGCCTGCATGATGCGGGGCTGACGTTTGGAGTCGAGCATCATGGTGCGGGCCTTGTCGGTGATCTCCACGCCACCGCCGATTTCGTAGGGCAGGGCGAAGAGGTAGCCCGATTCCACGCCCGCGCTCATCTCCTCGTCCGAGAGGTGAATGGTCGCTTGCAGGCCGAACGCCGTCCGGCGAAGCGTCACCGGACGAAGCAGGGTCGCACCCGGCTCCCGCCGCTGAATGACCACCATCGGGCAACCCGAAGGCACCTGTTCCAGCAAGCGTTTCAGCCTCTCCAGGGCAGCTGCGTCGCGGTCCATCTTTCCCCCAGTACGAGTCCTCGTTGCCTGAGCAACGTGGATCGGAACGGACCGCCGGTTCCCCGATTCCGGCAATCCGCTGATGGTAAGATGCTCCGTCCTGGCAACATTCGAGTCCATTTACGAAATGGTGACTCTCGTTGCTCGCTTCGGTAATCAGCCGAAGGTCAGTGGCCGCCCATGACGATATTTCTGTCAAATCCTCATTGTGGAGCGTGCAACTTTTACTGGTATTGCGCGAGATCCCTCTCGACGGCTTTCGCATCCTGCGACAGGCCTGCGGCGATGCCGCCCGCCATGTCGCCGGGATAGATTTCCTCCTCGCCGGACTCGATCGCGTCGAGAGCCGCGTCGGCGACGATCTGGGGGTCCAGCTTCGGCGGCGGGTAGTCCCGCTCCATGTCGGTGTCCATGACGCCCGGCATGACGGCCAGCACGTGCGTGCCCTGCCTGGCCAGGACCGCGCGGGCGGTCTGCGTCATCGACAGGCTGGCCGCCTTCGAGGCGGCGAGCCCGCTGCGCAGCGGCAGGCTGACCCGGGCGAGGATCGACAGCATGTTGATGATGGCGCCGCCGCCATTCGCCGCCAGCACCGGCGCGAAGGCTCGGATCATTCTCAGCGTACCGAAATAGTTGCACTCCATATCGGCGCGGGCGGCCTCGAAGCCATCGGGCGCGAACAGGCTCTGCAGATTGTTGACGCCGGCATTGTTGATCAGCAGCTCGACGTCGTCGGCATCCTTGGCGGCGGCGTCGACCGAGGCCTGGTTGGTGATGTCAATGGCCATGATCTCGACGACGCCCGGATGACGTTCGGCCAGATCCCTGATCGCCTCGGTGTCACGCGCCGTGGCGTAGACCTTCCGCGCGCCGCGACGGATGAGGGTCTCGACGTAGAGACGGCCGAGGCCGCGGCTGGTCCCGGTGACCAGGGCGGTGCATCCCTCGATCTTCATGGCATGTCTCCTTTCCTCGCTATGTCCCGCTGCCGGCGCCGACAGCCAGCCCGCATCGATGTCCGGCAGCGGGATCGCCTCGATCAGCTGCCGGGTGTAGGGGTGCCGCGGTGCGGCGAAGACCCGTTCGCACGGTCCCTCCTCGACGATCTCGCCATTCAGCATCACCACGACGCGGTCGCACAAGACGCGGACGACGGACAGGTCGTGGCTGATGAAGGCGAGCGACAGGCCCATCTCCTCGCGCAGCCGGCGCAGTAGCGCCAGCACCTGCGCCTGGCTGGAGACGTCGAGGCCGGAGACGATCTCGTCGGCGACGATGAAGTCGGGCTCGAGCGCGATGGCCCGGGCGATGCCGACGCGCTGTCGCTGACCGCCGGACAACTGGTGGGGAAATCGCCCCGCCAGGTCCGGCGAAAGGCCCACGCGCTGCAGCAGTCCCGCCACCGCTGCGCGCCTCTCGGGCGGGGAGGCAGGCAGCAGCCCGGCGGCTCTCAAGGGCTGCAGCAGGATCGTGCGGATGCGCTGGCGCGGATTGAGGGAGGAGAGCGGGTCCTGGAAGATGAACTGCGCGCGTCGGCGCAGGGGTGCCAGGTCGCTTTCGTCGAGCGCGGTGACATCAACGCCGTCGAACGCGAGGTGGCCGCCAGTGGGGCGGTAGAGGCGCAGCAAGGTGCGCCCGAGCGTCGTCTTGCCCGACCCCGACTCGCCGACGATACCCAGGGACTCCCCCCTCAGGATGGCGAGATCGATGCCCTTGAGGATCTCGATCCTCGGCGCCGGCCCCCAGAGACCGCGGCGCGCGTTGTCGGGCAGGGAGAGCCGCAGACCCCGCGCCTCGATGAGCGGCTGCGGGCCATCCGTCATCGCCCCGCGGCGCCGGGTCGGCGTCCCTCGTCGAGCGCTCTTGCCTCCCGCGCCAGTTCGGCGAGCAGTGTCGCCGGCACCGGACGAAGCTGGTCGCCCGGCCGGTCGTAGCGCGGCGTGGCGGCGAAAAGCGCGCTTGTGTAGGGATGCGTCGGCCGTTTGAAGATCGCCTCGGTCGAGCCGTGCTCCAGGATGCGCCCGCCGTGGATGACGGAGATCGTGCCGCAGATCTTCGCCACCACGCCGAGATCGTGCGTGATGAACAGGATGGCGGTGCCGTGGTTCGCCTGCATCTCGCGGATCAGGCGCAGGATCTGCCGCTGCACGGTGACGTCGAGCGCCGTCGTCGGCTCGTCCGCGACGATCAGCTTGGGTTCGCAGGCGAAAGCGGTGGCGATCAGCACGCGCTGGCGCATGCCGCCCGACAGCTCGTGCGGATAGCGCCGGGCGACCCGTTCCGGCTCGCGGATATGTACCTCGTCGAGCAGCTCGACCACACGCGTCCATGCGGCCCTGTCGTTGAGGCCCAGATGCAGGCGCAGCACGTCGGCTACCTGCGCGCCTATGCGGCGGACCGGGTTGAGCGCGGTCATCGGGTCCTGCGGAATGAGCGATATCTCTCGGCCGAGTAGCCGGCGGCGTTCCCGTTCGGACAACCGGATCATGTCGCGGCCGAGAAAGTCGATGCGGCCCTCCTCGATCACCGCGGCGCCGGGCAGGATGCCGAGCAGGGCGCGGCCGACCATCGACTTGCCCGCGCCGCTCTCGCCGACCAGGCCATGCACCTCGCCGACCCCTATCGTCAGATCGACGCCGCGCAGGATGGGCGTCGGCCGGTGCCGGCCGCCGATGGCGAGGTGCAGGCCCCGGATGTCGAGCACGGCCGTCATCGGCGCAGCACCGGGTCGAGCACCTGGCGCAGGCCGTCGCCGAGCATGTTGAGGGCGATCACCACGACGATCAGCACGGCGATGGGAAAGGCCATCAGCCACCACGCCTGGTGGATGACCTGGCGGCCCTCGGCGATCATGCCGCCCCAGGTGGGAAAGTCCGAGGCCATCGAGAGGCCGACGAAGGAAAGGATGGCCTCGACGATGATGGCGATGCCCATCTCCAGGGTGAAGAGCGTGATCAGCAGCGGCAGCACGTTGGGCAGAATCTCGCCCGTCAGCGTCCGCCAGCGGCCGAGCCCGATGACCACGGCTGAGGCGACGTAGTCCTGCTCCCGTTGCACCATTACCTCGGCCCGGACGACGCGGGCGAAGCGGGTCCAGTCGATCACCGCGATGGCGATGATGACGGAGTGCAGGCCGGCGCCGAGGACGGCGACGAGGACGATGGACAGCAGCACCGGCGGGAAGGCCATCCAGATGTCGATCAGCCGGGAGACCACGGTGTCCACCCAGCGGCCGTAGAAGCCGGCGAGCAGCCCGAGCGTGGTGCCGATGAGCGCCGTCGCCGTGGCGGCGATGACGGCGACGACGAGGGCGACACGGGCGGCGTGGATCAAGCGTGAGAGGATGTCGCGGCCGAGACTGTCCGTGCCGAGCCAGTAGCCGGGCTCCGCACCCTCCAGCCAGAAGGGCGGCAGGTAGGAGTAGAGCAGGTCCTGGGCCAGCGGGTCGGCGGGGGCCAGCACGTCGGCGAGCAGGGCGACGGTCACCAGCAGCAGCACGATCGCGCCGCCGAAGACCACGCGCGGATTGCCGAGCAAGGCACGGACCGAACCGGTCGCGCCGTCATCCGGCAGTGCCGCCGCCACCGGCTCAGCCACGGCGCAGCCTGGGATTCAGCGCGGCATAAGTCAGGTCGACCGCCAGGTTGATGACGATGAACAGCACGGCGAAGGTCAGGATCAGGCCCTGGATCAGCGGCAGGTCGCGGTTGATCACGGCGTCGATCGCCATGTTGCCGATGCCCTGGTAGGCGAAGATCCGCTCGATCAGCACGGTGCCGCCGACCAGGAAGGTCAGCTGCACGCCGGTCAGCGTCACCGTCGGGATGGCGGCGTTGCGCAGCGCCTCGCGCACGATGATGCGGCCGCGCGACAGCCCCTTCAACCGGGCCATCTGCACGTAGTCCTGGGCCATCGCCTCCATAAGCGAGGCCTTCAGCACCCTGGTGATGATCGCCGCCAGGGGCAGGGCGAGCGCGATCGCCGGCAGCAGGATATGACGCAACAGGACGCCCAGAGTGTCGACGTCGAGCCGGACGATCGATTCCAGGATCCAGAACTGGGTTGCCCAGTCGATGTCGAGGCGCGGGTCGATGCGGCCGGAGATCGGCAGCCCCCAGCCAAGCACCACCACGGCCAGGATGAAAACCAGGCCCCAGAGGAAATCGGGGATCGCCAGCAGCACGCCATTGACGGCGTCGACGATCCATTCGGGCAGGCGGCGGGCGCCGTAGACGCCGACCAGCGCCATCGAGGTGCCGAGCAGGATGGCGAGCACGACGGCGACGAAGGCGAGTTCCAGCGTCGCCGGCAAGCGACTGAAGACCAGCGACAGCACGTCCTGCCTCAGGGAGATCGAGTTGCCGAAATCGCCGCCGATGGCGTCCCCCAGCCAGACCAGGAACTGCTCCAGGATCGGCCGGTCGAGACCGTAGAGCGCGCGCAGCCGGGCGATGTCCTCCTCGCCCGCGCCCGGCGGCAGCATCATCGCGATGGGGTCGCCCGGCACCACCCGGAGCAGGATGAAGACGATGAGCGCCACCCCGAAAAGGGTCGGGATGGTGAGTAGCAGCCGCCTGAGAAGCTGCGCCCGGCTCACCGCCCGACCGCCCGGTCAGTCGCCACGACCGCAGTCACGTCCGCTGCCAAGTCCGCTGCCAGGTTCGCTGCCAGGTTCGCTGCCATGTCCGCTGTTAGGTCTGGGGACCGGCGGCGTGCGTCAGGCAGGGCTCATGCGCTGCGGCAGCAGCATGCCCGTGGCGCTCGGCACCACGTTGACCTCCTGGCGATGGATGATCGGCTGGACGTATTGCAGCAGCGGGATGACATAGCCTTCCTCGGCGATCAGCCGGTCGACCGCCTGCCATCCGGCGATGCGGGTCGCCTCGTCCGGCTCGCCCCAGAGCGGCAGGATGGCGTTGAACACGTCCTCGCCATCCCAGACGGAGTGAGGGGAGGGACCGAACATGGCGAAGCCGGTGGACGTGGACGGGTCGCCGATGGCGTTGCCCCAGTTGTAGAAGGCGGCCGGCGCCAGTTCGTCGCGCGCCCGCAATTCGAAATGCTGGGCGATCTCGTAGATCTCGATCTCCGCCTCGATGCCGACCTGGCGCCACATGCCGACGATCGCCTGGATCATCTCGTAGTCGCGGGGCTTGAAGCCGCGTGTCGTCTGGATGGTGAAGCGGACCGGATTGTCCGTCGAATAGCCGCTATCGGCCAGCAGCTGGCGTGCCAGGTCCGGGTCGTGGGCCACCGTGATCGACGGGTCGTAGGCGTCGTATTCCGGGGTCTGCAGGGTGTCGATCGGGATGCCGTAGCCGCGCAGCAGACGGTCGACGATGGCCTGCTTGTTGATGGCGTGATGGGCCGCCAGGCGGACATTGCGGTCCAGCATCACCCCGACATCGTTAAGGAAGATCATGGCGATGTCGGAGACCGGAACCGTCTGGCCCTCCAGTTCCGGCAGTTCGCGCAGGCGGTCGTATTCCTCGTACGGTATCTCCAGCGTCACGTCGGAAGCTCCGGACTCGACCTCGGCTACCCGGCTGGTGGCGTCGGGCACGAACTTGAAGATCACCGTTTCGTAGGCCGGCACGCCGCCCCAGTAGTCGGGATTGGCGGTCAGGCGCAGGAAGGAGTTGCGCTCGAACTGGTCGACCTTGTAGGGGCCGGAGCCGATCGGCGCGGCCTCGAAGCCCTCGGCGCCGACCTCCTCGAAATAGTGGCGCGGCAGCACGTAGCCGGTGAGGAAGGCCATCCACTTGAACAGCGTCGGCTCGAACTCCAGCACGTCGGCGCGGATCTCGTTGCCGTCGATGGTGAAGTTGCCGATCTTCGACCAGACGAACTGGATCGGGTTGCCGGACTCCGGATCGCCCGCCCGCTCCAGCGACCAGACCACGTCCTCCGGCGTCACCGGCACGCCGTCGTGCCAGACGGCGCCCTCGCGCAGCGTCATGTGCACCTGGGTCCGGTCCTCGTTCCAGCCCCAGTCGGTGAGCAGGCCGGGGGTGAAAGAGAGATCGGGATCCTGGGCGATATAGGGGTCGAAGACCGCCTGGTAGAGCGTCTGGATCGTCGGGTTGACGGCCGAGGCACCGGTCGTCGGATCCCAGGAGGGCAGGTTGACGTTGTAGGCGATCGTCACCGTGCCCCCGGCCTGGGCGCGGGCGCCGTGCGGCAGCACCAGCGTGGGGAGCGCGGCGGCGCCGGCGAGACCGGCGGTGCCAGCCATGAAGGTACGACGTTTGATCGACATGGTTCTCTACTCCCGCGTTCAGCCTCTTGAGGGTGACCCTGTTCGGTCGTCAGTTGTTTGTCGTTGCTTCGTCCGGGCCTTCTATTCGGCCGCCTTCGGAGCACTCTCCGACCAGCGCGCCATCAGCGTGTTGGAGGGGAGCGACTCGTCCACCAGCTTCTTCGCCGTCTCCACGCCGGCGACGGGCAGTCCCTTGGGGTCGAGCAGACCGATCTGCACCAGGACGGAGGCCTGGTCCCAGTAGATGTGCTCGTTGTAGAGCTTGTCACCCCGGAAGCGGATGATCCCGACCAGGGGGATCTCCACGTATTTTCCGGTCGGCGGGATGCCCGGCAGCATCCAGTCGATCTCGATATCGTGGGTGAAGCAGAACAGCATCTCGTCGACGATGCGGTCGGCGCCGACGGTGCGGCTGATCGGGATCAGCTTGGTGTCCTTCGGCGTCTTGGGAATGAAGTGGTTCTTGTAGAAGCGGTGCAGGTCCTTGTAGCCGACCCCGCCGGTCATGGTCGGGATGTGATTCACGTAGGGTTCGGGCACCATGGTCGCCATGGTGGCATCCACGTCCCTGGTCGCGAATTCGTACTCGCAGTGCTTGTCCCAGAGTTCCGACAGATTGTAGTGCGGCCCCATGGCGCCCCGAAAGGCGGCGATCGAGCGCGAATGCGCCATCAGTGCCGCGGGCTTGTCATAGGCTGGCCGCTCCGGACAGTTGAAGCCGTGATCGGCGCCCGGATAGACATGGACCTCCGTATTGTCCATGCCGGCGAGGCCGGCGTTGATCTCGGCCAGGATCTCAGGCGTCGACCACTTGTCCTTCTCGCCGAAATGCAACACCAGCGGGCAGGTGATGCTCCTCGCCTCGGCGATGTTCTTCTCGATCGCCACGCCGTAATAGCCCACCGCCGCGTCGACATCGGTGCGCGCGGCGGCGAGGAAGGCGAGGCGGCCGCCGAGACAGAAGCCGACCGTGCCGACCTTGCCCGTGCATTGCGGCATGGCGCGCAGATGCGCGATCGTCGCCGCGATGTCGGCGATGCCCTTGTCCTCGTCGAAGGCGCCACGCAGCGCCATCGCCTTTTCCCGGTCCTCGCCGCCATAGCCGAGCTGGACGCCGGGCTCGATGCGCCAGAACAAATCCGGCGCGATCACCACATAGCCTTCCTCGGCGTAGTAGTCGGCGACCTCGCGGATGTGATGGTTGACGCCGAAGATCTCCTGCAGCACGACGATGCCGGGACCGGAACCGGACCGGGGCAGGGCCAGATAGCCCTCGAAGCTGCCGCCGTCCTTCGCCGTGATGGTGACCATCTTGCCCGCCATGTCTGACATCTCCCGTCGCTGATCCCTGTCGTGCCGGCTTTGTCGGGCCATCCCCGCGGGCGGTGTCCGGCCGAGAGACCGGTTCCGCCTTCGTCATTGTGCCCCGGATGGCGCAGCGGCGCCATGACCGGCTTCGATCGCGGGGTGAAGCGTATGGGGTTTATGGGATAGTTTCAATCTTAAAACTCTGTTAAGAATAACCTTTAAGTTCACGCGATCCACGATCCGGCGGGAGCGATGCGCAACCAGGGTGAAGGCAGTGACGACGGCGGCAGGGTGGCCACCCGGCGATCCGACGGCACGACGCGGACGGAGCGCGGCGACGGTGACGGCTGGCACCTTGCCCGCGACGCGCGCGAGCGGATGGTCGCCGATCTCGAGTTCAGCCTCGAGCACGCGATCCAGGCGTTCTACCGCTGGAAGTCCGAGTGCCTGGCCGCGGTCGCGGACAGGCGGCTTTCCGGCGACGACACGGCCATCCTCAACATTATCCGCATGAAGGACGAGCCCAAGCGGCTGTCGGAGATCGCCCGGCTCTTGAACCGCACCGACACCGCCAACATCCAGTATGCCATCCGCAAACTGGTGAAGCTGCGCCTGATCGAGAGCGAGGGCGGGCGGTCGCGCAAGCTGACGCGTTACCGGGTGACCTCAAGGGGGCGCGAGCTGACGGACGCCTATGCCGACATGCGGGCGTCGCTGCTGATGCCGATGATCGGCTCGATGGACATGGGGGCCGAGGATTTCGAGCGGGTCTCCCACTTCCTCGACCTGATGGCCAGCCTCTACAGCCAGTGCACGCAGAAAGCGGCCGCCCGCGGGTACTGATCCCGGGGCGGCCGCCCTTCCTTCGGATACTTTCTCGTCGGGCTACTCGACAGTCAGCGGGATCGTCGCCAGCACCTCGTCGGTGTCCGACAGCCGGTAGCGGATCTCGTACTGGCCAGCCTGCGCCGGGGCGAAGATCTGCAGGGGCGAGCCCTGGCTGGCCCGGGTTCCGCGCAACGCCTCGACCTCCGGACCTGAACCGGCGGGCACGATCTCGATGAAATCCTCGTAGCGGCCGGGACCGGTCCAGGTGACCTCGACCACGCCGCCGGCGGCGACGGTGGGCGCGCTCTCCAGGCTGATCCCCTCGACGCCGACGGTGACCGGCACGCTGGCCACGGTGCGGCCGCTCTGGGCCATGACGTAGCGCACCTCGTACTCGCCTTCCTCGGCCGGCGCCTCGATCGTCACCACCGAACCTGTCCGCGTGCGGGCATAGTCGGTGTAGGTGCCTTCCGGCGCGCCCGGCTCGACGATGGTGATGTAGTCGTTGTGGTTGTCGGGGCCGACCCACTGGACCTCGAAGTCGGTGCCTGGCGGCACCGGGCCGTTGACGATGAGCTGGGCCGTGACCGGCGTCAGCGTCACCGGTTGGCTGACCAGCGTGCGTCCGGACTGGGCGATGACGTAGCGCACCTCGTAATTGCCGAGGCCGTCAGGTGCCGTGACCTCCAGCGGGTTGCCGTTGCGGGTGCGGGTGTAGTTGTCGTAAGTGCCCTCCGGCGCGCCGGCCTCGACGATGGTGATATAGTCGTTGTGGTTGTTCGGACCTTCCCAGGCGACCTGGAAGACGCTGCCGGCCGGGATCTCGTCGGGCACGTCCAGCGAGCCCATGACGGCGGTCAGTTCCACCGGCTGGCTTGCCAACGTGCGGCCGGACTGCTGGACGACGTAGCGGATCTCGTAGCTACCGATGGCGTCGGGCGCGGTGATCTCCGCCGGACTGCCATGCCGGGTCCGGGCATAGTCGGTGTAGGTGCCCTCCGGCGCCCCGGCCTCGACGATGGTGATGTAGTCGTTGTTGTTGTCCGGGCCCTCCCACTCGACCTGGAAGGTG
>Ga0207773_100690_pt1 | contig 11941 bp, 9 predicted proteins | sample TtaePargueraPR_2_FD_187281 | JGI IMG/M metagenome (GOLD analysis project Ga0207773, IMG submission 187281) | Aerobic enrichment media microbial communities from Bioluminiscent Bay, La Parguera, Puerto Rico - Tt and M1 (3) (SPAdes) | ecosystem: Environmental > Aquatic > Marine > Unclassified ...
TAAAGGCCGCGGCGGACAAAATCAGTCGCTACGCTTCCCGATTGCAAGATCGGGACTGATTTTCTTGCAGTTTCAGCTCTTCCCGACAGAAGCCGGGACAGGCTATAACGATTCCAAATGCATAATCCGGGTTTAAGGAATAGAAGGCAATTTTTTAATGATAGAAGACAAAGGTGACATAAACTTCATCCGTAAGTTTTTGTTCTTCGGGATAGAAAGAAGGGGGGGCTGATTCAGCCATGTCTTTTTGCATTCTCATATATTCCATCTGGACAGGGCGAGGGAAATCAGGCTGTGAGGAACCGTAATTTACATTAAATACCTGTATCCTTTTAAGTTCCATAGTGGAGGCAATGTGTTCGGCTTTTTCCTTGGCATTATTCAAAGCAGCAGTCAGCAATTGCTTTTCGTAAGCTTTTTGCATTTCCTCAGAAATAATAAAAGAGACATTATAAGTGATTTCATCTTCATTATTTAATTGATCCACTAATGAAACCAAATCCTTTTCAGGATCTTTTAAACTTATCTTGATGTTTTGTGAAGCAACATAACCGCTGTCTTTGGATGTGCCTTTTTGATAGATTCTGTTGACAGATAAGTTGTAATTGCTGGTGGTTAGTTTGTAGTCTGATAATTCGGCTTTTTTTACAAGCTGTTCAATTTCCTGGCTTTTTTTGTTGAGCATTGCTGCTGCGTCAGTGGCCTTCATGGATTTCTTTTGAACATGGATAAGGACTAGGGCTTCATCCGGTTTGACACTTATCTCACTTTTACCAGTGACCAGAATGGTGTTAGGGACTGTAGTGTTTTGGGCAAAAGCCGTTGAAAAGCCTATCATGAGGATAGCGAAAATTAAGCAAACTCTTTTCATAGTAGTTAAATTCAGTTATACCCCAATGACGGCAAAATATAAGCCAGTATAACATATAGCTTAAAAAAAATGCAGCAAATTCATTTATTCGCTTTGTTAACTTGACAAATGGCAGTAATTTGCCAACCGTTTTAACAAGAATATAAAATTGTTTTGAATATGATTAATCCATGGCATGACGTTCAGGTAGGTGAAGATGCGCCGGAATTTGTAATGGGCGTTATAGAAATCCCTAAGGGGAGTAAAGGGAAATATGAGTTGGAAAAAAAGACAGGAATGTTGATGTTGGACAGGGTTTTGTTTTCCTCGGTTCATTATCCAGCTAATTACGGATTTATTCCACAAACTTTTTGCGAAGATCATGATCCCTTGGATATTTTGATCATTTCACAAATTGACATTCCATCCATGACCTTGGTAAAAGCCAAGGTGATCGGGGTGATGAGGATGGTAGATGGTGGTGAAGCTGATGATAAAATCATCGCGGTAGCTGCTGATGATCAGTCAGTAAACTATATCAATGACATCGATGAACTTCCGCCCCACTTGATGAAAGAAACCCACCGGTTTTTTGAAGATTACAAGAAACTGGAAAATAAGGAGGTAAAGGTAGAAGACTTCCTCGGTAAGGAGGATGCAATGAGGATTGTCAATGAGAGTATAGAGCTCTATGACAAGAACTTCAGAAATAAAAAGTAAACGACTGGCTGCCATTTGGCAGCCATTTTTGGTTCTATATGGAATACAGTGGGTAAATATCAGTGTTGTTGTTAACTGTTAGGGTGAAGAATTGTCGGACTGTTAAATTGTGGAATTGTTAAACTGTCGAATTGTAGAAAGCAGAACATTCAATAACCAATAAGCCATTATCTAATAGCTATCTGGCGCCTGCTGGCGAGCCAGGAAATACAGGCTGTTGACCGTCGATAGTGGTCTGTGGTCAATAACCAATGCCCCAACAGCCCATAACATAAACTGGGTTGCCCATTGCAAATCACGTAGCTCCATTTTTTGGCTTCAGCTTAGGGGGGGAAGGGCACAAACTAAACTTAGCTATTGTGAATGGCTGTCCAACGTTATATTTTTTGTAATTTGCAGTTTGCAAATAATTAGTATATGTCCAAATTTGATCATATAAGACCTTATTATGATACTGAAGTCAATCAAGCCCTCCTAAGGGTGATTGATGATCCCATGATGAAAGCCATCATGAATTTCACCTTTCCGGAAATGGAGGACAGCAAATGGAAAGAACAACTGAGCAGAACGCATTCGATCCGTGATTTTCAAATAAATTTCATCTATCCGGCAATAAAAATGGTGCTCAAAAGAAGTGCGGAAGGCCTTACCTATTCAGGTTTTGAGCACCTGGACCAGCATACTGCCTATTTGTTTATATCAAATCATAGGGACATCATCCTGGATAGTTCGTTGTTGAATTATGCCTTGTATAACAGTGGTTTGATGATGACTTCATCGGCGATAGGTGATAACTTGGTCAAGAAACCTTTCTTAATGACCTTGTCCAGGCTTACGAGAAATTTTGTTGTTCAGCGGGGTTTGCCAGCCAGAGAGCTGCTGGAGAGTTCAAAGTTAATGTCAACATATATCCAGGAGTTGTTATTGCATGAGAACAGGTCCGTGTGGATCGCTCAGCGGGAGGGAAGGACCAAGGATGGAAATGATGCTACCCAAAAAGGAGTGCTGAAGATGATTTCTATGGCAAAGGGAGAAGAAGGAGAGATGAGCTATTTCAAGAAGTTGAAAATCGTTCCTGTTTCTATCTCGTACGAATACGACCCTACCGATGTGTTGAAATTACCTGAACTGATGGCCAAGTCCAGGTCAGAGGTTTATGTGAAAGGGCAGAATGAGGATTTTAATACCGTCCTGAATGGGATCATGGGGCAGAAGAAGCGTATCCATATACATGTAGATGGGCCGTTGGAGAAAGAGATTGATCAGATTATGCGTGAGGTGCCAGCCCCTAATAAGCAGTTTCAGGCACTTTGTGACATCATTGATGAGAAAATAATTGCCAATTATAAATTGTGGCCAACCAATTATATAGCTCATGACTTGCTTTATAAAAGCGATCAGTTTAAGGATGAATATACAAAAGCTGAAAAAGAAGCATTTGAAGAGCGGTTTAAAAAAGGGGTCGGGCAGGCAGATGAAGTGAGTGTAAAAAACTTTTTGGCAATGTATGCCAATCCTGTTACCAACCAAGAGGCACTGAAAGTAAAGGAATAAGAGGCTGTCTCAAAAGCAGTTTTCATCATTTACAAGCAGAACCTTATCCTGAAATGAGAATAATTGTGATTTGATAATTGGAATTCAGTCCAGGTTATCTGAATAAATGACACGAATGACCAATTATCAAATCGCTGCTGACTTCTCATAAGAGGTGGGCTGTTTTGTGGTCTGTTGATGGTGAGGTTTTATTATGAGAGGCCTTTTTTTTTAATCTTCTGCAGCATTCCAATAGGGCAAACGCTCACAGGAACTGATTTCTAGTGTGGGAAAGTTGAACTCTTCCACAACTTTGCCTTTAAGGAGGTAAATTCCCCTTCCTGTCAGGGGGGACTTTTTGACAATGGGAGGGAAGTGTACAGTGTCAATCCAATTGCCCTCCTGATCAAGAAAGGTACCGAAATTCATGACGTCACCCTTTACCGTTCGAGTGTATTTCACTGTGACCAAGTAGCCAACTATTTGAATATCTTTTCCGGTATATTGACGGATATCTTTGGCCCTGATGGAGGGGACATCCTTGTTCTTTAATAGAAGAAATGGATCCGAAAGCGGAAATTCCATGATTTCCAGCTGGTCTAAAATATCCTGCCTAGGGTCGTTGTTTTCCAAAGGGGGAATAGGGAGTTCTTTAAAGCCGATTTGTCTGAAAAGGTGATTAGAGGTGGCCGTGGATTTTTGCTTATTGAGTAAAAAGTGAGCTTCCCAAAGCAATGCATGCTTGCTTTTTGGCACAAAACGAAAAGCATCTATACGGATAAGGATTAGCAGTTGTTCAAGGCTGATGCCCACCCGGGAGATAAAATCCTTCAAGTCAGTAAACTTCCCTTCATGTTGGCGGTTTGATAAAATAGTTTTGATGACTTCATTTTGAAGGTTTTTTAAATGAATGAAGCCAAGATAGACGGTGGTATCTTTGATGCAGGTATAAAGGCCGCTTTCGTTAATATGGGGGAGCTGAACATCAGCTCCTGAAGCCATTAGCTCTTTGATATAAAATTCGGTTCTATAAAAGCCTCCGAAGTTATTGATGACACCTACCATAAACTCCATGGGGAAGTGTGCTTTGAGGTAGAGGCTTTGGTAGCTTTCCACGGCAAATGAGGCAGAGTGTCCCTTGGCAAAGGAGTACCCGGCAAAACTTTCCACTTGATGCCAGACTTCTTCGGTGATTTTGCGATCACGGCCTTTTTCGAGGGATTTTTTGAAAAAGCTTTCTTTGACTCGTTGAAATTCCGCCTTGGACCTGAACTTTCCACTCATGCCCCTTCTCAGCACGTCGGCCTCATCAAAGGATAGTCCTGCAAAATAGTGGGCCACTTTGATCACATCTTCCTGATATACCATAATGCCGTAGGTTTCTGGCATGAGGTCGTAGAGTATGGGATGAGCACGAAGTTCTCTTAGTTCAGGCATTCGGTGCCGAAGAATATATTCCCGCATCATTCCTGATCTTGCCACACCCGGCCGGATGATCGAGCTCGCGGCTACCAGTTCCAGGTATTCGTCCACTTCCAGTTTGGCCAGCAGCATGCGCATGGCCGGGGATTCTACGTAAAATGCACCTATGGTATGCCCTTTTCGTAGGAGTTCTTTGATTTTTATATCTTTCTTGAAATCAGTGATACGATGGATGTCTACGGCTATTCCTCTGTTTTGGTATATGATGTCCAGGCTGTCCCTGATGTGGCCAAGTCCTCTTTGGCTAAGGATGTCAAATTTGGCAAAACCGATATCTTCAGCGGTGACCATATCAAAATGAGTAATGGGAAAGCCTTTTGGGGGCAAATCAGTGGCCGTGTAATAATGGATGGGATGTTGGGAAATCAGTATACCTCCTGCGTGGATGCTGAGGTGGTTGGGCATATTCTGAATCAGCAGGCTGTATTTTAAAACCAGTTGACCGATATGATCAGGAATGTATTTCCCAGGTTTCGCAGCATGGTTTATCAGGGCTTCTATGTCAGTTTTCGGCAATCCGAAGACTTTTCCCAGTTCTCGGATGGCTGAATTGATCTGAAAGGTGTTGTGAGTGGCCAGCAAGCAGACATGTTCAGCTTTGTCTGAATTATATTTTTCAAAAATGTATTGAATAATTTCATCACGGTCCTTCCATGAAAAATCAATGTCAAAATCGGGAGGTGTAGAGCGGTACAGGTTGATAAACCTTTCGAAATATAAATCAAGTTCTATGGGGTCTACATCAGTGATGAATAGACAATAGGCAACAATACTATTGGCTCCACTGCCTCTTCCGACGTAGTAAAACCCCCGTTGGCGGGCATAGTTGACAATGTCAAAATTGATCAAAAAGTAAGAGACAAAATCTTTTAGCCTAATGATGTCCAATTCTTTTTCGATCCTTGAAAAATGTCCTTCAGGTAGTGGTTTCCCGTACCGAAGTTCAGCTCCTTTGTAAGCCTCTTCCCGCAGGACTTGAAAGTCTTTTTTATTCTCGCCAAAAATTTCTTTCCTATTGAGGACTGGCTGGTAATCCCGGTAAAAATCACATGACTGAAGCAGTTCTTGCGTGTTTTGTAACAGCCAGTACTGCTGTTCGCAGCGGCCGGCCAAATCCCCTAGGCTGTAAAAACAGTCAGTAACATCAGCTTGCTCTGATTTGGGGAGTTTGCTAAGTAGGATGTTGAGGTCTATGCAGCGCAAAAGCCGATGTATATTGAAAGACTGTTGGGAACAGAAAGTGGCAGGCTGAAGCAATACCCAGTGTTCTTTCAATGCAGTCCAAGGGGAACGGAGGGCCTTTTTGATCTGAGCGGGAGGAATGCCCAGGTATTCGTTTTTATTAAGTGGATGAAACGGCCGGGGGAAGGGATAGACGACTGCGACATTGTCCCATTGGGGAGCCAGATCAGGAATGGCTATGTTTCTTCTTTTATGATGAGATAGGTGAAGGTTCATCTCAAGGAACCCGTGGTGGTTTATTGCTAAACCAATAAACTGCTGTTGGATGCCATTTCTGAAATCTATACCCACAACGGGATGAATTCCTACTGCTTTTGCTTCTTTTAGGAAGGTAAATGTCCCAGCAGTGCAGTTAATGTCCGTAAGGGCCATAGCTTTTACTCCCTTTGACCTTGCTTGATCGATCAGTTGCTGAACGGACAAGGTACCGTATTTGAAGCTGAAGTAAGAATGACAATTGATAAACATGGCCGATTGGGCATTGTGTCTGATGCTTATACAAATATAGTTGTTTATTTTATAAACTTATAATTGTTTATTTTATTAACTTTTTTGCAGTAGTCAAAATGAACGGGTTTTCCAGAGCGGACTACCTACTTGGTTTTTTTATGTTATCTTTGTGGCGTTTAAAGGGATTATCATATGAAAAGTGTAGGTGCAGCCATATTTGAAGCTAAATGTCCTAAATGCCGAAAGGGAAAAGTTTTTCCGGTATCGATTTTTAGCTTCAGAAAATTGTCAGCTATTAATCACAATTGTCCTCATTGTGGAGTGGTGTTAGAGCCAGAACCTGATTTTTATTATGGGGCCATGTATGTGAGCTATGCCTTATCGGTCGCTTTAGTGGTCAATGTTATGATTATCCTGAACTATGTATTTGGGGATCCTGATGTATGGGTATACATAGCAGCTGTAGCAGGGGCCAATTTGGTGCTTTTGCCGGTTATGTTAAGGTATTCCAAGGTATTGTATTTGTATGCCGCAGGAAGAATAAAATATGACCCAACTGCAAGGTGAGGGTTATTTCTTGAGGTATTTTTGAGGTTGCCACATCAGGATGTTGATGCTGATGGTGATTCCCATAAGAAGCCATAGAGATGGAAGGCCACCGAGGTTGGATAGCATTTTTACCCCATCTATTCCTGCAAATGTGATCATTACCCATGCCAAGAGTCCAACGAGCAGGCCCCAGACAACTTTTAATGAAATATCGGAGTCGAATTTTTCCAAGGAAAAGGATTTCATGCTTAATGATGCCATGGCTTCAGTACTGGAATCAGCTGCGGTCACATAACTGATAAACATGGCAATGATAAATGCCGGCCCAAGGATGTTCAGGAAGTCCAAATCATTAAAGACCTGGTAAATGATGGATTCAGGGCCGGAGTTTTCCAGAAGGGTTTTGAAAAAAGCCGGTTTATTTTCAGCAAAAAACAGGGTGCTGCCACCAAATATGCTCATCCAAGCCAGGCAAAACAAGGCTGGCAGGATCCAATTGAAAAGAATAAATTCCCTTACGGTTCTACCATAGGCGATTTTTCCAAGAAAAAGGGCCGTAATCGGAGCCCAGGCCATCCAGTTTGCCCAGTTGAATACGGACCAAGACTGGACCCAGTGACTGTTCCTGACTTCACCTAGCTGTAAGCTAAGGGGGAGAAAATTGGCCAGGAAGTTGGTGGTTCCAAGTTCTGCAAACTTGAAGATGGATAACGTAGGCCCAATGGCCAAAATGAGTAGGCTAAAAAGAATAAAAAAGTAAAAATTGATTTGGCTGAGTCTTTTGATGCCTTTGTCTATCCCTGAAGCGGCAGACAAGACAAAGGTGAAGATGATGGCAACCGTAACAACAGGTGTGAGAAAGACCTTGCTCCATTCGGGCCATTGATCCTGGATGCCTCCAGAAATGCTCAGGATACCGGCTCCCAATGATGCCGCCATGCCCGCAACGAGGGCAAAAAGGCAAATCATGTCCAAAACAGAAGTGATCTTGTTTCGGTACTTATCATTCAACATGGGAGCTAGTGGGCTACTCAGGCTGAATTTTAAATTGGCATTATAAATAGCTAAAGCAACTCCCAAAGCGGGGATACAATAAATGGCGTAAGGAGTCACTCCCCAATGAAGAAAGACGGCTCCCATGGAGAATGCACTTGCGGGAGCAGAGGAGTGGTCGATGTTTTCGAAATCAGGAGGGTATAGAAAGTGAAACAGGGGTTCCGCACTGCCCCAAAATAGGATGCCAACGGCAACAGTGGTGCACAGGATGATGGAGAACCAGCTTAGTTTATTGAATCGTGGGCGGGCTTCCTTTCCTCCAATTTTTATTTTCCCTAAAGGAGAAAACAATACCAAAAGACAGGTGATTACCATGCCAAATGCTGTGTATGAAAATAATAATGAAAAATGCTCCAGGATAAAGTCATTTGTTTTGTCCATTGATTTTTCGAAAAAATCTGATGCAACCGCGCTCACGGCAACTGCCAGGGAAATAAGCAAAAAAGGAGGCCAGAAAACGTTAGCCCTTAGGGGAATGTGGAAGTTTGTCCGAATTTTTTTCAAACCAAAAGGTGTTGATATTGTTGACTTTAAAATTAAAAATAAAGGGTAAATTTAGAATATCAATCCTTTTGGGGTGATTCTTGCTCTCCTAAGGAAAGAGTGTTTTTGAAGGGTGTAATTTTAATAGGGGTTCACCATGGTAATCAGAGTACTGACATTTCCATTTCGTTATGCATTTGCAAAAGCGAAAAAAGCGTTTGGGAAGCTGGAGAAGATAAAGATCGAGCCGCTTTATGCTTTTGGCAATGAGGACCGGATTTACGTGAAAGCCCGGGTGGTGGAGGCTTATAAACAAAGTAAGCCTTCCCCTAAAAAGAACAGCCTGCAAAATATTTTGGCAGCTTTGAGGCGTTATGCAGGGAGCAGTGTGCCGGATGCCAAAGTGCTAGTGACCTATTTTGGGCATAAAAAGGAGATAGAGAGTGATGAAGAAGGAATAGTTACCTGTGAATTTGGGACTGTGGAGCAGGATACGAATGAATTACATAGGGTAGGCTTTAGTTTGGTAGAAGAAGAGGGGCTAGTTCCGGAAAAGAAACATTGCTTCCTAAATGTAAGCCAATATTCAAAGGATCATCCCCTTGGGGTAATATCGGATATCGATGATACCATTTTGATTTCCCATGCCACAGACATTGGTAAAAAGCTATGGCTTTCCGTGTCAAAAAATGCCTATACCAGAAGGCCTTTTCCTGGGGTAAGTGAGTTTTATAAAGAATTGACCCAGCACGGGAAGCATCCGGTGTTTTATGTGTCCAGCAGTGATTGGAATTTATTTGATTTGATAAAAGATTTTTTAGCATACCGTCATATTCCATCCGGTCCTATATTATTGCAGGACCTGCATTTGAACCTTAGAAATATATGGAGGTCAGGGGGGGGTGACCATGCCCATAAATTAGAAAAAATCAGGATGTTGCTGGAGCTTTATCCCGGGATGGAATTTTTCCTTATTGGGGACAGCGGCCAGCATGATCCTGAGCTTTATGCAGAAGTTATCAAGGCCTACCCTGGAAGGGTAAAGTCGGTGTATATTAGGGAAGTTACCGATGAGGAGCATAAGAAAAGAGCTGGGCTGATCAGTGATATTAGGAGGTATGAGAATGCTCCCGAACTTGTTTTCGTAAAAAGTACACAGGAGGCCATTCATCATGCCAAAAAAAAATCATTTATATCCCCATAATGTATGAACAAGCGATTTTTATTTATTCTCAATCCTATTTCAGGTGATGGCGTGAACAGGGAGGAAATAAAGGAGATACTTGGTAATAATCTTCACGGGATCGACCTGAGCGTTTGGGAAACAACGGGAGCCCCGGATGATCCAAAAAGGATTAGGAGCTTGCTCGAAGAAAAACACTGGGACGGGGTCTTGGTGGGCGGTGGAGATGGTACGATCAAAATGGCCATGGAAGCACTTTTAGGATTGGATCTTCCTATAGGGATTGTCCCCTTGGGGTCTGCAAATGGCTTGGCCAACTGCTTGGGGATTTATGGCATTTCGGATGCTTGTTATGCTGTTCAAAAGCAGAGGATAAAAGCAATAGATCTATGGCGAATAAATGGCGAGTTGTGTGTGCACCTTAGTGATTTTGGATTTAATGCGGGAGTAGTGAAGAAGTCCACCGAGAACACCTCAAGGGGCATGATGTCCTATTTTAAAAGTTCCTTGTCCCAATTTGCTCAAATGAAGCCTTATACTTTTACCCTCAAAATTGAAGGCAAAGAAGAAGAGGTGGAAGCGAAAATGTTGGTGATAGCTAATGGAAGCAAATATGGTACGGGAGCCTTCATCAATCCTCAGGGGGAGATGGATGATGGTTTGGTCGAAATCGTGGCGCTCAACCCAGAAGGATTTGATGAAATGGTTATGCTTTCCATTGCCCTTTTTAAAGGGACCTTGGCGGAATCGGAATTGGTGAAGATATGGAGTACTTCCGAAGCAGAGATTTGTAATCCTGATGGGGCTGATTTTCAGGTTGATGGGGAAGTGATGGGAGAAACCAAGGCAGTAAAAGTCTATCGTGACGAACACACTATTAACTTTTACTGCCTGGAATAGGCAATTACCCTTTAAGCTATTAGTATTCTTCTCATAGCCGTGGCATATCCAAGGTGCAGGGCCTCATGGATTCCATCAAAATTAACAGCATCAGTGATGCTGCTGAGCGTTACTCCAAAACTAGTGGTGTATTCAGTGTATTCTTTGAATACCCCTATTACCAAATCGTTTTTTAGGCTTTCCAGGGAAGAAAGTGCGATGATCTTCAAATGCTCCAATTCTTTTTCAGTTACCGGAGCTTCTGGTTTAGTGCCCTTACTGAATTTTTCTATCAGTTCCTGATCGATTAACATGGGCAATCCTGAAAGTTTATAACAAAGAATTTGTTGGGTGACCAATGCATGGCCAAAGTTCCAAGCGATATTGTTGTTGAAGCCTTCCGGGACAGTATTAAGTTGGGCAATGGATAATCCCTTGATCAGGTTGATAAAGTTTTCTCGTGTTTTGATAATGTGGCTAATATTCATATGACTAGCTGTAAAATAACTTGGTGATTAATCAATGTGCTAAAATAAGTGGAACTTACGAATTAAAAAGTAAAATGAAAGATAATCTGATTATCCGCTATGATGCCAGTAACCTTAAATTCTTTGCTTAAGTGGTCGGAAGTCTGAAGACCGAAGCAGCTGATATCTTAATCAAAACGATCATTTCGATTACCTTTTAATCTTTACTGGTGCAATTGCGGATATTCATAAAAGATAATAAACCGGCCTTGAAAAAAAGCCGGTTTATTAAAATCAAATTCCTAGAGTCCAGTCTCCCCGGTATTCCCTCTTGACAAACTGGTTGGCTTCGTCAAAATTGGTAACCTTCATGTTGGGGCCATCCCAAACGAGCTTGATTCCTCTGCCGGGATAGTCAAACCCATCATCTTGACGGGGTTTTCGGATGTCATGGCTTCTAATGGCTAAATTGCCCATTAATACCGATTCTGTCAATGGTCCTGCGATAGAGAAGGGAGAGCTTAATTCATTGAATTCTTTGCTTCCATGCCCCGCCACACAGGCTTTTATCCACTGTGCATAATGGCCAATATCCCCGTTTTCAACTCGTGGGATGGTTACAGGTACTTTTTTGCCATCTTCCCTGGATGTAGGGAGTAATTTGGGATTGATGCCGTAAGTGGAACACATCATTTTACCCTTAGTGCCCTCAATAATAACCCCATTGCCACCATCTCCCATTTGTTCATTAGGTCCGAGTTCTTCAGGTCTGGTCGGTTGAATACCTCCGTCCATCCAGTGGAATTCAAGGTCTTTGTTATTTGGGGTTTTGAATTTCAAGGTGACATGTGAAGAAGGGGGACAGCTGTTCGGGTAATATCCCCTTTGGAATTCATCCACATATACCGAGCCCACGCTGCATTCTGCTTCGGTAGGGTATCCCAGTCCCAATACCCTAAATGGAGGCTCCATAATATGGCAGGCCATGTCGCCAAGGGCACCAGTGCCATAGTCCCACCATCCCCTCCAATTGAATGGAACCAAGTG
>Ga0207773_100691_pt1 | contig 11891 bp, 12 predicted proteins | sample TtaePargueraPR_2_FD_187281 | JGI IMG/M metagenome (GOLD analysis project Ga0207773, IMG submission 187281) | Aerobic enrichment media microbial communities from Bioluminiscent Bay, La Parguera, Puerto Rico - Tt and M1 (3) (SPAdes) | ecosystem: Environmental > Aquatic > Marine > Unclassified ...
GCGGCGTCAGCGCCGCAGCCTCCGCCTCGCCCGCCGTGCCGGCGGCCAGCGCGTCGGCGAGACGGAAGAAGGCGGGATCGCTGTCCGGCGCCTGCTCGCGCAGCAGGTCGAGCGCCAGCATCGCCTGGTCGTCCTGACCGGCAACAAACTGGCAGAAAACCTGTGCCTTGGCCCAGTAGATCGCTTCGGGGTGGCGCGCCAGCGCCGCCGGGACCTGGGTGCAGGCCTCGGCATCGCGCCCGGCCAGCAGCAGGCCGTCGACCCGCGCCTGGGCGAGCCAGCCGTCCTCCACCCGCTGCGGCACCAGAGCCAGCAGGCGGTTGAGCCCGTTGAGAGCACCCAGCGCATAGAGCCGCTCCGCGCGCAGGCGCAGGAAGTCGCTCGCCTGGGCGGCGGCGACGGCATCGGCCATGGTCGGCTGGGCGGCAGATGACGGGGCAGAGGACGCCTGGGAGACCGCGGGAGCCTTGGCGCTCGACAGCAGCAGGCGGACGGCGAGGGCCCTGAGGGTCGGCGACCCGAGGTCGGCGGGCAGATCGCGCAGCAGCGCCTCGACCCGCGCGCGATCGCTGCCGGCCCAGGCGTCGCGGCCAAGGCCGCCGTGGTCGGCGTCGAGGATGCCGAGGGATTCCGGGTCGAGTTCGCCCAGGCGGTCGATCACCACCTCATCGTCGCTCGGCCACTCGGGCAGCGCCGGCGGGGCCTCCGCGGGGGCCGGAGCCCGCGGCGCGGCGGGCGCGGCGCCGCCCGGCCGCACCGTCGGCGGGAAGAGCGGGATGGGGCGGGCCTCCACGTCGCCGCCCGCCTGCGCGCGCGCCGCAGCGGGCGCCAGCAGCAGCGCGGCCAGCAGCAGGGCGGCGCTAGCGCGGGAAGCGGTCATCGGGCAGCGCCTTCTCGACCGGCGCCGAGGGCGGCGGGATATCCCAGGTCAAAAGAAAGAAGCCGCCGGAGACGATGAGGCCGGCGAGGACGATGAGCGCGACGAGGGTGGTCTTTCGCATAGATACACTATTGCTTGCGGCGGGAAACGGCGTGAGCCGGCGCCGCAGCATTGCCGCGCTCTGCCGCCCCGAGGGCGGCGCGAGGCCTGGCAATACTGTCTTCTTGCGCCGTCAAGATGATTGTATGGTAAGGTCCGAATCTGGCGTGAATACGGCAGTTTACCTAGGGCCTTTCATCGTTGCAACGATCACCGGGCGCGCGTTAGTGGTTGAGTCAAGGCAAGCGACGGCGGACGCCGGGGAAGCGCCCCTGGCGGTCCCACGGACCATTGCGCTCGTCGGCCTGATGGGCGCCGGCAAGTCGTGCATCGGCCGCCTGCTCGCCGCTGCCCTCGGCCTGCCTTTCGTGGACGCCGATAAGGAGATCGAGGCGGCTGCCGGCTGCTCCATCGAGGACATCTTCGCCGCCCACGGCGAAGCCGCCTTCCGCGACGGCGAGCGGCGCGTGATCGCCCGCCTGCTGACCCAGCCGAAGATGGTATTGGCCACCGGCGGCGGCGCCTTCATGGACCCGGAGACCCGCCAGCTGATCCGCGAGCGCGCCACCTCCGTCTGGCTGCGTGCCGATGCCGACCTGCTGGTCCGCCGCACGTCGCGACGCAACAACCGCCCGCTGCTGCAGCGCGGCGACCCGCGCGAGATCCTCGCCCGGCTGATCGACGAGCGCTATCCGGTGTATGCCGAGGCCGACGTAGTGGCGGATTCGGTCGACGGTCCGCCGGAGATGACGCTGGCGCGGGTGATGGAGGGGTTGCGGCGCTTCTACGCGAAGGGACCGGCTGCCGCTCTGCGGAGCGCGGCCCAGTGAGCGCGCCGCGATGACCGCGCCCACCAGCCTCAGCGTCGCGCTCGGCGCGCGCAGCTACGACATCGTCATCGGCACCACGGTGCTGGCCGAGGCAGGGCGCCTGATGCGCCCGGTGCTGCGCAGCGACCGCGTCGTCGTCGTCACCGACAGCAACGTGGCGCGCCTGCACCTGCCGCGCCTGCAGCGGGCGCTCGCCGATGCCGGCCTGAAGCACGACAGCATCGTCGTGCCGCCCGGCGACGGCAGCAAGAACCTCGACCAGCTCGGCAAGCTGATCGGCGCGCTGCTCGACCGCAAGGTCGAGCGCTCGACCACGCTGATCGCGCTCGGCGGCGGCGTCATCGGCGATCTCGTCGGCTTCGCCGCGGCGGTGACGCTGCGCGGGCTCGATTTCGTCCAGGTCCCGACCAGCCTGCTCGCCCAGGTCGACAGCTCGGTCGGCGGCAAGACCGGCATCAATGCGCCGCAGGGCAAGAACCTGATCGGCGCCTTTCACCAGCCGCGCCTGGTGCTGGCCGACATCTCGATCCTCACCACTCTGCCGCGCCGCGAGATGCTGGCCGGCTATGCCGAGGTGGTGAAATACGGCCTCATCCGCGATGCCGGCTTCTTCCATTGGCTGGAGGCGCACGGCGCCGACCTCGTCGAGGGCGATCGCGCTGCGCTGAAGCACGCGGTCCTCGAGAGCTGCCGCGCCAAGGCCGCGGTGGTGGCCGCCGACGAGCGCGAAAGCGGGCAGCGCGCGCTGCTGAACCTCGGCCATACCTTCGGCCACGCGCTGGAGGCGGAGACCGGCTACGGCGACGAACTGCTGCACGGCGAGGCGGTGGCGGTCGGCATGGTGATGGCCTTCGATCTCTCGGTGCAGCGTGGTCATTGCGCGGCCGAGGACGCGGACCGTCTGCGCCGCCACCTGGCCGCCGTCGGCCTGCCCACCGGCTTTGCCGACCTGGCGCCGCGCCACTGGGACGTCGAGCGGCTGATCGAGCACATGAGCCGCGACAAGAAGGTCAGCGGCGGGCGCATCACCTTCGTGCTGGCGCGCGGCATCGGCGAGGCCTATCTGGATGCCGGCGTCGACCTCGACGAGGTCCGCGCCCTGCTGACCGGCGCTCTCAACGACGCCGACCAGCTGGCACGGGAAAACGACAGCACGGCCCTCGCCGGCCGGGCCATCCTCGGCAGTTGAGCGCGGCGAACGGTTCCTGCCGCCCGGGCACGCCGCGCGCGGCCCGCTGCCCCTTCAGCAACTTCAGTAGAAGACCATGGACATCGATCTAGCTCTCATCCTCGGCGCCATCGCGGTGCTGCTGGTGTTCTCCGCCTTCTTCTCGGGCTCCGAGACGGCGATGACCGCCGCCTCGCGTCCGCGCATGCACACTCTTGCGCAGGACGGCGACCATCGCGCGGAGGTGGTGAACCACCTCTGGCACGAGCGCGAGCACCTGATCGGCGCCCTGCTGCTGGGCAACAACCTGGTGAACATCCTCGCCTCGGCGCTCGCCACCAGCGCCCTCATCGCGCTGTTCGGCGACACCGGCGTGGTCTACGCCACCCTGGCGATGACCGTGCTGGTGCTGATCTTCTCCGAAGTGCTGCCGAAGACCTACGCGCTGCAGAACGCCGATCGCACGGCCCTCACGGTGGCGCCGGTGCTGCGACCCGTGGTGGCGGTGCTGAAGCCCTTCTCGCTGATGATCCAGCTCGTGGTGCGGGGCACCCTCGCGCTCTTCGGAGTCGAGGTGCGCCAGGCGCTGACCGCCGAAGCCATCGAGGAGCAGCTGCGCGGCGCCATCGAGCTGCATCAGGGCGAAGGCGAGGAGGAGCGCCACGAGCGCGCCATGCTGCGCTCAATCCTCGACCTCGGCGACGTCTGGGTGGAGGAGATCATGGTCCACCGCAAGGACGTGCTGGCGATCGACATCGACGAGCCGCCGCAGAAGATCGTCGAGGAGGTGCTGGCCAGCCCCTTCACGCGCCTGCCGCTGTGGCAGGAGGACCCGGACAACATCGTCGGCGTGCTGCATGCAAAGGCACTGTTGCGCGCGGTGCAGGCGGCCGGCGGCAAGGACCTCGACAAGCTGGACGTGCGCGCGATCGCGGCGGCGCCGTGGTTCATTCCCGACACTACCGACCTGCTGTCGCAGCTGCAGGCCTTCCGCAGCCGGCACGAGCACTTCGCCATCGTGGTCGACGAGTACGGCGAGATGCTGGGCATCGTGACCCTGGAGGACATCCTGGAAGAGATCGTCGGCGACATCTCGGACGAGCACGACGTGGAGATCGAGGGCGTGCAGATGCAACGCGACGGGTCGCTGATCGTCGACGGCAAGGTGACCCTGCGCGATCTCAACCGCCGTTTTGAATGGCGCCTGCCGGACGAAGAGGCCTCGACCCTCGCCGGCCTCATCCTGCACGAGACCCGCTGCATCCCGGAGGTCGGCCAGGTCTTCACCTTCCACGGCTTCAGGTTCGAGATTTTGGGCCGCAAGCGCAACCAGATCACCTCGATCAGCATCAGCGCCACCGACGACGCCGAGGCCACGGCTGGCGAGCCCGGGCGCAGCGCCGCCCAGAGCTGACGCGGCCCGGCACACCTGACTGCGCGCTGGGGTTGCTTCCTATAGGTCGAGGGTCCTGCTTGACCCCGATTCCTAAGCCCGACAAAATTGGTCGCAAGAAGAGACCACTGAGGTCTCCTGGGCAAAACCAGCGCCTCGCCCGGCGATCCTGAGGGCAGGTTTCCTCGGATGGCCCCTGCGAGCGGGAGGAAGCCATGCACCGAAGAGTTGTACCTGACATCGTCGACCAGCAGAAGATCGAGCTCTTGTCGCCCGCCACCAGCGTCCGCGACGCCGCAAAGAACATGGCGGAGCGGCACATCGGCGCCGTCCTTATCGGTGACGCCGGCCGCCTGCAGGGCATTTTCACGGAGCGCGACCTGCTGATCCGCGTGGTCGCGCGCGGCCTCGATCCCGATGCCACACGCCTCAGGGAGGTGATGACGTCGGACCCCGACACGGTGGGGCCGGACGACCTCGCCTCGCTCGCTCTCGAGCGCATGCGCACCTCGGGCTATCGCCACGTGCCGGTGGTCGAGGACGGCGTTGTCGTCGGCATCGTCTCGCTGCGCGACCTCTATGCCGCCGCCAAGCGGGAACTCGAGGAAGACCTGCAGCAGCGCGAGGCCTTCATCTTCGACACCGGCTACGGCACCGGCTGAGCGTCCGCCGAACCGGCTTCCGGCCTCTCCTCGACAGGCTCAGCCGCCCCCGCCGGTTGACGAGGGGGTGCGGCGACCTATAGTCGCGGGCTCATCCTGACGAACCCGCGGACCTTGCCCCATGCCCCTGTCGCCCCCCGTCGAGCGGACCTGCCTGCACAATCGCACCTACGATTTCCAGGGCTACCGCCGCGCCGACGGCCTGTGGGACATCGAGGGCCGCATCGTCGACACCAAGACCTATCCCTTCGAGAACCAAGACCGTGGCCAGATCGCGCCCGGCGAGGCGCTGCACGACATGTCGATCCGCCTGACCATCGACGAGGACTTCAAGGTCCACGACATCGAGGCGGTGACCGACTACAGCCCCTTCACGATCTGCCCGAACGTGGCGCCCAACTTCAAGCGGATGATCGGCACGGAAATCAAATCCGGCTGGACCTTGCAGGTGCGCAAGACCCTAGGCGGCATCGAGGGCTGCACCCACCTGGTCGACCTGCTGATCGCCATGGCCACGGTGGCCTTTCAGACGCTTTACCCGGTGCGCGCCGCCAAGGCGGCCAAGCGGAGGCCCGGCGAGCGGCCCGGCCTGCTGGAGACCTGCCACGCCTTCGCCACCGACAGCCCCATCGTGAAGCGCTCCTGGCCGGAGTTCTACACCGGCGAGGAATGACGCCCAACGTTCAGGTGAAAAAAGAGCTCCTCAGCACACTTTCAGCGGGTATGCTGCTGCCTCGTATCGATGGTGGGGCAGACTTTGGGGGAAGCCGTGAAACCTGTCTTGGGTATCGTTCTCGCAGCGGCGCTGGCGCCGCAGGCGGCAGCAGCGGCCTGCCCGTCCGCTGCCAACCTCGACAAAGGCTTCCTGATCGAGGGCGGTGCCGCGACCAGCGAGGTCCACCACATCGGTGAGCACTTCGTGCAGGCCAAGACACGCTATCCGGACGGCGTGGTGCAGACCGACCTCTACCATGACGGCCTCTTCGCCATCAGCCGCTTCTCGTCGCGGGGCGCGAACATGATGTACCAGGCGGGGCTGGAGGACTGGTCGCTGGAGATGGAGCCGGGCGCCAAGGCGCGCGTCACCTACATCCCCCTGGTCGACGCCGCGCCGCTGGCGCCGACCACGATCGAACTGCAGGTGAAGGGTCGCGAGGACTTCTCCCTGGGCGACTGCCGCTTCGAGGTCTACGTGATCGCCGAGACGCGGACCACCGGCGAGCGGAGCCGGGAGTACGACCAGCTCTATTCGCCGCTGCTGAAGTTCGTCATCGCCCGCCGCTACCCGGACGGCGACACCAGGGCCTACCGCGGCATCCGGGCGATCGATTAAGCCCGCCGGGGCTATCCCGCGAAGCGGTCTTCCTCGGGGGTCCGGGTGGTGAGCTGCAGGGCGTGCACGCCGCCGGCGAGCTCGGCGGCGAGGATCTCGTAGACCCGGCGCTGGCGGGCGACGCGGCTCTGGCCGGCAAAAGCCTCCGAGACGACCTCGACGCGGAAGTGGGTCTGGCCGCCCTCGCGATAGCCCGCATGGCCCTTGTGCTTTTCCGAATCATCAACGATCTTAAGGCGTTGTGGCGCTAGGGCCTGGGTGAGCTTGCGCTCCATGGTCTCTGCAACGGCCACTGTCGCGCTCCTTCGTCGACACGATTGAAAGCTTCAAGGCGAAGGTGTGACGCGCGCGCCAGCCTGTCAACGTCCCGACCCTGCTTCCCGCCTGCCGAGGATCCCTAGCCCGATGTCCCCTAAGCCTCTTGCTGGCACAGCCCCTGCCGGCGGCGCCTTCAGCCCCGCCCTCGCCCGCCTCCTGCTGGCCGCCGTGGTGATCCTCTGGGGCGTCAACTGGCCGGTCATGAAGGTCGGCGTGGCGGCGATGCCGCCGGTCTGGTTCGCCGCCGCGCGCATGGTGCTGGGCTCGGCCAGCCTTTTCCTGCTGCTCGCCTGGCTCGGCCGCCTGAGGCTGCCGACCCGACGCGATCTGCCGGTGGTCCTCACCGTGGGCGCGCTGCAGATGGGCGCCTTCCTCGCCCTGGTGAACATCGCCCTGCTCCACGTCGGCGCCGGGCGCTCGGCCATCCTCGCCTACACCACCCCGCTGTGGGTCACGCCGGCGGCCATGGTGCTGCTCGGTGAGCGGCCCACCGCCTTCAAGCTGGGCGGCCTGGCGCTCGGCTTCGCCGGCGTCGCCGCCCTCTTCAACCCGCTGGGGTTCGACTGGTCGGATCCGGCAGTGCTGCTCGGCAACGGCCTGCTGCTGGCGGCCGCCCTCGCCTGGTCGGTGGCCATCCTGCACGTGCGCGCCCACACGTGGGATTCCTCGCCGCTGCAGCTCGCGCCCTGGCAGATGCTGCTGGCGATCCCGCCGCTGGCGATCCTGTCGTGGGCGACCGAGGACTGGAGCGGCATCCGCTGGGACGGCACGACGGCTCTCGTACTGGCCTACAACGGGCCGCTGGCAACCGCCTTCTGCTTCTGGGCGGTGGTCAGCGTGACTCGCGCGCTGCCGGCGATCACCACCTCGCTCAGCCTGCTGGCGGTGCCGGTTACCGGAGTCGCCGCCTCCGCCGTCTTCCTGGCCGAGCCGCTGACCCCGACCCTGCTCGCGGGGCTGGTGCTGATCCTCGGCGGCACGGTGCTGGTGAACCTCGGCGACCTGCGCCGCGAGCGTCAGGCCTCGACCCCGGCCGACTAGCACCGCGCGGGCCGCATTCCGGCACGCGCCCGCCTTGCCTGCCGGTGCTGGCATCCCACATAATCGGCGGATGCCTGGCTCCCCCCACAATCCCTTTGAAGAAGGCCCGCACGGCGCCAGCGCGGCGGCGACGCCGCGCCGCTGCGACCATCCCGGCTGCGCCGCCGAAGGCCAACACCGGGCGCCGCGCTCGCGCCACGAGCTGACCAGCTACTACTGGTTCTGCCTGGAGCATGTGCGCGAGTACAACCTCGCCTGGGACTACTTCAAGGACATGGACGAGGAGGCCATCGAGCAGAGCCGCCGGCGCGATGCGGTGTGGCAGCGCCCGACCTGGCCGCTCAACGGTGGCAAGGCCAACGGTTACCGGCAGGAGGCCCACCGCCGGGCGTTCCGTGACGACTTCGGCTTCTTCGCCAGCGAGGCCGCGGAACAGCGGCAGCAGGCGGGGCGTTTTCCTCCCAACTCGCGCCAGGCCAAGGCGCTGAGGATTCTGGACCTCGGCCCCGATGCCGGCCTCGCCGAGGTGAAGGCGCGCTACAAGGCGCTGGTGAAGCAGCTCCACCCGGACATCACCGGGGGCGACGGCCGGGCCGAAGAACGCCTTAAAATCATCAACCTGGCGTATTCTGACTTGAAGGCGGCCTTCGAGTGATGTTCAAACAGGTTGGCGCCGGCTAACCTTCCAGCCTGACTGGCTTTCTCTTCTGAACGACGGAATTCCTACCTCATGGCTCCAGCAGATCCCACGATGAACGGCGGCGAGATGCCGACGGGCGGACCCGATATCGAAGTCTCCGTGCGGCAGACCTTCGGCATCGACAGCGACCTGCACGTCCCGGCCTTCAGCCGGCCCAGCGACTACGTGCCGGAGGTGGACGAGACCTACCGCTTCGACCACGACACCACCCTCGCGATTCTGGCCGGCTTCGCGCATAACCGCCGCGTCATGATCCAGGGCTATCACGGCACCGGCAAGTCGACCCACATCGAGCAGGTCTCCGCGCGCCTCAACTGGCCCTGCATCCGCGTCAACCTGGACAGCCACATCAGCCGTATCGACCTGGTCGGCAAGGACGCCATCGTCCTGAAGGACGGCAAGCAGGTGACCGAGTTCCGCGAGGGCCTGCTGCCCTGGGCGCTGCAGCGGCCGACCGCCCTGGTGTTCGACGAGTACGACGCCGGCCGGCCGGACGTCATGTTCGTCATCCAGCGCGTGCTGGAGGTCGAGGGCAAGCTGACCCTGCTGGACCAGAACCGCGTGATCCGGCCGCACCCGGCCTTCCGCCTGTTCTCCACCACCAACACCATCGGCCTCGGCGACACCACCGGCCTCTACCACGGCACGCAGCAGATCAACCAGGGCCAGATGGACCGCTGGAACATCGTGGCGACGCTGAACTACCTGCCGCACGACGAGGAGACCGAGATCGTGCTGGCGAAGTCGCCGGAGTACGACAGCCCCGAGGGCCGCGAGACGATCTCCGCCATGGTGGCGCTGGCCGACCTCACCCGCAGCGGCTTCATCAACGGCGACATCTCGACGGTGATGAGCCCGCGCACGGTGATCTCCTGGGCCGACAACGCGCGCATCTTCGGCGACGTCGGCTTCGCCTTCCGCGTCACCTTCCTCAACAAGTGCGACGAGATCGAGCGGCCGGTGGTGGCGGAGTACTACCAGCGCTGCTTCGGCAGCGAGCTGCCGGAGTCCGGGGTGAAGGCGAAGCTCGCCTGACGCCGCCGCGGCCGAGACGCACCGCATGAGCCAGCCCGAGAACCCGCTCGATATCTTCCGCCGGACCACCGCGGCGACGGTGCGCGCCATCGCGGAGCGCGACGACATCAATGTCACCTACGCGCCTCGCGGCCAGGGCCTGGTCGGCAAGGAAGTGAAGGTGACGCTGCCGGCGCGCTCCCTGCCGCCGGAGGACGCGGCGCTGGTGCGCGGCGAGGCCGACGCCGCGGCGCTCAGGCTGCGCCATCACAACGGCAGTCTCGACGCCAGCCTGCGCCCGCGCTCCCAGGAAGCGCGCGAGATTTTCGATGCCGTCGAGCAGGCGCGCTGCGAGGCGCTGGGCATGCGCCTCATGTGCGGGGTGGCGCAGAACCTCGACGCGGCGCTCGCCGAGCAGCACCGCGTGCGCGGCTTCAGCCGCGCCCAGAGCCGCGAGGACGTGCCGCTGTCCGAGGCGCTGCGCCTGCTCGCGCGCGAGGCCATGACCGGCAAGCCGCTGCCGCCTGGCACACGCGCCGCCGTCGACCTCTGGCGCCCAGTGCTCGGCACCGACGTGCTGCAGGACATCAAGGAGCTCGGCCGCCGCGCGCCCGACCAGGCGCAGTTCGCCGAGAAGGTGCGCGACATGCTGCAGCACCTCGACATCGACATCGGCCTCGAGGACGAGCTGGAGCAGGACGACGAGCAGGACCAGCAGCAGAAGGACGAGGCCGACCAGGACAACAGCGGCACGCAGACCGACGGCGACGAGAGCGCCGAGACGCCGACCACGCTGGAAGGCGAGGACAGCGAGGGCGACCAGTCGGAGAGCGCCGACCCGCAGGCCGCCGAGGCCGACAGCGACATGATGGAGGGCGAGGGCGAGGACGATCCGGGCCGTCCCGGCCAGCTGCCGGAGCTGTTCGGCCACAACAACCAGGCCAACGCGCCCTACCACGCCTTCACCACCGAGTTCGACGAGACCATCGATGCGGAAGAGCTCTGCGATCCCGACGAGCTGACCCGCCTGCGCCAGCTGCTCGACCAGCAGCTCGCCCACCTGCAGGGCGTCATCGCGCGGCTCGCCAACCGCCTGCAGCGCCGCCTGCTCGCCATGCAGACGCGCGCCTGGGACTTCAACCTGGAAGAGGGCATGCTGGACACCGCGCGGCTCGCGCGGGTCATCGTGAACCCCATGCACTCGCTGTCTTACAAGATGGAGCGCGACACCGAGTTCCGCGACACCGTGGTATCGCTGCTGATCGACAACTCCGGCTCGATGCGCGGGCGGCCGATCACCGTGGCGGCCATGAGCGCCGACATCCTGGCGCGCACGCTGGAGCGCTGCGGCGTGAAGGTCGAGATCCTCGGCTTCACCACCCGCATGTGGAAGGGCGGTCAGGCGCGCGAGCGCTGGATCGGCGCCGGCAAGCCGCCCAACCCGGGCCGCCTCAACGACCTGCGCCACATCGTCTACAAGGCCGCCGACGCGCCCTGGCGGCGCGCGCGCAAGAACCTCGGCCTCATGCTGCGCGAGGGCATCCTGAAGGAGAACATCGACGGCGAGGCGCTGCTGTGGGCGCACAACCGTCTGATCGCGCGGCCGGAGCAGCGCCGCATCCTCATGGTGATCTCCGACGGCGCGCCGGTCGACGACTCGACGCTCTCGGTGAACCCCGGCAACTACCTGGAGCGCCACCTGCGCGAGGTCATCGCCTTCATCGAGAACCGCTCGCCGGTCGAGCTGCTGGCGATCGGCATCGGCCACGACGTGACCCGTTACTACCGGCGCGCCGTCACCATCGTCGACGCCGAGCAGCTCGGCGGCACGGTGATGGAGAAGCTGGCCGAACTCTTCGAGGAGGAGCGCGCGGCCCCCGGCGGTCCCCGCCCCTCGCGCCGCGCGGGCGCCGGCCTGCACTGACGCGCTCTTGCGCGCCGCCCTTCTCGCCACCCTCCTGCTGCTGACGCCGGCGGTTTCCGCCGTCGCGGCGGACGACGCGGCCATCGAGGTCGGCTGCACGGGCCTGGCGCTGAACCCCGAGGACAAGACACAGACGACGGTGGGCCGCCTCGGCTGGCGCGGCGGCTGCGCGCTCGGCACCGAGGCCGACGGCTTCGGCGGCCTCTCCGACCTGCTGCTGGCGGCGGACGGCGTCGGCCTCGCCGCCGTCTCCGACGAGGGCCGCTGGCTGACCGCCCGCCTCGTTTACGACGCCGAGGGCGACCTCGACGGCATCGCCGGGGCGCGCCTCGGCCCGCTGCACGATACCGCCGGGCGGCTGCTGTCGGTCTCCATCAAGAAGCGCCAGGACGCCGAGGCGCTGGCGCGGCTGCCCGACGGCAGCCTCGTGGTCGCCTTCGAGCGCGCGCATCGCCTCCGGCGCTTCGCGGCCGGGCTCGACGGCCCGACCGAGGTGTTCGACGCCCCGCCGGCCCTGGCCGAGGCGGGC
>Ga0207773_100692_pt1 | contig 11886 bp, 13 predicted proteins | sample TtaePargueraPR_2_FD_187281 | JGI IMG/M metagenome (GOLD analysis project Ga0207773, IMG submission 187281) | Aerobic enrichment media microbial communities from Bioluminiscent Bay, La Parguera, Puerto Rico - Tt and M1 (3) (SPAdes) | ecosystem: Environmental > Aquatic > Marine > Unclassified ...
GCAGAAAGACCTCCCCTTGTCCGCCGATACCGCCGCCCGAGACGTCCAGGACGCCAAGCGGCGCCTGCGCGCGAGCGCCCGCGCCGCGCGCGCCACGGCCGCGGCGGCCGACCGGGTGGCCGGCGGACCGGCGGCGGCGGCCGTGATGAAGCGGGCCCTGGCCAAGGTGGACCCGCAGCCAGGCACCGTCGTCTCCGCCTACTGGCCGATGGGGGACGAGATCGACCCGCGCCCGCTGATGGAGATGCTCCACCGGCGCGGCCTGCGACTGGCGCTGCCGGCGATCCGGGCGGCAAGCGCGCCGCTCGACTTCCGCGCCTGGGCGCCCGGCGATCCCCTGGTGGCCGCCGGTTTCGGCACCCGGGAGCCGGCGGCGACGGCGCCCCTGGTGGTGCCGGACCTGCTGCTGGTGCCGCTCCTGGCCTTCGATACCTCAGGCTACCGACTGGGCTACGGCGGCGGTTTCTACGACCGCAGCCTTGCCCTGCTGCGCGCGGCGGGCGATATCCTTGCCGTGGGACTCGCCTTCGCGGCGCAGCAGGTGCCGGCGGTGCCCCGCGAGGCGACGGACCAGCCGCTCGACCTGGTGGTCACCGAGGCTGGGGTCCTGCGGCCGGGCGGGCGCCCGGGCGAAACCGGTAAGGAAAGCAAGGTCTGATGCGCATTCTGTTCTGCGGCGACGTGGTGGGCCGGCCGGGGCGCGACGCCATCGCGGCGCACCTGCCGGGGCTGCGCCGCAGCCTCGACCTCGACTTCGTCGTCGTGAACGGCGAGAACGCGGCCTCCGGCTTCGGCATCACCGACAAGATCTGCCGCCAGCTGTTCGAGGCCGGCGCCGACGTCATCACCGGCGGCAACCATAGCTGGGACCAGCGCGAGGTGATGGCCTACATCGCCAGCGAGCCGCGCCTGCTGCGCCCGCACAACTTCCCGGCCGGGACGCCCGGGCGCGGCGTCGGCGTGTTCGAGACGCGGCGCGGCAAGAAGGTGCTGGTGCTGAACGTCATGGGTCAGCTCTTCATGGAAGACCTGGACGACCCCTTCGCCTGCATCGCCGCCGAGCTGGCGCGCCACCGCCTCGGCGCCACGGTCGACGCCGCGGTGCTGGACTTCCATGCCGAGGCGACCTCCGAGAAGATGGCCGCCGGCCACTTCGTCGACGGCCGGGTGTCGCTCTGCGTCGGCACCCACACCCACGTGCCGACGGCCGACTCGATGATCCTCTCCGGCGGCACCGCCTATCAGAGCGACGCCGGCATGTGCGGCGACTACGACTCGGTCATCGGCATGGACAAGACCGTGCCGATCGAGCGCTTCGTGAAGAAGATCAAGGGCGAGCGTCTGTCGGTCGCCGGCGGGGAGGGCACGCTCTGCGCGGTCTTCGTGGAGACCGACGACCGCACCGGCCTCGCCCGGCGCATCGCCCCGGTCAGGCTGGGCGGGCGGCTGGCTGAGACGGTGCCGGCGCTGGCCGAGCCCGGGCCGGCCTCGGCCTAGTTGGGCCGCCGGCCGGCGGAGACGGCGAGGAAACGCTCGATCTCGGAGTGCAGGATCTCGGTCTGCTGGCTCATCTCGGCGGCCAGCTGGCGGCTGCCCTCGAGGGCGGCCCGCGGCGGCACGGCGGCGAGGGCGACCAGGCCGTCGAGCGCGTTGAGGGCGGTATCGGCGGCGAAGTCCTCGACCAGGTCGGCCGCCTTGTCGAGCCGGCGCGCCACCTCGGCGGCGTCGCCCGAGACGTCCTCGGTGATGGCCAGGTCGATGATGTTCAGGGGCCGCTGCATAACTCGGTCCTCGGCAAGAAAGCTGTGCTGCCGGAAGAATGCCGGGACGGCGTTAAGATGGCGTTAACCGGCGGCGGTCCCCTTTCTATTCGGCGCCGGCGGCTTTCCCGCAGTATTTCCCCCTCGAAGGACTTTAGATCGTCTCTGATAACTGCTAGAAGCCGCCCTAATGTCGCCATATTGCGGGCTTATCCGTTCCGCTGGTATGCCCCGCTTTCACTCCAGATGGTAGACTGACCACCTTTGCGTCCCACAATAGCAGCAGGATCGTCGAGTTATGGCGGGCCATTCACAGTTTAAGAACATCATGTACCGCAAGGGCGCGCAGGATAAGAAGCGCGCCAAGCAGTTCGCCCGGCTGACCAAGGAAATCATGGTGGCGGCCAAGTCCGGCCTGCCGGAGCCGGACAAGAACCCGCGCCTGCGCGGCGCCATCCAGACGGCGCGCCAGGCCAACATGCCGAAGGACAACATCGAGCGCGCCATCAAGCGCGCGGCCGGCGGCGAGGACGACACCAACTACGAAGAGGTGCGCTACGAAGGCTACGGCCCCGGCGGGGTGGCGGTCATCGTCGAGGCGCTGACCGACAACCGCAACCGCACGGCCGGCGAGGTGCGCGCTGCCTTCAGCAAGCACGGCGGCACGCTGGGCGAGACCAACTCGGTGTCCTTCATGTTCGACCGCATGGGTGTCATCGTCTATCCGGCCAAGACCGCCTCGGCGGAGGCGATGTTCGAGGCGGCGGCCGAGGCCGGCGCCGGCAACGTCGACAGCACGGCCGAGCAGCACGAGATCACCTGCGATCCCGACGACTTCTCGGCGGTGCGCGACGCGCTGACCGACAAGTTCGGCGACCCCGCCTCGGCTGAGCTGACCTGGCGCCCGCAGACGCTGGTGGCGATCGACGAAGAGAAGGCGCAGACCATGCTGAAGCTGCTCGACGTGCTGGACGAGAGCGACGACGTGCAGCGGGTCTCCGCCAACTTCGAGATCAGCGACGACGTGATGGCGCGGCTGACGGCCTAGGTGGCGGAGAGGGGCCGGCAGGCGCTTGCCGCGGCCGAGATTGGGGAATCGAAGCAGCAGCGATGCGAGTACTTGGACTTGATCCGGGATTGCGCCAGACCGGCTGGGGCGTGATCGATGCAGAGGGCAACCGCCTCCGGCACGTTGCCAACGGCATCGTGACCTCCGACCGCAAGGCCGAGCTCGCCGAGCGGCTGCTGCAGCTCCACCGCGGCCTCGCCGAGGTGGTGGCGGCGCACCGCCCGGAGACGGCGGCGGTCGAGGTGACGCTGGCCAACAAGAATCCCTCCTCGACCCTGAAGCTCGGCATGGCGCGCGGCATCGCGCTGCTGACGCCGGCGCTGGACGGCCTTTCGGTGGCCGAGTACCTGCCGATGATCGTGAAGAAGGCGGTGGTCGGCACCGGTCACGCCGACAAGGAGCAGGTCGCCATGATGGTGGCCCGCCTGCTGCCCGGCTGCGCCGTGGCGGCGCCCGACGCCGCCGATGCGTTGGCCGTCGCCATCTGCCACGCGCACCACGTCTCCACCGGCCGGCGCTGGGACGCCGGGGTGGCCGATCCTCTCGCCGCTCGCGCCGGCCGCCAGGCCGCGGGGGGAGGCGGGGCGTGATCGGTAAGCTGACGGGCATCGTCGATTCCAGCGGCGACGACTGGGTCATCCTCGACGTCTCCGGCGTCGGCTACATGGTGTTCTGCTCCGGCCGCACGCTCGGCCTGCTGCCGCCGGCCGGCGGCGGCGCCACGCTGTGGATCGAGACCCACGTGCGCGAGGATCACATCCACCTCTACGGCTTCGCCGATCAGGCCGAGCACGACTGGTTCAAGCTGCTGCAGAGCGTGCAGGGCGTCGGCGCCAAGATGGCGCTGGCGGTGCTTTCGGTCCTGCCGCCGCACGACCTGGTGCGCGCCATTGCCGCGCAGGACAAGGCTGCCATCGCGCGCGCCCACGGCGTCGGGCAGAAGCTGGCCGGGCGCATCGCCGCCGAGCTAAAGGACAAGGCCGGCGGCATCGTGCTGGGGCCGGTCGCGGCGGCCAACGGCAGCGGCAGCGGCGCCGTCGCGGTGTCCGAGGATGCCGTCTCGGCGCTGGTGAACCTCGGCTACCGGCGCGCGGAGGCCTTCGCCGCCGTCGCCAAGGCGAGCGGTGATCTCGGCCGCGGCGCCAGCGTCGAATCGCTCATCAAGGCGGGCCTCAAGGAGCTGGCGTCGTGAGCGACGGCCAGGCAGAGGGACGCGTCGTGGCGCCGGACTTCCGCGAGGAGGACGCCGGCGAGATGAGCCTGAGGCCGGCTCACCTCGGCGACTTCATCGGCCAGCGCGCGGTGCGCGAGAACCTGCGCGTCTTCATCGAGGCGGCGCGTCAGCGCGGCGATGCGCTCGACCACGTGCTGTTTTTCGGCCCGCCGGGTCTCGGCAAGACGACGCTCGCGCAGATCGTCGCGCGCGAGATGGGCGTCGGCTTCCGCGCCACCTCCGGGCCGGTCATCGCGCGCGCCGGCGACCTCGCCGCCATTCTCACCAACCTGCAGCCGCGCGACGTGCTGTTCATCGACGAGATCCATCGCCTCTCGCCGGCCGTGGAGGAGGTGCTCTACCCGGCGATGGAGGACTTCCACCTCGACCTCATCATCGGCGAGGGGCCGGCGGCGCGCTCCGTGCGCATCGACCTGCCGCCCTTCACCCTGGTCGGCGCCACCACGCGCTCCGGCCTCATCACCACACCGCTCAGGGAACGCTTCGGCATCCCGCTGCGTCTCCAGTTCTATGAACCGGACGAGCTGGAGCTCATCGTCAGCCGCGGTGCGCGCGTGCTCGGCATGCAGCTGACCACCGACGGCGCCGCCGAGATCGCGCGGCGCTCGCGCGGCACGCCGCGCGTGGCCGGGCGCCTGCTGCGCCGGGTGCGCGACTTCGCCGCCGTCGCCGGCGTCGAGACGGTGGCCGCGGTGCAGGCCGACAGCGCGCTCAGGCGCATGGACGTCGACGAGCGCGGTCTCGATGCCATGGACCGCCGCTACATGCGCTGCATCGCCGACAACTACGGCGGCGGCCCGGTGGGCGTCGAGACCATGGCGGCGGCGCTGTCCGAGCAGCGCGACGTGCTGGAAGAGGTCATCGAGCCCTACCTGATCCAGCAGGGCCTGGTGCAGCGCACGCCGCGCGGCCGCATCCTGACGCGCGGCGGCTTCGGCTATCTCGGCCTCGAGGTGCCGCGCAGCTTCGACCAGCTCGACCTGCTGGGCGGCGCGGGGGAGGGTGAAGCATGAGCGCCACGCCGCTTCCCACTTCCGGCCAGGTCGCCGACGGCGAGCACCGCCTGCCCGTGCGCGTCTACTACGAGGATACCGACGCCGGCGGCATCGTCTACCACGCGCGCTACCTGCACTTCGCCGAGCGCGCGCGCACCGAAATGCTGCGCCTCGCCGGCATCGAGCAGTCGGAGCTGCGCCGGCGCCACGACATGGTCTTCGCCGTGCGTCGCTGCGAGGTTGACTACCGCCGCCCGGCGCGGCTCGACGATCTCGTCGAGGTGCGCTCGCGCCTGACCGAGATCAGCGGCGCGCGCCTGAAGGCGGTGCAGGACATCTGGCGCGCCGGCGAGCAGCTCGTGCGCCTCGTCGTCGAGGTCGCCTCGCTGCGCGGCGACGGCCGCCCGACCCGCATTCCGGCGCCGGTGCGCGCCGCCCTCGAACCCTTTGTACAGCCTTTGGAGCAGGGGTAGTCATGGAACAGGAAGCCGTTAACTCTCTCGTGCTCGACGGTTCCGTCGACCCGACCATGTCGGTCTGGGGCCTCTTCATGGAGGCGGACATCGTCGTGCAGGTGGTGATGCTCCTGCTGCTGCTGGCCTCGTTCTGGAGCTGGGCCATCATCTTCGAGAAGGTGCTGCGCCTGCGCCGCCTGAAGGAGCGCGCGGGACAGTTCGAGGAGGCCTTCTGGTCCGGCGGCTCGCTCGACGACCTCTACGACCGCCTCGACAACCGCCCGCCCGACCCGATGTCGTCGATCTTCGTCTCGGCGATGCGCGAGTGGCGCCGCTCGGCCTCGCGCGGCATTGCCACCACGATGGAGATGAAGTCCGGCCTGCAGCAGCGCATCGAGCGGGTCATGGAGATCGCGCTCGGCCGCGAGATGGACCGCCTGGAGCGCCACATGACCTTCCTCGCCTCGGTCGGCTCGGCGGCACCCTTCATCGGCCTGTTCGGCACCGTGTGGGGCATCATGAACGCCTTCACCTCGATCGCCGCGGCGAAGAACACCAGCCTCGCGGTGGTGGCGCCGGGCATTGCCGAGGCGCTGTTCGCCACCGCGCTGGGCCTGGTCGCCGCGATCCCGGCGGTGATTGGCTACAACAAGCTGTCGAACGACCTCGGGCGCTACGCCGGCCGGCTCGAGGCCTTCGCCGGCGAGTTCGGCGCCATCCTGTCGCGCAAGCTGGACGAGAAGAGCTGAGCCATGGCTGCGATCCTCATGCCCGCCGGCGGTCGCCGCGGTCGCCGCGGCAACGTCCGCCGCTACCGTCCGCTCAGCGAGATCAACGTGACGCCCTTCGTCGACGTCATGCTGGTGCTGCTCATCGTCTTCATGGTGACCGCGCCGCTGCTCACCGTCGGTGTGCCGGTCGACCTGCCGAAGACGCAGGCGCAGTCGATCGCCGACCCGGACGAGCCGCTGGTCATCTCGGTGAACGCCGAGGGGCAGATCTACATCCAGGATTCGGAGGTCGAGCTCAGCCAGCTGGTGCCGCGGCTGCGGGCCATCACCGAGAGCAAGCCCGACACCCGCATCTTCGTGCGCGGCGACAAGGCGATCGCCTACGGGCGGATCATGCAGGTGATGGGCACGGTGAACACCGCCGGCTTCCAGCGTGTTGCGCTGATCGCCGAGCTGCCTCAGGAGCGCCAGGGCGGCGGCGAGCCGGCGGACGGCGCTCCCGACACACCGAAGCCGGCCGGCCAGCAGTGATCCGGCAGTCCCGGCCCGCAGACGGAACCGCAAGGTAGGAAGGCAACCGCAGCGCCATCATGGGTAAGGCATCGATCCTTTCCGCGCTTCTGCACCTGGGCGTCATCGCCGCCCTGGTGATCGGGCTGCCTGCGCTGCACGACCCCATGGTCGACTTCCGCTCGGTGCCGGTCGAGATGGTGATGCTGCCGGAGGAGAACACCGACGCGCCGGTGCCCGAGCCCGAGGAGGCGCCGGAGCCGGTTGTCAACGAGGCGCCCGAGCAGGCGCCGGAGCCGCAGCCGGAGATCGCCGAGGCGCCGACCCCCACGCCGGCGCCGGTGCCCGAGCCGGCACCTGAGCCCGCTCCCGCGCCCGAGCCCGCCCCGGTGCCCGAGGCCGCCCCGCAGCCCGAGCCCGAGCCGGAGCCGGCCCCCGAGCCTGAGCCGGCGCCCGAGCCGGAACCGGCGCCGGAGCCGGAGCCGGAGGCCGAGGCGCCGCCACCGCCCAAGCCGAAGCCCAAGCCGCGGGTGCAGGTCGCCCAGCAGCCGGAGCCGGAGCCTGAGAAGAAGAAAGAGGAGCCGAAGCAGGAAGACCGCCTGACCTCGATCCTGCGCAACGTGGAGAAGATGAAGGACGAGCCGAGCAGCCAGCCGCAGCAGCCCGCCCGCGCGCCGCAGCAGGCGGAGACGCCGCAGATCTCGGCCGTGCAGCGCCAGCAGCTGGAGAACTCGATCCAGAACCAGATCAAGGGGTGCTGGCGGCTGGACGCCGGCGCGCGCCAGGCGGAAGACCTCATCGTCGAGGTGACGGTGAACCTCGCCGCCGACGGGCGGGTGATCGGCACGCCGCGGGTGGTGGACGCGCAGCGTATGAATCGCGACGCCTACTTCCGCAGTGCCGCCGAGAACGCCGTGCGGGCGATCCTGCAGTGCAGCCCCTTCAAGCTGCCGGTCGCCCAGTATTCCGAATGGAAGCAGATGAACCTGACCTTCAACCCGAGAGAGATGTTTGGATCATGACGTCGATGCAACGCACGAAAGCCCGCCAGACTGAGCGCTTGCAGTCCGCCATCACCCGCAGATCTGTCGGGCGTCTCGCGCTCGGCCTCGCCGCCGGCCTGGCGCTGCCGGCGGGCATGAGCCGGCCGGCGCTGGCGCAGCTGAACGTCGACATCACCGAGGGCTTCGTGAAGCCGCTGCCGATCGCGGTGACCGACCTTGCCGGCGAAGTGCCCGAGGAAACGAAGCTCGGCGCCGACATCGCCGGCGTGGTGGCCGCCGACCTCGAGCGCAGCGGCCTGTTCCGCCCGGTCGACAAGCGCGCCTTCATCCAGGACGCGCAGAGCCTCAGCCTCGGCCCGCGCTTCGGCGACTGGCGCCTGATCAACGCCGAGGCGCTGGTCAGCGGCAACGTCACGCTGCAGGCGGACGGTCGCATGCAGGTGCAGTTCCGCCTGTGGGACGTGTTCTCCGAGGTGCAGATGCGCGGCACCCAGTACACGACGCCGCCGTCCAATTGGCGCGCCATCGCCCACCGCATCGCCGACGAGATCTACCAGCGTCTGACCGGCGAGCAGGGCTACTTCAATACCCAGATCGTCTACATCGCCGAGCAGGGGCCGCAGAACCGGCGCATCAAGCGCCTGGCCATCATGGACCAGGACGGCGCCAACCACCGCTTCCTGACCAGCGGCAACGAACTGGTGCTGACCCCGCGCTTCTCGCCGTCGTCGCGCGAGATCACCTACATGGCCTACCAGTCCAACGGACGCGCCGAGGTGCCGCGGGTCTATCTGTTCAACCTGAATACTGGCCAGCAGGAGGTGCTCGGCGACTTCCCGGGCATGACCTTCGCGCCGCGCTTCTCCACCGAGGGCAACGAGGTCATCCTGTCGATGGCCAAGGACGGCAACTCGGAAATCTTCACCATCGATCTGCGCACCCGGCGTCAGACCAAGCTGACCAATCACCCGGCGATCGACACCTCCCCGTCGTTTTCGCCGGACTCGCGCGAGATCACCTTCAATTCCGACCGAGGCGGCTCGCCGCAGCTCTACGTCATGAACCGTGACGGCAGCAACGTGCGGCGCATCAGCCGAGGGCAGGGGTATTACTACACACCCGTGTGGTCGCCCCGCGGAGACCTGATTGCCTTTACGCGCCAGCACGCCGGCGAGTTCTACATCGGCGTGATGCGTCCGGATGGTTCGGGCGAGCGTATGCTAGTGAGGGACTACAACGTGGAAGCCCCGACCTGGGCGCCCAATGGGCGGGTTCTGAGCTACTTCAGGACCTCGCGTGCCGACTCAAGGGGCCAGATTACCAGCAAGATCTACACAATTGACCTTACGGGGTTCAATGAAAGAGAGCTTGTGACGCCTTTGGACGGCTCAGATCCGGCCTGGTCCCCCTTGATTCAATAGGGGGGGGTCGGTATAGTCCGTTAACCATTTTCGGCTGTTAGTTGCCGACGTTGGGGGGCCATATCAAGCAGGCATGACCTGTTCAAGTCACCGGTGGCAGGTCTACCTCAATCCGAAAAATCCGGGGATGTGTTTGAGAGGGCAGATTATGCGCTTTTCCCTAGTTACCACTTTCGCGGCGGCCCTGCTGCTCGCCGCGTGCTCCACCCCGTCTGAAGAGACGGCCACCACGTCGGGCAGCGGCTCCAGCGGCACGGGTACGACCTCGCAGTCCAGCGGAGCCACGGGCAGCACGATCCCCGGTCCGCAGCCGGGCTCGCAGGAAGACCTGACCGTTGAAGTCGGCGACCGCGTGTTCTTCGACTTCGACAAGTACGACATCCGCGCCGACCAGCGCGGCACCGTCGAGGCCCTGGCGGCGTGGCTGGACACCAACCCGTCGGTGACCCTGACGATCGAGGGCCATGCGGACGAGCGCGGCACGCGCGAGTACAACCTGGCGCTCGGCGAGCGGCGCGCCAACTCCGTGCGCGACTACCTCGTCGCGCTCGGCACCAACCCGGCCCGCCTGACGACCGTCAGCTACGGCGAGGAGCGTCCGGCCGTGCTCGGCTCCAACGACTCCGCCTGGGCGCAGAACCGGCGCGGCGTCTTCGTTGTGAACTGAAGCGCCTCCAGCGCTTCAGCTGCGTGAAAAAACCCCGTCCGGCCGGGCGCACGTCGCTCAGCCGGGCGGGGTTTCGCGCATTCGGCAAATGCGCCATATAGGGATAGCGGTTGCCACAAAGGTGCCCAGAAGGCCGGCTAAACTCAGCTGGCGCGGCAGCCGAAGCAGGTAACCGAAGACGGCCCGCGACGAGGGCGGGCGAGAGATGAAGCGGAGGAAACAGCGATGACCAGCCTGGTCCGCAGCCTGTCTCTCAAGGCACTGCGCCGCGGCGGCCACCGCGCCGCGGCCCCGGCGGCACTGCTCGCGGCCTGCTTGGCGCTTACCGCCTTGCCGGCCGCCGGCCAGTCCGTCGAGAGCCAGCTCCAGCGCCTGCAGCGCGAGCTGTCCGACCTGCAGCGCCAGGTCTACGGCGGCGCCGCGCCGCCGGCCGGCGCCGAAAGCGGCGCGGCCCCCACCGCCGCAGCCCACATGCAGATCCAGCTGAATGAGCTGGAGGCGCAGATCGCCGAGCTGACCGGCCGACTGGAAGACCTCGACTTCCGCCTGCAGACCGTCACCGAGCGGCTGGACCGGCTGGTCGCCGACGTCGATCTGCGCCTGACCAACCTGGAGCAGGGCGGCCTGCCGCCGGTCGGCGCCCAGGCGCCCGCCGCCGGTGGCGAGATGCCGCCCGCCGGCGGTCAGATGGCGGCCCAGCCGCCGAGCACCGCGCCGGCCACCGGCGGCCAACCGAGCCCGGCGCAGCCCGGCACCATCGGCACGCTGAGCGAGAGCGATCTCAGCAATTTTCAGCAGCAGCAGGGCCAGCAGCAGGCCGCTCCCGGCGCCGCGCCTGGCGGCCAGCAGAGTGCGGCGGCTCCCGCCGGTACCGCGGCGCTGCCGGGCGGCACGCCGCAGGAGCAGTACGACTACGCCTTCGGGTTGCTGCGTCAGGCCAACTACGCCGGCGCCGAGCAGGCCTTCTCCGCCTTCCTCGCCCAGCACGCCGATCACGCGCTGGCCGGTAACGCCAAGTACTGGCTCGGCGAGACCTATTACGTCCGCGGCGACTACAAGCAGGCGGCGGTGACCTTCGCCGAGGGCTTCGAGTCTTATCCCAATAATTCCAAGGCGCCCGACAACCTGCTGAAGCTCGGCATGTCGCTGGCCTCGCTCGGCAGCACCCAGGACGCCTGCGGCACCTTCGACGTGCTGCTCGACCGCTACGGCGACGCGCCGGCCACCATTCTGTCGCGCGCCCAGCGGGAGGCGCAGCGTCTCGGCTGCCGCTGACCGGCGGCCGCGGCTGCGCCGGCCGTGAGCGCCAGCCCCGCCCTGTTCGATGAGGCCGCGCCGGTCCCGCGCGTGGCATCGGCCGGGGTGCCTGGCACGGCTTCCGGCACGTCCCCCGTCACAGCGGAAGAGTTCGCTGGCGCCATGGCGGCGCTCGGCCCCTTCGAGCCGCGTCCGGCGGTGGCCGTGGCGGTCTCCGGCGGTCCCGACAGCCTCGCCCTGACCTTCCTGCTGCGGGACTGGCTGGCGCCGCGCGGCGGGCGCCTCACCGCCTTTACCGTCGATCATGGGATGCGGCCGGAAGCCGCCGCCGAGGCCGCCTGGGTCGGCCGCGTGCTGGCGGCGGCGGGCGTCACGCACCGGGTGCTGCGCTGGCAGGGGCCGAAGCCGGCTGCCGGGCGCCAGGCGGCGGCCCGGGCGGCGCGCTACCGCCTGCTGCTGGCGGCCTGCGAGGCGGCCGGCATCCTGCACCTGGCACTGGCGCATCACCTGGATGACCAGGCGGAAACGGTTCTGCTGCGGCTCGGTCGCGGCAGCGGCCTCGACGGCCTCGCCGCCATGGCGGCGGTGCGCGAGACCGCCGGCCTGCGCCTGCTGCGTCCGCTGCTCGGCCTGCCGAAGGCGCGCCTCGCCGCCAGCCTCTTTGCGCGCGGCCTCGACTGGGTCGAGGACCCGAGCAACGCGGACGAGAGCTATGCCCGCGTCCGCCTGCGCCGCCTTCTGCCGGCCCTGGCGCGCGACGGTGTGACGGCGGCGCGGCTCCCC
>Ga0207773_100693_pt1 | contig 11881 bp, 11 predicted proteins | sample TtaePargueraPR_2_FD_187281 | JGI IMG/M metagenome (GOLD analysis project Ga0207773, IMG submission 187281) | Aerobic enrichment media microbial communities from Bioluminiscent Bay, La Parguera, Puerto Rico - Tt and M1 (3) (SPAdes) | ecosystem: Environmental > Aquatic > Marine > Unclassified ...
CGCGCAGGCCGTAGTGGCGGCGCAGCGCCTGGGTGAGGCGGCCCTGGCGGCCGAGCTGCTCGTCGGCGAAGCCGACCATGAGCGAGTTCGGCCAGGCCTGCGGCCGGATGTCGCGCAGGCGCTGGAACAGGCGGTCCTCGTCCTCGCCGGGATGCGCCTGGGCCAGCAGCGAGAGCATCGCCGCCGTGGAGCGCGAGACGCCCATGTGGCAGTGCACCAGCAAATGCCCGTCATCGCCCTGTCCCTCGGCCGCCAGCACCTCGGCGCCGAAGCGCAGGATCGCCGCCATGTCGTCAGGCGTCGGCGCGACGCGGCCGGCGGCGGGCGCAATGATGTCGTGGAAGTGCAGCGTCGTGCGGTGGTGCGCGCCGTAGCGCTCGAAGGCTTCGAGCGCCGGCCAGTCGGGGTCGAGCAGCGACAGCACGTGGGTCACCTCGCGGGCCTCGTGGCCCGGCAGCTCCTCGATGCCGCAGATGGTGAGAACGGAAATCTGTTTCATGGAAGGCAGTTCCTCCCGACGGCCCCGTCCGCCGCGCGGGCGGGCTGCCGGGTCAAGCGATGGTGAAAAGGGGCGAAGCGGCGGTCAGGCCACCACTGTGGTTACATCGGCCGTTTCGGCGGCTTCCGCAAGGGCTTTCGGCAGCGGCTTGTCGGTCACCAGGTCGGTCAGCGCCGTGAGCGGCATGACGATCTCGAGCAGGCGGATGTTGAACTTGGTGTGGTCGGCCATGAAGATGCGCCGCTCGGCCCGCCGGAACATGGTGCGCTTCACCCAGCTCGCCTGGGAGTCGACGTCGGTGATGCCGTGCTCGGTGATGCCGCCGGCCGAGGTGAAGGCGACGTTGGCGTGGAAGCGCTGCAGGTATTCGCAGGTGTCCTGGCCGTAGACGCCCTTCTCGTGCGCCGAGTAGGCGCCGGGGCAGAGGATGACTTTCACGCGGTCGGAGACGCCGACCGCCTCGGCGATGTCGAGGCCGTTGGTGATGACGGTCGCCTCGATGCGCTGGGCGGCGATCTTCTCGGCCAGGTGATGGGTGGTGGCGCCGCTATCGATCATCACCACGTCGCCCGGCGCGATGGCCTGGATCGCCACGGTGGCGATGCGCTGGCGTTCGGACACCATCGATGCGGTGCGCTCGCCGATGGCCGGCTCGCGGCCCATGGGCGCGGCGGCGCCGCCGTAGGTGCGTTCGACCAGGCCGCGCGCCGAGAGGTCGTCGATGTCGCGCCGTACCGTCTCGGTCGAGACGTTGAAGGCCTCCGCCAGGTGCGAGATGCGCACCGTCGGGTTGGACCTCAGCTCGGCGATGATGCGGCGGTGCCGCTCCTCGCGGTCGAGCCGGCCGTTGCCCTTCACCGGCTTCAGCTCGGGCTTGCCGTCGGGTTTCGCGGAAGCTGTCACGCGGCCGCTGCCAGGATGTCCGCGAGCTGGGAGGCCAGCGCGCCCTTCCGCGGGCTGAACGAGCCGTCGAAGGCGGCCGAGCCGATGGTGAAGGCATCGGCGCCCGCTTCGGCGAGGGCGCGGATGCGCGCCGGCGTGTCGATGCTGCCGGCCACCACGAGGGTGCCCTTGGTGGCCCCCCGCGCCGCCTTCACCAGCTCCAGCGGATCGGCCTCGGTGGCGCGGTAGGCGAGCAGGTCGACGCCGGCGCAGCCCAGCGCCTCGAAGCGGCGGCAGTCGTCCTCGACGTCGCAGGGCCGCCCGCCCAGCGCCGTCGGGTGGCCGACCGGGCGGCCGGGAAACGGCAGGTACTCGATGCCGCTGCCCGCGAGGATCTCGAGGATGCCCTTGGCCTCAGTGCCGCCCATCACTCGGTCGACGCCGATGCGACGCGCCGCGCGGGCGGACTCCAGGCAGGCCTCCTTCGTCGAAGAAACGACCTCGAGGTAGCTGACGGCGCCGGCCTCCTTGATGCGCCGGTTCAGCTCCACCAGCACGTCGAAGGGCACCCCGATATCCTTGAATCCCATGTGCTTCACGCCGACCCGGGCCGCGGTCTCGAAGACCGCGAGGCAATCCTCCACGGTCTCGTCGGCGCGGGTGAACATGAAAATGAAATCGATGGCGGGACGCGTCATCTAGGGGTCGTTCCTCTCGCGGGATCGTGCCGGCCGCTTCGCCCGCCAGAAGGCGGCAGCCGGCGTTCTCCAGGTTATGCCCCAACTCCGTGGCGAGTACAACAAATCATGTTGGAATTACCAAATTTCACGTGGTACTTTCATCATCAACAAGGAAACAGGGGCTTTGGGATTCACGGGAAAGCGGGAGGCATCACCATGCAGTTAGACCGTCGCAGTCTGTTGAGGTACTCGGCCGCCGCCGGCGGGCTGGGACTGGCCGGGCCGCTCGCCGGCGGCTTCGCCAGGAAGGCCCACGCCGCGCGCGAGAAGGAGATGAACATCCTCTGCTGGGAGGGCTACAACTCGGCCGACGTGCTCGACCCCTTCCGCAGCGAGAAGGGCGCCACCATCAAGGCGGAATCGCTGACCAACGACCCGACCATGATCAACCGGCTGCGCGCCGGCGAGACCAACGTCTGGGACCTCATCAACGTGAACAATCCCTGGGCGCGCAAGGTCATGCACCCGGAAGGGCTGATCACGCCGCTCGACCGGGCGAAGTTCGAGCCCTACTTCGAGACCATGCTGCCGGGCTTCAAGCCGCCCTACAAATGGGCGATGAGCGAGGACGGCAAGGACCTGCTGGGCATCGCGCAGCGCTTCGGGCCCTACAGTTTCGTCGTCAACACCGACAAGATCAGCCGCGCCACCGCCGAGGACCAGGGCTGGGACCTGTGGAACGATCCGGCCAACGCCGGCAAGTACGGCGTGCTGGAGTCCGACGACTGGAACGTCTTCGATCTCTTCCTCATCGCCGGCATCGACCCGTTCCGCGAGCACAATGACGACGAGTTCGCCAAGTTCGACGAGACGGCGAAGAAGGTGTTCAAGGGCGCCAAGGTGGTGGGCGACATCGCCACCATGAACCAGGCGCTGGTGTCGGGCGAGATCGACTTCCACCTGACCGGCGGCACCTACTCCGCCTCGCCGGCGCGCTTCGACGGCTATCCGAACATCCGCGGCATCACGCCGCTGAAGAGCGCCATTCCCGGCAAGGGGGGCGTCGCCTGGATCGAGATCACCTCGACGGTGAACAACCCGCAGCTGTCGCCGCTGGCCGCCGAGTTCCTGGCCTACGTCCAGGACCCCGAGGTGGCGCACACCGTCGCCTTCGCCGAGGGCACCTTCAACCCGGTGACCCAGATGGGCAATCCCAAGTGCTTCGAGCTGTTCACCGAGGAGGAGCTCGACGCCATCCAGTGGGACAGCCTGGAGGAAGAGATGGCGCGCTCGGCGGAATACGATATCGTACCGGACTACGACCGCGCGCTCGACCTGATGACCGCGGCCAAGCGCGAGGCGTAGGTTTGGCGTAAGATCGACGATCGCCGCGGCCCTCGCTTCGGGCCGCGGCTGTCGCCCGTCCCTGAGAAGAGCAGCGTTCCGTGGCCGAACCCATCCTTCGACTCTCCGGGCTCAGCAAGCGCTTCGGCGGCTTCGCGGCGGTCAAGGAGATCGACCTCGACGTCCGCGAGGGCGAGTTCTTCACCATCGTCGGGCCGTCGGGCTCCGGCAAATCGACCCTGGTGCGCATGCTCGCCGGGCTGGAGGAGCCGAGCGGCGGCGAGATCCTGCTGCGCGGCCGGCGTATCAATGAGACGCCGGCCAACCGCCGGCCGACCTGCATGGTGTTCCAGTCGCTCGCCCTCTTCCCGCACCGCTCGGTCGGCCAGAACATCGAGTTCCCGCTGAAGATGCGCGGCGTCGGTTCTGCGGCGCGCCGCGAGCGCGCCATGGAGCTGCTGCGCCTGCTGCGCCTGCCGGAGAGCTACTACGGCAAGAACGTCACGCAGTGCTCGGGCGGCGAGCGCCAGCGCGTGGCGCTCGCCCGCGCCTTCGCCTACGATCCGGAGATCCTGTTCTTCGACGAGCCGCTGTCGGCGATCGACTACAAGCTGCGCAAGACGCTCGAGAAGGAGCTGAAGGACATCCACAAGGAGACCGGCAAGACCTTCATGTACATCACCCACAGCCTGGAAGAGGCCATGGTGATGTCGGACCGCATCGGCGTCATGCGCGCCGGCAAGCTGGTCCAGGTCGGCACGCCGGAGGAGATCTACACGCGGCCGCGCGACAAGTTCGTGTCGGAGTTCATGGGCGAGGTTAACGTCATCGACGTGCGCCGCGGCGTGAACGGCCGCGCGAGCGGTGTCGGCATTCCCGGCGACTTCCTGCTGCGCGAGGTGCCCGAGGACTTCGAGAGCGGTCACCTCGTGGTGCGCCCGGAGTTCCTGCGCTTCATCGATACGCCCGGCGAGGCGGAGAACCACCTGCGCGGCCGGCTCTACAACGAGTATGTCCTCGGCAGCCGCATCCAGTACCAGGTGCGCGTCGGCGAGCGCGTCTTCATCGTCGAGCGGCTGCGCCAGCAGGCCTTCCGCGGCGCGCTCGACCAGGACGTCCTGATCGGCTGGGACGCCCGGGACTCCATCCTGGTCACCGACTGATGGCGGCGATCGCGGGCACGGCGGCGGAGGACGGGCGCGTGGCCCGGGCCCGGCGCCTCACGCTTTCGAGCGGCGCCCGCTACGCGATCCCGGTGCTGGCGCTGCTCGCCATCGGCTTCCTGGCGCCGCTGCTCGCAGTCTTCGCCTTCAGCTTCGCCGAGCCGCGCAGCTTCACCGTGTTCGGCACGCCGACCCTGGAGAACTACCGGACAATCTTCGACCCGGCCAACACGGTCTGGCTCTCCTTCCTATGGTCGCTGTTTTTCGCCGCCCTGTCGGTGGCGCTGCTGGCGGTGCTCTGCTACCCGGTCGCATACGGCCTCGCCCACCTCTTCGGCCGCTGGGCCAACGTCATCACCCTGCTGCTGGTCTTCCCGCTGTTCATCTCGGAGAACATCCGGCTCTACGGCTGGGTGCTGTTCTTCATCAAGAACGGCGTGCTCGACGGCAGCCTGAAGACCCTCTTCGGCATCGAGCTGCAGTCCATCCTCTTCTCGCCGCCGGTCATCGTCTTCGGCATGGTCTACGTCTACCTGCCCTTCATGCTGTTCCCCATGGTGCTGGGCCTCTCCATGGTGCCGCGCGAGGTGGTGGAGGCGGCCGGCGACCTCGGCGCCTCGAGGCTGCAGACCTTCCGCGAGGTCGAGCTGCCACTCGCCATGCCGGGCTTCATCATCGGCGGCCTGCTCACCTTCGTGCTGGCGGTCGGCGCCGTTGCCGAGTCAAAGGTCCTGGGCGGCCAGTCGGTCATCGTCATTACCCACGACATCGAGATTGCCTTCACCTACGCGCAGAACTGGCCGCTCGGCGCCGCGCTCGCGGTGCTGCTGATGCTGGTGGTCGGCACCCTGGTGCTGCTGGTGCTGCGCTACCTCGACCTCGACCGCATCCTGGGGCGGCGGCGATGAGCGGGAGGGGCCGATGAGCGGGCTTGGACAGTCGCGCGCGAAAGGCTGGATCACCGCCTGGACCCTGGCGGTCATCGTCTTCGTCTACCTGCCGGTCGCCTGCGGCGTACTCGCCTCGCTGTCGCAGTCACGCTACTTCGGCTTTCCCATCGCCAGCTGGTCGACGCGCTGGTGGGAGCGCACGCTGGACTCCATCGAGATCGGCATCCTGATCCAGACCTCCGTCATGATCGCCCTGCTGGTCACTGCGGTCTCGGTGGTGCTGGCCTTCATGGGCGCGCTGGCCTTCGCACGCTACGACTGGCGCGGCCGTACCCTGTTCCAGCGCATCGTGCTGCTGCCGATCTTCTTTCCGCAGGCGGTGCTGGGGCTGGCCCTGCTGCTGTGGTTCAACACCCTGGGGCTGCCGCTGTCGTGGAAGACGGCGGTCTTCGCCCACCTGGTGTGGATCGTGCCGATCGTCACTCTGATCATCTCGATCCAGGTCTACAGCTTCGACGCGGCGCTGGAGGAAGCGGCGCGCGACCTCGGCGCCTCGCGCTGGCAGGTGCTGCGGGAGGTGACGCTGCCGGTCCTCTCGCCCGGCATCTTCTCCGGCGCGCTCTTCGCCTTCCTGCTGTCGTGGGGCAACTTCCCGCTGTCGCTCTACACCACCGGCGCCGATTCCACCGTGCCCGAATACCTCTACGCCAAGATGGTAGCCGGCTACACGCCGGCGGTGCCGACGCTGGGCGCGCTGACGACGGGCGGCGCCGCCCTCGTCCTCGGGCTCGGCTACCTCTCCTGGATCTTCATGCGGCGCGCGCAGGGAGCGAGATCATGACCACGGCCGTCGAGCTGGAAGAAAGCCTGCGCGGGACGCGGGTGGCGCTGGAAGAGATCCCGCTCATCGACTTCGGCGACTTCCTCGTCGGCCACCTCGCCGAACGCAAGGCCGTCGCCGCCAAGATCGGCCGCGCCTGCCACGACATCGGCTTCTTCTACCTCACCAACCATGGCGTGCCCGAGGCGCTGGTCGCCCGCACCTTTGCCGAGGCCAGGCGCTTCTTCGACCAGCCGATGGCGAAGAAGCTGGAGATTGACATCGAGAAATCGCCCTGCCACCGCGGCTACTTCAAGGTCGGCGGCGAGAATCTCGACCCGGCCAAGCAGACCGCCGGCGGCGACCTCAAGGAGGGCGTGAAGATCGGCCGCGACCTCGGCCCCGACCACCCGCTGGTGAAGGCCGGCACGCCGCTGCACGGCGGCAATCTATGGCCCAGGGACCTGCCAGGCTGGCAGGGCGCCATGCAGTCGCACTTCGATGCCCTTGTCGGGCTCGGCAAGCAGATCATGCACGCCTTCGCGCTTTCTCTCGATCTCGACGAGTGCTACTTCGACCGCCACTTGACCGACCCCATGGCGACCCTGGGGCCGTTGCACTACCCGCCGCAGCGCGGCGCCATCACCGAGAAGCAGCTCGGCGCCGGCGCCCACACCGATTTCGGCTGCCTCACCATCCTGGCGCAGGACATGAACGGCGGCCTGCAGGTGAAGAACGCGGCCGGCACCTGGATCGACGCGACGCCGGTCCCCGGCAGCTTCGTCATCAACATCGGCGACATGATGGCGCGCTGGACCAACAACCTCTTCGCCTCCACCCAGCACCGGGTCATCAACACCTCGGGCGCCGAGCGCTACTCCTTGCCCTTCTTCTTCGACCCGAACTTCGACGCGCCGGTCGCCGCGCTCCCGACCTGCACCGGCCCCGACCGCCCGCCGGCCTTCCCGCCGACCACCGGGGGCCAGCATCTGCTGGACATGATCAACGCGACCTTCGATTATCACCGCCAGAAGAAGGGTTGATCTTGGCTGCCGACTACGACTTCAGCCTCGCCGCCGGGCGCGCCTGCCTGCTGGTCGTCGACCTGCAGCGCGGCTTCTGCGAGCGCGCGGTGAGCGACGGCCTCGGCTTCGAAAGCAGCGTGCACTTCTGGCAGCGGGTCGATGGCCTCGTGCTGCCGAACGCCCGCCGCCTCGTCACGGCCGCGCGCGCCGCCGACATCGAGGTGGTTTACACGGTGATCGAGGCGCTGACGGCCGACGGGCGCGACCGCAGCCTCGATCACAAGCGCTGCGACTTCCTCATTCCGAAGGGCTCCGCCGGCGGCCAGGTGATGCCGCAGATCGCGCCCCAGGGCGACGAGATCGTGCTGCCGAAGACGGCCTCCGGCATCTTCAATTCGACCAACGTGGACTACGTGCTGCGCAACCTCGGCGTCGAGCGGCTGGCGATCTTCGGCGTCTACAGCCACCAGTGCGTGGAGTCCGCCGTGCGCGACGCCGCCGACCGCGGCTACCTGGTGACCCTGGTGGAGGACGCCTGCGCCGCCAAGACGCCGGCCCAGGAGACGGCGACCGCAGAGGGCATGAAGGCCTACGCGCGTGTCGTGAAGACCGAAGCGCTGCTGAAGGAAATCGCGAGGGCGGGAGCCTCGGCGGCATGAGGCGCCCCCTCGTCGGCGTCACCGCCTGCCTGCGCACCTACAACAACTCGCTGATGCACACCGTCGGCGACAAGTACGCCCGGGCGGTCTGGGAGGCCTCCGGCTGCACGCCGATCATCATCCCGGCGATGGCCGAGAGCCAGGAGGTTCGCGACCTGCTGGACTCGCTCGACGGCCTCTTGTTCACCGGCAGCCCCTCCAACGTGCACCCGGCGCGCTACGGCCAGGAGCCGCACGAGAAGGCCGAGCCCTACGACGAGGCCCGCGACGCGATGACTTTCGCGCTCATCGACGCCGCGCTGGAGAAGGGCCTGCCGAGCCTTTTCATCTGCCGCGGCTTCCAGGAGCTGAACGCGGCCCTCGGCGGCACCCTGCACGCCCGCCTGCACGAGGTCGAGGGACGCCTCGACCACCGCATGCCGCGGGTCGACGACATGGACGTGCGCTACGGCCTGCGCCACGCGATGTCCTTCACGCCCGGTGGCATCTTCGCGCAGATCGCCGGCGCCACCGAGATCCAGGTGAACTCCCTGCATGGCCAGGGCATTGCCGAGCCGGCGCCCGGCATCGCGGTGGAAGGCCTCGCCCCCGACGGCACGCCGGAGGCGGTGTCGGTGAAGGGCGCCAGGCGCCTCGCCATCGGCGTCCAGTGGCACCCCGAGTACAAGCCGCTGCAGAACGACTTCTCCACCCGCCTCTTCCGCGCCTTCTCCGAGGCGGTGCACGGGAAGGCGTAGCGATCTTTCTGGCTAAGGCGCTTGAAACCTGAGCGAGAATTTGCCACTCCTGTACAATCGCACTGCAGGGGGATGGCAAGGCATGCGGGTGTTCGGGGCGTGGGCGCTCAGCGCCCTTCTGATGTCGGGGCTTGGCGGGTGTGCGGGCCGCCCTTACGACCCTGACCGGCTGGCGGAAGATCAGGCCGCGCAGACCATCGCGTTTGCGTTGCAGGACATCGAAAAGATCTACTACCGGGAGACCGAAGCCTCCGCGCTGGTTCGGGCCGGCCTGGCCGGCGTCGAGGACGCCAATCCGGGCGTGCGGTTCGTCCAGCGGGACGGCAGCACCGTCATGACCGTCGGCGATGCGGCGGTCTTCAGTTTCCAGCCGGCGGCGGAAATCGGCGCAGCGGAAGCCTGGGGCGAGCGCGTGGCCGCGGCGCTGCGCCACATCGCCCCGGCCGACCCCGAGGCCGGGCCGGACTTGACCGTCCTGACCGACACCTTTCTGCAAGGCGTCACAGAAAGCCTCGACGCGCGCACCCGCTATGTATCGCATCAGGAGGCCGAGGTCCAAAGGCTGCAGCGGGGCGGCAAGATTGGGACCATCGGCCTTTACATCGATCAGGGGCCATCCGGCTGGGAGGTAGAGGGAATAGACGATGCGGATCTCGCCGTGTCGCAATCGCTGCGGCGCGGCGATGTGATCGTCGAGATCGATGGCACAGCCGTGGCTGATCTCACGAAAAGAGAAGTCCTAACACTCCTTCACGGCGAGATCGGCAGCCCAGTCGTTTTCACGATCGAGCGCGCCGGGGCAACGGCTCGGTCCTCCATGACGCTGCGGCGCCGCGAAGCGGGCAGTAATGGCATTTCTTCCCTTCCCGTGGGCAAGAGCACTTACATTGTCATGACGGGCTTCACGAACAAGGCAGTGACAGACCTGAAGGCCGTGCTGGCACAGCACACAAACAGTAGCTTGGGGAACAGCAACGGCTTGATTCTCGATCTGCGGGGCAATCCGGGTGGTCTGCTGACCGCTGTTATCGACACGGCCAAGATGCTCCTGCCGCGTGGACCTATCTTTGCCACGCACGGGCGCCACAGCGACAGCCACCAAGTCTTCGGCGCCCCTTACGGTACCTACGTCGAATCGCCGCACCTCGTTGTCCTTCTGGACAACAATTCTGCCGCAGGAAGCGAGATCATTGCGGCAGCGCTGCAAGCTCATGAGCGCGCCGTCGTCGTCGGGAATGCGTCCTATGGGGCGGGAACCATTCAGACCGCCCTACCTCTGCCGAACAGAGCCGAGTTCATCCTCACCTGGACAGAAGTCACCACGCCAGAAAACTACCGCCTCGACAAGCGCGGCGTCATGCCAGCGGTCTGCACCGGCGGAAGGGTGACGGCCGACGAAGTTATCGGCGCGCTGCGCAGCGGTGGCGGCGTCATCGACCGCGCCACCCGCACGCGGGACATCGATCCGGAAGACACCTCCGCGGTGGAAGCTTTCCGCGCGCTCTGCCCGCCTCGCGAGGGCGGCGACGAGGACGTTGCGCTGCAGGTGGCACAGGCGATTCTGGCGGATCCGGAACTCTACGAGCGCATTCTGGCCCCGGCGCTGTAGCGCCTCAGTTCGGGCCCTTCAGCACGCCGCAGGCGATGCGGGGGCCGGCGTCGCCGGCGGGGTCAGTCTCGTAGTCGTCGGCGTGATCGTGGATCATCACCGCCGCGCCGTCCTGGTCCAGCAGCTGGTCGTCGACCTCGAGATAAGTGTTGAAGACCTCGATGGTGAGCTGGCCGGAGGCCGGCACGTGGATGTTCGGCATGTCGCCCGCGTGCGGCCCGCCCTGGGAGTCGAAGCCGTGTTTGGCATTGGCGGGGTTGTAGTGGCCGCCGGCGGACGTGAAGGGCGGTTCGCATTGGCCGGTGGTGTGGATGTGGAAGGCATGGGTGCCCTCGGGCAGGTTCTCGAAAGTCGCCCGCACGAGGGTCCCGTTCTGCATCTGCGTCAGCTCCACCGTGCCGACCGGCTGGCCCTCGGCATTCTCCATCGCGGCACTGGCGGTGTCGCCGGCCGCGCCGAAGGCGGAAGAAGCCAGCGCGAGGCAGCCGGCGACGGTGGCGGCCATCAGCAGCCCGCCCCAAGCGAGCCTCCACTGCGCCTGCGGGGCGCTCGGGGCGAGGGCCGCGGCCCGGGCGGCGCGACGACGTTGGCGGGGAAGATGCATGATGCTGCCTCCTGGCACTGGTCCTGAATCTCGTCCGGGTGAGCCTCTGCTGGGGCAACGTCCCCTTGGAGCGTCGGTTCCGCGGGCGACCCTAGCACGTCTCGCTAGCACTTCTCGACGGTCTGCTCGATGCGGCCGAAGACGGTCCGGCCGGCCTTGTCGAGCATCTCGATCCTGACGCGGTCGCCGGCCTTGAGGAAGGGCGTACGCGGCGCGCCGTGCAGCAGGGCTTCCACCGTGCGCTGCTCGGCGATACAGGAGTAGCCCCGCCCGCCCTCGGCAATCGGCCTGCCCGGCCCGCCCTCGGCGTCGCGGTTGGAGACCGTGCCGGAGCCGACGATGGTACCGGCGGCGAGGCGCCGGGTGCGCGCGGCGTGGTCGATGAGCGCCGGGAAGTCGAAGGTCATGTCCTCGCCCGCCTCGGCGCGGCCAAAGGGCTGGCCGTTCAGCGCGACGAGCAGCGGCAGGTGCAGCTTTCCGCCGTCCCAGGCCTCGCCCAGCTCGTCCGGCGTCACCGCCACCGGCGAGCAGGCCGAGGACGGTTTCGACTGCAGGAAGCCGAAGCCCTTGGCGAGCTCGCCGGGCACCAGGTTCCTGAGGCTCACGTCGTTCACCAGCATGACGAGGCGGATCGCCGCGGTCGCCTCCTCCCGCGTCGCGCCCAGCGGCACGTCGTCGGTGATGACGGCGACCTCGGCCTCGAAGTCGAGGCCCCAATCCGGGTCGCCCAGCGGGATCGCCCGGCGCGGCCCGAGGAAGCTGTCGGAGCCGCCCTGGTACATGAGCGGGTCGCTCCAGAAGCTCGCTGGCAGCTCGGCGCCGCGCGCCTTGCGCACCAGCGCCACGTGGTTCACGTAAGCCGAGCCGTCGAGCCACTGGTAGGCGCGCGGCAGCGGCGCGTGGCAGTGGTTGGCGTCGAAGGCGAAGCTGTCCTCACGGGCGTGGCGGGCGAGCGCATCGGCCTCGTGC
>Ga0207773_100694_pt1 | contig 11880 bp, 12 predicted proteins | sample TtaePargueraPR_2_FD_187281 | JGI IMG/M metagenome (GOLD analysis project Ga0207773, IMG submission 187281) | Aerobic enrichment media microbial communities from Bioluminiscent Bay, La Parguera, Puerto Rico - Tt and M1 (3) (SPAdes) | ecosystem: Environmental > Aquatic > Marine > Unclassified ...
GCGCCTGCAGCAGGCGGTGCACGTGGGTCGCCTCGAAGAGGTCGGCCCCGCGGGTCACCAGGGTCACGCCCTGCGCCGCATCGTCGACCACCACAGCCAGATGATAGCTGGTGCCGAGGTCCTTGCGTGCCAGCACCACATCGCCTTGCGCGCGGGGATCGCAGACCTGTTCGCCGCGGCCGTGGTCGTGCCAGGCGAGGGGAGCCCCCGCGGCCTGCTCGGCCTCGGCCAGCGCCTTCTCGAGGTCGAGGCGCAGGGCGCAGCGCTCGCCGGCGGCACGACGCGCCGCGCGCTCGTCAATGGAAAGGCGGCGGCAGAGGCCGGGGTAGACCGCTTCGGCCGGCCCGTGCGGCGCTGCCCCGGCGCGCGCGATCTCGGCGGCGATCTCCTTGCGGGTGCAGAAGCAGGGATAGACCAGGCCGCGCGCCTCCAAAGCCTCGAGGGCCGCCGCGTAGCCGGCGAGGTGGTCGGACTGGCGGCGCACCGGTTTCTCCCAGCGCAGGCCGAGCCACGCGAGGTCCTCCAGGATCGCCGCCTCGTACGCCGGGCGTGCCCGGTCGGCGTCGATGTCCTCGATGCGCAGCAGGAACCGGCCGCCAGGGGCCGGCCCCGCCGCGTGCGCCGCGAAGAGGGCCGCGTAAGCGTGGCCCAGGTGCAGCAGGCCGCTGGGCGAGGGGGCGAAGCGGGTGACCTCGGGCCGGCTGTTGCTGAGGCGTGACATGCGATTGGCCGTACGGCAGATGACGGCTAAAGTCCAGCCATGTTCCCCGACCCGATTCCCGACCAGCGGCTGCGGCCCGCCCTGGAGGCTCTCGCCGCCGCCGATCCCGACTTCGCCGAGGCCTATGCGCGCTGCGGACTGCCGCCGGAGCGCGGCAGCGAGCCTGGGTTTCCCGGCCTCATCCGCATGATCGCCGGCCAGCAGGTCTCAGTGCAGTCGGCCGCGGCCATCATCGCGCGGCTCGAGGCACGGGCCGCGCCGCTGACCGCCGAGACCTTCCTCGCCCTGACGGACGACGACCTGCGTGCCGTCGGCTTCAGCCGGCCCAAGATGGCCTACGGCCGCATCCTGGCCGAGGCGATTGCCGGCGGCGGCCTCGACCTCGATGGCCTCCACGGCCTCGACGACGAGGCGGCCATCGCCGCGCTCACCGCCGTGAAGGGCATCGGCCGCTGGACGGCGGAGATCTACCTGCTGTTCGCGCTGCGGCGGCCCGACGTGCTGCCGGCCGGCGACCTTGCGCTCTGCGTCGCGGCACAGCATCTGAAGAAGCTGGACGCGCGGCCCGACCCCAAGGCCCTGCTGGCGCTGGGCGAGGCCTGGCGGCCGCACCGCAGCGCGGCGGCGCGCTTTCTCTGGCACCTCTACCGCCACCCCGGCGTCGCCCTGGGCAGGGGCGTGAAAAAGTCAGCTTAGCATTCACTGTTGACGGGAAGGACCAAGCGGAGTGGACAAGCCCCTGGAACTCGACGGCCCGCGCCATGGTCCCGCCACCGGCGCGCGGGCGCTGGTGGTCTTCCTGCACGGCCTGGGCGCCGACGGCCACGATCTCATAGAGCTGGCGCCGATCCTGGCGCCGCTGCTGCCCGACACCGCCTTCGTGTCACCGCACGCGCCCTATGCCTGCGACATGGCGCCCATGGGGCGGCAGTGGTTCAGCCTGCAGGACCGCGACCCGGACGTGCTGCGGGCCGGCGTCGCCGCGGCGGCGCCCTGCCTCGACGCCTTCCTCGACGCCGAGCTGGCGCGGCTGGGCCTCGCCGACGACCGCTTGGCGCTGGTCGGCTTCTCCCAGGGCACCATGACCGCTTTGCACACCGCGCTGCGGCGCCCGAAGCCCTGTGCCGTGGTGGTCGGCTTCTCCGGCGCGCTCCTGAAGCCGGAGGTGCTGGGCGAGGAAATCAAAAGCCGGCCGCACGTGCTGCTGGTGCACGGCGATGCCGACGATGTGGTGCCGTTCCAGGCCCTGGGCCAGGCGATCGAGGCCCTAGAATTGAATGGCGTGCCGGTCGAGGCCTACCGGCGCCCGGGACTCGGCCACGGCATCGACCAGGAGGGGCTGCAGCTCTGCGCCATGGCGCTGGTGCGCCGTCTGTTCCCGGAAACCCTGGAGGCGGCGGGAACGCGCCCCGGGGGCTGAACGTTCAAGCCGGTCAGATGCGCAAGCCCCATCCCCTCTACAGTTGGGCCGTCCAGGCCCCGGCGCCGCTGCGCTGGTCGGCCGGGCTGCTGCTGATCGCCGGCGGCGTCCTCGGCTTCCTGCCAGTGCTGGGCTTCTGGATGATCCCGCTCGGCGTGCTGCTGCTGGCCAGCGGCTCGCCGCGGGTGCGCGAGATCGCCAAGCGGACGATCCGCTGGGGCCATGCTCAGTGGCGCCGGCTGACCGGCAAGGGCGGCGTGGCCTGAGAGGGCGTCAAGCCGCCCGCATCGAGTCCAGGATTTCCGCCACCGAGCGGCGCAGGCGGTCGGCCTCGGCCGCGAGTTGCCGCGTGGTCTCGGAGACTTGGCCCGCCGCCTGTCCCGTTTCGGCCGAGGCCTCAGTGACGCCCTGGATGTTGCCGGAGACGCTCTGGGTGCCGGTTGCGGCCTCCTGCACGTTGCGCGAGATTTCGAGCGTGGCCGCGTTCTGCTGCTTTACCGCCGAGGCGATGCCCGCGCAGACTTCGCTGATGCGATCGATCGCATCGCGCACGTCTTCGATAGCTTTCACCGTCTCGGCCGTGGCGCTCTGCATGCCGGCGATCTGCTGGCCGATCTCGCCCGTCGCCCTGGCCGTCTGGGTCGCCAGTGCCTTCACCTCGGAGGCGACCACGGCAAAGCCCTTGCCGGCCTCGCCAGCGCGTGCCGCCTCGATGGTCGCGTTCAGCGCCAGCAGATTGGTCTGCTCCGCGATGTCATTGATCAGCGCGACCACGTCGCCGATCTTGCGGGCGCCGGCGGAGAGGCCTTCGACGGTCACGCCCGCCTGCTTCACCTGAGCGACGGCGTCGCCGGCGATGACCGTCGACTGCGCCACCTGGCGGCTGATCTCCTGGATGGAGCCGGACAGCTCCTCGGAAGCCGTCGCGACGGTCTGCACGTTGGCGGAAGCCTGCTCGGCCGCGGCGGCGACTTCGGCCGCCTGCTCGTCGGTCCGTGTGGCGCTGCGCGTCATGCGTTCGGCGGCGCCCTGCATGTCGTCCACGGCGGCGGACACGGCATCGACGGCGGTCTTGATGCTGCCTTCCAGGTCTTCGGCCAGCTTCAGCGTCGCTTGCCGCTTCTCGGCTTCCGCGCGGGCGTCACGGGCCGCCTGCTCGGCGGCCAGGCGCTCGGCCTCGACGGCCGTCTCCTTGAAGACCTGCACCGTCGCTGCCATCTCGCCCAGCTCGTCGTTGCGGTCGCGACCGGGGACGGCAATCGTCTTGTCGCCGCCCGCCAGCGCGCGCATGGCTGCGGTCATCGCCTGCAGCGGGCGGACGATGGTCAGCGAGACGAGGTAGCCGAGCACGGAAAGCACCGCGAGGATGCCAAGCGTCAGCACGATCTGCTTGTTGCGGCTGGCGACGATGTCGGCGAAGGCCTCTTCGCTTGCAATCTCGGCGAGCAGCGCCCAGCGCGTGCCGAGGAAGTCCAGCGATCCGTAGGCCGTGAGCGTCGGGCGTCCTTCGCGCTCGACCTCGATCACGCCCGTCTGGCCGCTCAGCGCTCGGGCCGTGGCGTCGTTGTCCACGCGCTCCTTCAGGATGGTGCTTTCGTTGCTGAAGCGGGAGTCGCTGCGCAGCAGGAGGTCGGCGCCGACAAGGACGGTCTGCCCGGTCTCGCCGAGCCCGGCGGTGTTCTGCATGACCCGGTTCATGTTGTCGATCGGCATCTGGAACGCCAGCACGCCCAGCAGCGCCCCGTCCTGGCCGATGATCGGGGTCGAGACGAAGCCGGCCGGGACGTCGTGGCTCGGTGCGTAGGGCGCGAAATCGAAGAAGGCCTGGTGTCCTGCGGTCGGCTCGGCGAGGGCCGCGCGAAAGACGTTGCCCAAGTCGCTTTCTTTCCACTGCCCGGTCATCAGGTTGGTGGCGAAGTCGAGCTCCTTGAAGACGGTGTAGACGAGGTTGCCCTCGGGATCGAAGAGGAAGATGTCGTAGTAGCCGCGCTCGCGCAAAAAGCTGCGGAACCACGGATGGTAGCGGCCGTGATAGACGCTGTAGAGCGAGCCGTCCTCGGCGGCGTCGAGCTCTTCCTTCTTGCCCGTCGGGTGCGGATTGACGGTGATGTAGTGGCGCTGCAGCGTGGCGCCGGCCTCGCCGCCGAGCTGGTGCCAGGCGTCGGTGAAGTCGCGCACCGCCTGCTGAGCCGTCTCGCTGGTGGAGAGGATGCGCAGGTCCTGGCGGATCGAGCCGAGGTAGTCCTCGAGGGCGGAGCGGCGCAGATCCATCAGGGTCGCCAGCTTCACCTCGACCTCCTCGCGGATGGTGGAAGCGGCTTCCCGGTAGCTGGCAATGCCGACCGCCGCGGCGGAGAGCAGGGCGGCCGCCACCACCGCCAGCGGCAGCTTGCGCGCGATGGTCAGACGGCCGAGACCGCGCCGGACTGCGGCCGCCCGCGCGGGCGCATGATCCTTCGGGGACGGCATCGTGGTAGGCTCCTAGACAGACGGAACGGTGCTGTGAAATTCCGCCGCGATCTCTTATGCGGCATATTTGTTAAATGTTGGTATTCAACCGATGCGTTGACCGCCCCGCCGATGACGCTTCGGTGAAATTTCCGGAAAGGTTGCCTGCGCCCGGATCCCAATATCTTGTATGTACCAGCGCCATTTAGTATTTATAGCGGGTTCCCCGGGCCTGGCATCCCAGGGTCGCCTGACGGAGGAAGGATGGACCGGATATGACCGGTGCCGCGCAAGCCTATCCGGCTCTCGTCCTCAACGCCGACTTCCGTCCGTTGAGCTACTTCCCGCTGTCCCTGTGGTCCTGGCAGGATGCCATCAAGGCGGTCTTCCTGGACCGCGTGAACATCGTCTCCGAGTACGAGACCGTGGTCCGCTCGCCCAGCTTCGAGATGCGGCTGCCGAGCGTCATCTCGCTGAAGCAGTACGTCAGCCTGGACCGCCGGCCGGCCTTCACCCGCTTCAACGTCTTCCTGCGCGATTCCTTCGAGTGCCAGTACTGCGGCGACGAGTTCGTCGCTGAGGACCTCACCTTCGATCACATCGTGCCGCGCTCGCGCGGCGGCCGCACGTCGTGGGAGAACGTCGTCACCGCCTGCCAGGAGTGCAACCTGGCCAAGGGCAATCGCTTGCTCGGCGAGAGCGGCATGAGCCTGCTGAGGCCGGTAGAAGAACCTACGACATACCAGCTGCAGGAGAACGGCCGCTGCTTCCCGCCAAACTTCCTCCACGAAAGTTGGCGGGATTTTCTTTACTGGGACAGCGAGCTGGAGTCCTGAGGCTCCGCGCCTCGGCTCAGAACCGCTCCGACAGCCAGATGGCCAGGCGCGAGCCGGTCTTCACCGCGCCGCTCAGCAGTTCGTAGGCCGGGGCCTCCTCGGCGCCGTGCTTGAGGCCGATGTCGCGGTGCTCGAGCTCTTCCTGCCGGAAGGTCTCGATGGTGTCCTTCAGCGCAGTCTGATCGCTCGCCAGGGCCGCATGCTGGCCGGCGTAGTGCTCGTCGATGACCTCTTCCACGGCGACGGTGCAGGCCATGGCCGCCTTCTCGCCCATCATGGCGGTGGCGGCCCCCAGCGCGAAGCCGGCGACGTGCCACAGCGGCTGCAGCAGCGTCGGGCGCACGCGGTGGCTGACCAGCAGGTCCTCGAAGGTGCGCAGGTGGGCCAGCTCCTGCTCGTGCATATGCCGCAGCGTCGGCGCGCAGGCGCTCTTGCCGAGAACCGCGAGCTGGCCCTCGTAAATGCGCCGGGCGCCGTACTCGCCGGCATGGTCGACGCGCAGCATGCGCGCGAGACGCGCGGTGTCGTCGAGGTCGCCGGGCAGGTAGCGGCGCTGGGTCGCCTCGGTCTGCTTGTCGTCGGCCGTCTCGGGGGCCATGGCGGGCCTCCTCTAGCTGCGGGGGGCGGTTCTGAAGGCTGCCCAAAAGGATAGCGCGGCGAGTAGCGCGTAGGCCAGGGCGTTGAACCCCGCCATGGAGATGCCGAAGAGCGACCAGGGCACCACGTCGCAGGGCGCGAAAGGCTGGTTCAGCAGGATGTCGCGCAGCTGGGCCGGCGTCGCGTCGGCCGGAAGCTGCGGCGCGTGACAGGCCGCGGTGCCCTGCCACCAGCGTTGCTCGACGCCGACGTGGAAGACGGCGATGGCGACGCCAGCGACGAAGGCGAGGCCGGTGAGGACCAGGAGGGCGCGGCGCGCCGCGGATGAGCCCGCGGCGAGGAAGGCGAGGGCGGCGAAGGCGGCGGCCGCGCCGTAGGCGTAGCGCTGATAGATGCACAGCACGCAGGGATAGAGCCCGCCCCAGTACTGCGAGGCGAGCGCCGTGCCGAGCGCGCCGAGGCAAGCGAGCAGCAGCAGGGCGGGGACGCCGCGCGGATGGTCGAGCAGGGTTCTCACCGCCTCACACCAGCCAGCGCAGGGCGACGAAGCCGCCCAGCAGCAGTACGAAGAACAAGATGGTGAGCTGCGGCAGGTAGCGCTCGATGAAGCTGCGGATCGGCGGCCCGAAATGCCACAGCAGCGCCGCAACCAGGAAGAAGCGCGCGCCACGAGACAGCACGGAGGCGACCATGAAGACCCAGAAGTCGAGGTGCATCACGCCGGAGGTGATGGTGATCACCTTGTAGGGGAAGGGCGTGAAGCCGGCGCCGGCGACGATCCAGGCGCCCCACTCCTCGTAGCGCGCCTGGAACTCCTCGAAGCGGTCCATGTAGCCGTAGAACTCGACGATCGGCTGCCCGACCGTGTCGAACAGCAGGGCGCCGATGCCGTAGCCGGCGACGCCGCCGACCACCGAGGCGACGGTGCAGACCGTGGCGATCAGCCAGGCGCGCTCCCGCGCCGCCAGGATCATCGGGATCAGCAGGACGTCGGGCGGGATCGGGAAGACCGAGGATTCCGCAAAGGAGACCACGGCGAGCGCCAGCAGCGCGTGGCGGTGCGCGGCGAGGCTCATGGTCCAATCATAGAGTCGCCGCAGCACGCCCCGTCAGACCCTTTCCGTCCTGCCGGCGCCGGCGCCGCCGGCGCGCCCTGATTTCCGCAGCCGCCCGTTTAGCAGGGCCGCTTGCCCGGGGCAACGGTGCAGCATGCCGGGGGCAGGCGTGTTAGCCTCGCTCGACCCGCTGCGGCCGCCACACGAGACCATGCAGGACAACGCCGACATCCTCTTCGCCAACGAGGCCTTTTACCTCGCCTTCCAGACCAAGGACATGGCGGCGATGGACGGCCTCTGGGCCCGCGCGGCGCCGGTCGCCTGCACGCACCCCGGCTGGCCGGCCCTCAGCGGGCGGGAGCGTGTGATGCAGAGCTGGGCGGCGATCCTCGGCAACCCGGAGACGCGCGGCGTCACCATGCGGGGGGCGCGCGCGCACCGCTGCGGCGACGCCGCCTTCGTCACCTGCTACGAGCTGATCGGAGACAGCCTGCTGGTGGCCACCAACGTCTTCGTGCGCGAAAGCGGCGGCTGGAAGTTGGTCCATCACCAGGCCGGGCCGTGCAATCTGCCGCCTTCCGACCTCCCGGAGGAGGAGGAAACCCTCCTCCAGTAGGTGCCGGTATGCCGGCCCGGCGTCCGCGGACCGCAGGGCCGGCAGAGGCTCAGAGCAGTTCGACCTGCTCGGCCATCGGTCCCTTCTGGCCCATGCGGGTATGCAGGCGGACCCGCTGGTTCGGCTGCAGCGCGGAAATGCCGAAGCGTTCCAGGGTGCGTCCCGACACGAAGATGTCCTTGCCGCCGTTGTCGGGGATCACGAAGCCGAACCCCTTCTCGGCGTTGAAGAACTTCACGGTGCCTTCGATCACCTCGGTCGCCCCGTGGCCGCCGCCATGACCACCGCCATGGCCGCCGCCGTAGCCCCCGCCGTAGCCGCCGCCGTGCCCGCCGCCCTGACCGTAGCCGGACGAGGAAGGCCGGCCGCCGCCGCCCTCCACGCTGTGGATCTGGGCGACCTGCAGACCTTTGCGGCCCTGCATGAGGTCGCAGACGATGGCGGTGCCCTCCGCCAGGTCACGGTTACCGGTCCGCTCCACGACGGAGATGTGCAGGAAGGCGTCGGGGGCGCCCTCGCTCAACTGTACGAAACCGAAGCCCTTGGTCGCGTTGAACCACTTGACCACGGCCTTCACATTACGGTGGGTGATTTCGTCCCTGTCGAAATCATGATCATTCGTCATCACAACGGCCACTCCAAGACAAGCAAGGGGAGACCCTCTCCTACGTCCTGCAGCCATCGCAATGCAGAGAAACTCCGGTGGCGGCCTTCCGCCCTGTCCGCAATCTCCGAACCCGCTTTCGTGAGAAACCACTTCTTTCCCGGTGGGGCCCCGAGCGAGAGCTCCCACATTGCCGGTGACTCACATGCCCGGTGAAGGCAAACCGGCGGGACCTGCCGATCGTCCCGCTGTCGCGATGCCAGGTTCTTCCCTCTACGACGCGGGGACCTTACGCCCTTCGCGTCCATCGACCATTAACGTTGCTACTCCCGTGCTCTACCTAGCGCTTGCCCGCTGCGTTCGGCCCGCTTCGCCTCGATCCTTCGGCCCCGCGCCGCAGGCGCTGGACCGGAAGCCTCCCGGCTCTTCTTTGCGGTGCATGAACGTAGCACTTGCACATTGCATTTAAACGTGTCTGCCGGAGCGGTGCCATAGAAAAGCGAGAATCCGCGGCGCACGCCTGCGTGATCACGGCCGCGTGAAGAGGCTGCGCGGCGTGGCCTTGCCCGTCCCGCTGGCAGCCGGCGGTTGCCAAGTCCCCCGCCGCGGCTAAGATGCGCTCCGCCGATCGAGCGGTCTTCCCAGCCTGCGGCCTTCGCGGCCGTGCTGGGGGACGCGCCCGTGCCCTGGAGCCCCTGTGGCGGAATCGGTAGACGCGGCAGACTCAAAATCTGTTGCCCGCAAGGGCGTGCCCGTTCGAGTCGGGCCAGGGGCACCATGTCGCAGCTCTACTCCGACCCTGGCTGCGCAAGACCTGACCCCAGAGGCCGCGGCTTGTTGTTGCGACAGCGGTGGAGGCGACCTGGCCGGGTGCTTTATCCCGACGTCGGCGCTAGCGGGACGGGACCGAGCTGCCGCCGGCCTTCCAAGGCCTTGTCGGTTGACCCCGCCATGAAGAAGCTTGGATTTTGCCGCCGGGTCCCTAAGTTCCTTGCGGACCAGGTGGGAGAATAAGCAGAGATGACCAGGACAGTGGCCGGCGCCCGCCAGCAGGCGGCAGCGCTGGTGCAGGCAGCAGCGCCGGCCGAGTCGGCCGCGCCCGAGCGGCCGAGCCGGGAGCAAGCCGAGGAAGCGGTGCGCACCCTGCTGCGCTGGGCCGGCGACGACCCGGCCCGCGAGGGGCTCGCCGGCACCCCGGGACGCGTGGTGCGCGCCTACGAGGAGTTCTTCGCCGGCTACGCGCTGGACCCCGTGGAGATCCTGCAGCGCACCTTCGAGGAGACCGAGGGCTACGACGAGATGGTGCTGCTGCGCGACATCCGCTTCGAGAGCCACTGCGAGCACCACATGGCGCCGATCATCGGCGTCGCCCACGTCGCCTACCTGCCCCGTTCGCGCGTGGTCGGCATCTCCAAGCTGGCGCGCATCGTGGAGGTCTACGCCCGCCGCCTGCAGATCCAGGAGAAGATGACCGCGCAGATCGCCAACACCATTGATGCGGTGCTGCAGCCGCAGGGCGTGGCGGTGGTGATCGAGGCGACGCACCAGTGCATGACCACGCGGGGCGTGTACAAGCCCGGCACCTCAATGGTGACCAGCCGCATGCTGGGCGTGTTCCGCGACGATCCCAAGACCCGCCGGGAGTTTCTCGGCATGATCGGCAAGTAGCACAGCGGCAGCCGCTGTCCGCGGCCGCCTGCTTTGCTATGCTGCCGGCCCTTCGCCCGCGCGCCTCGGATCCCCTCGCATGACCGGCAAGCCAGACGCCTCCGCGCCCCCACCCGAAATGCCGCCTCCCGACAGGCAGCCTCCCGACCGGCCGCCTGGGGACATGCCGCCGGCTGCGCTGGTGACCGGGGCCGGCAAGCGCATCGGTGCGGCGCTGGCGCGCAGCCTTGCTGCCGCCGGCTGGGCGGTGGCGGTGCACCACCGCGCCACCGACGGCGCGGCGGAAGCGCTCTGCGGAGAGATCGTCGCGGCCGGCGGACAGGCGGTGCCGCTGCAGGCGGAACTGGCCGACGAGGCGGCGGTAACGCCGCTGGTGGCGCGCGCGACCGCGGCGGTCGGGCCGCTCGGCCTGCTGGTGAACAACGCGTCGGTTTTCGAGTTCGACGATGTCGCGACCTGCGACCGCGCCAGCTGGGACGCCCATCTCGACACCAACCTGCGCGCGCCTTTCGTGCTGACGCAGCGCTTTGCCGCCGCGCTGCCCGCCGATGCCCGGGGCCTGGTGGTCAACATCCTCGACACGCGGGTGTGGAACCTGGCGCCCGGCTATCTCAGCTACACCCTGTCGAAGGCGGGGCTGTGGACGCTGACCCAGACGCTGGCCCAGGCGCTGGCGCCGCGCATCCGGGTGAACGCCATCGGGCCCGGGCCGACCCTGCCCTCGCGCGGCCAGAGCGACGCCGACTTCACCGCGCGGGTGGCAGGGCTGCCGCTCCGGCAGGGGGCGAGCCCAGTGGAGATCGCCGCGGCGCTCCGTTTCCTCATCGCCGCGCGCTCGATGACCGGCCAGATGATCGGCCTCGACGGCGGCGATCACCTGAACCCCAGCCGTCCCGCGGCGGGGACCAGCCGGCCGGAAGCTGGCGAGCCGGCTTCCCCATCTTAGGTGTTCATTCCTCTGCGCCTTCGGCTAAGGTGATCGGCCAGGAGGCGCCGTCGGCGAGAAAGGAGCCTGGAGGTGGACCAGCCCGGGAAGCGGCGGTCGCAAAGCCTGCTGTTGGCGGCGCAGCACCAGCTGCGTCAGCCGCTGAACGCGCTGAGCCTGCTCATCGGGGAGCTGCGGCAGGGGCCGAGCGGGCGCGAGCTCGCGGCCATCGCCGACGAGATGCGTTACGCGCTGCAGCTGTCGAACGGCTGGCTGCAGGCTATCGTCGACCTCGAGCGGGTGGAGCAGGGGCTGGTGGAGCCCCAGCCGATCGCCGTGCCGCTGCAGGAGATCTTTGACCGCCTGCGTGAGGAGTTCGCGCCGCGCTGCGCCGAGCACGGCTTGGCATTGAGAGTGGTCCCGACGCGCGCGACGGTGCGTGCGGACCCAGCGATCCTGCACCGGATTCTCGCGCTGCTGCTCGACAACGCGGTGAAGTTCACGCCGGCCGGCAGGTTGCTGCTCGGCTGCCGAAGGGCGGGCGACGGGCTGCGTGTCGAGCTGTGGGACAGCGGGCCGGGCCTGTCATCGGATGATGCCCAGGCGGTCTTCGAACCTTTCATCCGCCTGGAGAACGAGGTGCGCCCGCGCGAGCGCGGCCTGGGCCTCGGGCTGGCTTACGCGCAACAGCTCGCCGCCCTCGCCGGCGAACGTCTCACCGTCGCCGGACGGCCCGGCCGCGGCTGCTGCTTTGCCCTCACGCTGGGCTCTGCCGCCGGCGCCGCCGGCCTCGCGGAGCGCTCGGCAGCGGATGCGCTGGGCAACCCGCTGGCAGGCGCGGAGGTCGTGCTGCTGGAGGGCAGCGACAGCGCGAGGCTCAGGGAGTACCTGGAATCGTGGGGTGCTGCCGTGCGGGTGGTCGTGCCGAAGGCGCTGGCCGCCGCCGTCGTCGCCGCGCCGCGGCTGGTGATCGCCGACCGCGCGGCTTTT
>Ga0207773_100696_pt1 | contig 11841 bp, 11 predicted proteins | sample TtaePargueraPR_2_FD_187281 | JGI IMG/M metagenome (GOLD analysis project Ga0207773, IMG submission 187281) | Aerobic enrichment media microbial communities from Bioluminiscent Bay, La Parguera, Puerto Rico - Tt and M1 (3) (SPAdes) | ecosystem: Environmental > Aquatic > Marine > Unclassified ...
GGGGGGGGGAGCCAGAACGCCGTGGTGCCCAGCCCGGTGCCCAGGTCGAGGATGCGCCGCGGCCGCTGCATGCGGGCCAGCGCGTAGAGGAAGGGACCGAGATCCTCGGTGCCGTAGACGGCGCCGACGGCCCGGGTGTAGGCGACGAGATCGGGGGTCATGGTGGCGGCCGCCCGGTCAGGCAGCTTCCGTCCAGTCCGGCGCCCGGCCGACATAGAGCGGCTGGTTGGAGCGCAGCGGGTTGGCGACCGCCGGCCGCGCCTCGGGATAGACGTCGACGAAGAGGTTGACGCGCGGGCGCCGGCCGTTGTGGCGCACGGAATGCCGGCGCCGGTTGTTGAAGTCGTAGGCCCGGCCGGGCGCCATCACCAGCTTGCGGCCGTCGATCTTGTATTCGACGCCGCTGGGATGGGCGAGGGGGACGTGCACCCGGTGCGCCCGGGCCGCGATCGGCTGGTTGTCGATATGGGGCGGGATCCTGGCGCCGGGATTGAGGCGCACCAGCGCCACCCTGGTGACCACGCCGCGGCCGCCCAGCAGCCTGTGCACCGCCTCGACCACGGGGCCGGCGGTGGCGGCGAATTCCCGCCAGGCGGGCAGCACGTAGACGCTGCCGATATCGATGTCGAGCCGGCCGATCGGCGCCACTTCGTGCGGCGGCACACCCTTCTCCAGCGACCAGGCGTAGAGCAGGTCCTCGAGGTGATGGTAGCCGACCGTGTTCATGCCGGCGTGATATTCGTGCCGCAGCACGATGGTCTGGGCGACGGCGTGAACCTTGTCGGCAAGCACGTCCTCGCGGATGGAATGGCGGTGCCAGGCGGCTTCCGGCAGGCCATTCACCTGCTCGACGAGCGGGGCCACCGGCACGGGACCGAGATCGCGGTACGGAACACCAATGTCCATTGCTGAGACCTCCGGTAGGCGGGGCGGAGTCGGGCCGCGTCGGGGCGATCCGGAGGGACGTCCGTCCGCCCGTTCGCCGGTGGATGCCGGTCCGGTCGTGAATGGCTCGGCGGCCGGATCGGACCGTCGCGCGGGGTACGGAAAACGGGCTCGTCGGGCGCCTGGCGAACGGCGCAGTAAATCACGGCCAAATTAATCGTGCCCAATATAATTGAAGTCAATATATCGGCCCGATAGAGCCACTATTTTTGTTTTTGAGGATGCGATCTGGAACCATCTGTGTCAGATTTTCCGCCATGTCCAAGGTCGACAAGAGCCACGCCTTTGCGCCGCCGGCGGATCTGAAACTCGACAACCAGGTGTGCTTTCCGCTCTACGCGGCCGCCAACGCGGTCGTGCGCGCCTACTATCCCTATCTCAGCGAGCTGGGCCTGACCTATCCGCAGTTCCTGGTGCTCATGGTGCTGTGGGAGGAGGACGGCGTGTCGATCGGCGAGATCGGCCGGCGCCTGCATCTGGAGACCGGCACGCTGACACCGGTGCTCAAGCGCATGGAGGCGGCCGGCCTGGTGGCCCGCCGCCGCTCCGAATCGGACGAGCGCCGCGTCTGCGTCTCCCTGACCCCGTCGGGCAAGGCGCTGCGCGACAAGGCGCGCGACGTGCCAACGCGCATGATGGAGCGCTTCGACCTGAAGCAGGAGAATGCGCTGCTGCTGAAGGACCTGCTGACCGACCTGGTCAACCGCATAGACGCCGGCTAGTGCGGATCATTCCTTGACGGAATCGCGTGAGCGCTTCCGTCAACGCATGTGAATCCTGTCTAGACCTCCGTCCCGGGCGACGCCGCGCCCGCCGCGCTTGCGGTCACGGGCCCACATCTGTTTCTATTTGTGGTCGATCCCAACCGGAGGATGGTCGCTTGAGCCGCTATGGTTGGGGTCGCCCCGACCCCTTCGCCGACGATGACGAGGAGGGGGACATCATCTGGCGTGCGCTGCGCACGGTGCGCGAGCATCTGGGCATGGATGTCGCGTATCTCTCGGAGTTCGTCGACGACCGCGCGGTCTTCCAGTATGTCGACGCGCCGGGCCTGGAGCATTTGATCAAGGTCGGCGACAGCCACGCGCTGGAGGACATCTACTGCCGCCACATCCTGGAAGGGCGGCTGCCGGAACTGATCCCGGACACCTCCAGGGAGCCGGCGGCGATGGCGCTGCCGATCACCAGCGCGGTGCCGATCGGCGCGCATATGAGCATACCCGTCCGGCTGGCCAATGGCGGCGCCTACGGGATGTTCTGCTGCCTGAGCGCGCGGCCGAACCCGTCGCTGAACCGCCGCGACCTCGAGACCATGCGCATCTTCGCCGATCTCGTCACCCGTCAGGTGCGCCGCGACCTTGACGGCCACCAGCGCATGCTGGAGCGCCAGGACCGCATCCGCTCGACGCTGTCGGAGGAGTCGTTCGAGATCGTCTACCAGCCGATCTGGCGGCTCGACCCGCCGTCGCTGGTCGGCCTGGAGGCGTTGTGCCGCTTCACCGGCACGCCCTACCGCAGCCCGGACATCTGGTTCGGCGAGGCGGCGAAGACCGGTCATGGCGTCGACCTCGAACTGATGGTGATCGCCCGGGCGCTGCAGGCGTTCCCGCGACTGCCGGACGGCATCCACCTGTCGATCAACGCCTCACCGGAAACCGCGGCAAGCGGCCGCCTGCCCGAGGTGCTGGCGGGACAGCCGCTCGATCGCCTGGTGGTGGAGATCACCGAGGATGCACCCGTCGCCGACTATGCCGGCGTCGTCGCCGCGATGGCGCCGCTGCGCGAGGCCGGTCTGCGGCTGGCGGTCGACGACACCGGCTCCGGCCATGCCGGCCTGCGCCACCTGCTGAACCTGGCGCCGGAGGTGATCAAGCTCGACATGTCGCTGACCCGGCATGTCGATGCCGATCTCGCCCGCCGGGCGCTGGTTTCCGCGCTGGTCTACTTCGCCCGGGAGACCGGTGCCGCGCTGGTCGCCGAGGGCATAGAGAGCGCGGCCGAGCTTGCCGAACTGGCATCGCTGGGCGTGGCGCTGGGGCAGGGCTTCCTGCTCGGGGTGCCGACGCTGCTCGGCGATCTCGAGGAGGTTCTGGCCGGCCGGACGCTGCCGCGGGCCCTGCGGCGGGCGTGAGTGCCGGCGCCCGCCGCGCCTTGCCCGCCGGCGCAAAAAGTGCCGTGCCCCTTGAGCCCCGACGGCCTAGTCCCTAGGTTGGACCAGATCAGGTGGCCCCGAGGCCGCCTCGCCGAACCACGAGAGAGCCACAGGCTGACATCGGCGACTCGCCGCGTCCGGCGCGCGGGGAAAGGATACGGCCGCGAAGGTGGCCGGCACCCCGCCGCGACGCGCTCATCACCCCAGACACACGCAGTTCAGACACACCCTGTTCAGACACAGCAAGTCACATCCAGGCGAATCATCAAGGAGACGGCCATGACCGAGGCCAAGAAGGGCGACACCGTCCGCGTCCACTACACCGGCAAGCTCACCGACGGCACCCAGTTCGACAGCTCGCACGGCCGCGAGCCGATCGAGTTCGAGCTTGGCGGTGGCCAGGTGATCCAGGGCTTCGAGCGCCAGGTCGAGGGCATGACTGTCGGCGACACCGCGACGGTGACCGTCGCGGCGCAGGACGCCTATGGCGACCACGACCCGCAGCGGGTGCAGAAGGTGCCGCGCTCCCAGGTGCCGCCGGAGGTGCCGCTCGAAGTCGGCACGCCGCTGCAGGCCAGCACCCAGAGCGGCCAGACCATCCAGGTCCGGGTGGTCGAGGTCGATGACGAGGCCGTCACCATCGACGCCAACCACCCCCTGGCGGGCAAGGATCTGGTCTTCGACCTCGAGCTGGTCGAGATCAAGTAGGCGGGCCGAAGCACCCGGGCTGAGCGGCCGTCACATCTGCGGGAAGGGTACTTCCGGCAGGTGGACGGCCTCGATCTTGTTGCCGTCCGGGTCCCGCACGAAGGCGGCGTAATAGTTGTCCGTGTAGGGGCGGAGGCCGGGCTTGCCGTCGTCGCTGCCGCCATGGGCCAGGGCCTGCGCGTGGAAGGCGTCGACGGCCTCCCGGCTGGGCGCGATGATGGCGACATGCACGCCGTTGCCGACGGTCGCGGCCTGCTGGTCGTGCGGCAGCGTCGCCCAGAACTCGGGGAAGGTGATGCCCCAGGCGATGCCGAAATCCTCGTCGAAGGTCCGCTTGTAGCCGAGCGCGCCGAGCACGGCGTCATAGAACGCGCCGGCCCGGATCAGGTCGTTGGTGCCGACGGAAACATGATTGAACATGATGGATGTGCTCCCTGTTGACGTGCCGCGGACGGGCTGGCGGCGGATGGTCGGGAGCCTATAGCCGGGATCTGCTGACAGCAGTGTGTCAGCAGTGCCGCCTCACAGCGTCTCCGTCACCTTCTTCAGGTTGCGCGGGCTGTCGGGGCTGAGGCCGCGGGCGACAGAGAGCCGCGCAACCATCGGATAGAAGGCGCTGATCTGGACGATGGGATCGAGCGCCGGGTGCAGCGCCGCGGGCAGCGGCAGGGCGATGCCGGGCCCCTTGTCGCCGCCAGCCCGCAACACCGTCGCCCCGGTCGCCGCCAGTTCCTCCAGCGCCTCGAGGGAGTTGCGCTCGGTCGGTCCGGCGGTCACCAGGCCCAGCACCGGGTAGCCGGTCTCGACCAGCGCCTTGGGGCCGTGCATCACCTCCGCGCCCGAGAAGGCCTCCGCCTGCAGGGCGCAGGTTTCCTTGAATTTCAGCGCCGCCTCTCCGGTGACGGCGAGGCCGAGGCCGCGACCGACCACCAGCATCCGGTCGGCCTCGGCCAGCGTCTCGACCGCCGCCGACCAGTCGCAGGCGACGGCCCGGGCGAGGGTGGCGGGAAGCTGCGTCAGGGCCCGGCCGAGGCCGGCATCCTGCGTCCATTCGGCGACCAGGCGCGCGCCCGCCACCAGGCTGGCGACGAAGGACTTGGTGGCGGCGACCGCCCGTTCCTCCCCCGCATGCTGCGGCAGCACGTTGTCGGCGACGCGGCCGAGCGGGCTGTCGGTGGCGTTGAGGATCGCCAGCGTCTCCGCACCGCCTTTCCCGATCCGCTCGGTGAGCGCGATCAGGTCGGGGCTCTGGCCCGACTGGCTGACGGCGATGGCCAGCGCCCCCGGCGCCACCACCGGGGCGTTGTAGAGCGTGGCCAGGGAGGGCGGCACGTCGGCGGCAAGACGGCCGGTAAAGACGCCGATCAGGCTGCCGACATAGTTGGCGGCGTGTCCCGAACTTCCCCGGCCGATCAAGGCGGTGAAGGGCGGCGGGTCGGCGCGCAGGCGGCCGGCGAGGTCGGCGTAGACCTCCCCGTCGCGGCCCAGCACCGCCTCGGCGACGGTGGGGATCTCCAGGGCTTCGGAGAGCATCAGGGACATGGTACGGCAACGCCTCCGACGAAAACCCGACGGACCCTGAGGTCGGGGGACAGGACCACGAGGTCGGCCCGCTTGCCGGGCGCGATCACCCCGCGGTCGTCGAGGCCGAGATAGGCGGCGGGCAGCGTGGCGACGCGCGCCGCGGCGTCGGCGAGATCGAGGCCGATCGACACCAGGTTGCGCAAGGCCGCGTCCATCGTCAACGCGCTGCCGGCGAGCGTGCCGTCGGCCAGGCGCACGCCGCTGCCGCACTTGCGCACCTCGTGCCGGCCGAGGTGGTAGGTGCCCTCCGGCATGCCGGCCGCCGCGGTGGCGTCGGTGACCGCGTGCAGGGCGGGAATGGCGCGCAGCCCGACCCGGATGGCGCCCGGGTGGACGTGCAGCAGGTCCGGGATCAGCTCCGCATGGAGGGCGTGGGCCAGCACCGCGCCGGCCACCCCCGGCTTGCGGTGGTGCAGGGCCGACATCGCGTTGAACAGATGCGTGGCGCCGTCGATGCCGGCCTCGAACCAGGCCGCCGCCGCCTCGTAATCGCCGTCGCTGTGGCCGATCTGCACCCGGATGCCCCGCCGGCGGGCGACGCCCAGCATGCCGGCGATCGCTTCCGGGTCGCCCGTCATGTCGGGCGCGAAGGTGACGACGCGGATCGGTGCCAGCCGGCAGTATTCCTCGAACAGGGCAGGGTCGGCGTCGGCGGTCGCGGGGGGCTGGGCGCCCAGCTTGCGGGGGCTGATGAACGGCCCCTCGAGATGGACGCCGAGCAGGCGGGCCTCGTCGTCGTGCTGCGCCGCCATCGCCCCGGCGACGCCAGCGAGGGCGGCGCGGATCTCCGCTTCCGGCGCGGTCATGGTGGTGGCGAGCAGGCTGGTGGTGCCGTGCCGGGCGTGCAGCCGCGCCATGGTGCGCACCGCCGCCGCCCCCTCCATCACATCCGCGCCGCCGCCGCCGTGATTGTGCAGGTCGACGAAGCCGGGCAGGATCACGGCGTCGCCGCCGCGGCCCGAGGTCACCGCCTCGACCGTGGCGCCGAAGGAGACGGCACCGTCGACCCAGCCGGATGCGGTGAGGATGCGTCCGTCGAGAACGGTCATGCCGATGCTGCCCGGGTCGGCCGGTTCAGCTCGGCCACGAAATCGTAGCGATCGCCGCGGAAATACGAACAGGTGAATTCGATCGGCCGGTTGTCGGCGAGATAGCCGATGCGCCGGATGAACAGGGTCGGCGCGCCGTCGGCGAGGTCGAGCAGGCGGGCATCGTCGCCGGAGATCACCTCGGCGCGCAGATATTCGAGTGCCCGTACCGGCAGCCGGCCCAGCCGGTCGAGATAGTCGTAGAGGGAGGCGCCGATGGCCTCCGGATCGGGGATGTCGTCGGCCGGCAGCGCGGTCATCTCGATCGACATCGGCTCGCCATCGGCGAGACGCAGGCGCCGCAACCGGTAGACGCTCTGCCCCGGCCGCAGGCCCAGGGCCATCGCCTCCTCCGGCGAGGCGGGGAAGACGCCCTGTCCCAGCCGGCGCGAGCTCGGCTGGCGGCCGCGCGCCCGCATGTCGTCGGAAAAGCTGGTCAGGATCGACATGGGCTGGCGCACCCGGTGCTCCGCCACATAGGTGCCGGAGCCATGGCGTGACTCGACCAACCCCTCCTCGATCAGCGTCTCCAGCGCCTTGCGCCAGGTGACGCGGGAGATGCCTAGCGCCTCGCACATGCGGCGTTCCGGCGGCAGGGCGTCGCCCGGACGCACGGTGCCGCCGTCGATGGCCAGCGCCAGCTTGCGCGCCACCTGCTGGTAGAGGGGCGCGGTGCCGTCGGGCTCCGGCCGCAGCGCGTCGAGGTTGAGGGTATCGGCCTTCATGCCTCTAACCGCTCCGCCGGCGTCCGGTCGCGGGCGATCAGGAGAGCGCCGTCGACCGCGCTGCCCCGGGGTGGCCGCGCCCGCCCGGCCAGCGTTTCCGGCAGGTAGGGCAGCAGCGGCGCGGCCAGCCCGCCGGTCAGGCAGAGCGGCAGCGTGGCGCCGGGATCGGCGGCCCGCGCGAGGGCGACGATGGCGTCGGCCGCCGCCGCGAGATGGGCGCGGGCTGCCGGGTCGCCCGCGGCGGCGTGGCGCAGCACGATGGGCGCCAGGCCGGCATATTTGGTCGAGCGGGCGTCCTGCAGCCAGGCCAGGATCGCGGCGTCGCTGCCGCCGCAGAGCTCCAGCAGCTCGCGATGCAGGGCAGTTCCGCCCGGCGGGTCGGTGAGGCGGCCGTCGCGGACGTGGATCGCCTCGGCCAGCGCCCGCCAGCCGAGCCAGGCGCCGGAGCCCTCGTCGCCGATGGGGAAGCCCCAGCCGCCGATCTGGTCGCTGCTGCCGTCGGGGCGCAGCACGTGGGCGACCGTGCCGGTGCCGATGGCGATCACCAGCCCCGGCCGACCGGCATGCGCCCCGATCAGCGCGGCATAGCCGTCGCCGACCACGGCGACGTCGCGCATCGCCGGCAGCCGGGCGAGGAAGGCGGTGCGCCGCTCCGGATTGCGCGCGCCGGCGAGGCCGAAGACGGCGATCGCCTGGCCGAGGATGTCGCGGCCGAGCCCCGCTACCTTCAGCGCGCCGTCGAGGGCGATGGTGACGGCCGCGAGCGAGTCGGCGAGCGGCAGGGTGAGGCTGGACGGACCGGCCTTGCCTTCGCCCAGCACCGTGCCATCGGCGGCGGCGAGGCGCAGGCGGGTGCCCGTTGCGCCGCCGTCGATCCCGATGAACACTGGTCCGCGGAGTTCTGGCACGACGGTCTGCGACCCTTTCATGGCGGCTCGTTGACTGGCGGGGAAGCTTAACAGAGTTAATACCAATCAAAAACAAAAAATTCCCGGGCCGAGATTCCCGGCCGACCGGTATTCCGCCGCGATCCGACGCGCGCAGCCGCCGTCCAAAAGGGATATGGCTGATCAGTCGAGCGATCGGGCCTGGCGGAATCCCGCCTGCCGTTCGCAGGGTCCGACCGCCTCGATCTATGGTATTGCATTGGTATTTAATCGGCGCTACAGTCGATTTCAATAAGCGAACAGCCGGGATCGCCGATCCCGGCGCCACTTCCGGGCAGGGGAATGGGCACCGAATCCGTCAGCAGCCGATACCGGGCGATCGACACGTGGCCGACCGAGACCGTGGTCGAGGCGCTGTTCGAGGCGCAACTCGCCGCGGCGGCGGCGGTCGGCGCGGCGACCGGCGCGCTGGCGGCGGCGGCCGACGCCATCGCCCAGCGCCTCGGCGATCCCCGCTCCCGCCTCGTCTTCGCCGGGGCGGGCGCCAGCGGCCGTATCGCGATCCAGGACGGCGTCGAGCTGACGCCCACCTACTCCCTCGAACCCGACCGAATCGTCTACCTGCTGGCCGGCGGCGAACCGGCGCTGACCCGCTCCGTCGAAGGGGCGGAAGACGAGGCCGACACGGCGGCCGCCCTGGTTGCGGACCACGGCGTCGGCCCGGCGGACGTGGCCATCGGGCTGGCCGCCAGCGGCACGACGCGCTTCACCGTGGCGGCGATCGAGGCGGCAAGGGACCGCGGCGCCCTGACGGTCGCGATGGCCAACAACGCCGACGCGCCCCTGCTCGAGGCCGCCGAGCACGCGATCCTGCTGCCGACCGGGGCGGAGCCGATCGCCGGCTCCACGCGCATGAAGGCGGGCACGGCCCAGAAAATCGCCCTCAACCTGCTGACCACGGCGACCATGGTGCGGCTCGGTCGGGTGCACGAGGGCATGATGGTCGACATGAAGATGTCGAACGCCAAGCTGCGCGACCGTGGGGCCCGCATTATCGCCGACCTGGCCGGTGTTGGCCGCGACGAGGGGGCGGCGGCGCTGGCGGCGGCCGATGACGAGATCAAGACCGCGGTGCTGATGCTGCGCGGCCTCGACAAGGCGGCGGCGAGGGCGGTGCTGGCGCGTGCCGGAGGTCGCCTGCGCGCGGCCCTTGCCATGAGCGAAAGGGACACGCCATCCTGAGACGATCGGGGATGGCCCGGCCGGCGCCGACAGCCCGCGGTGCCGGACACGGAAACAAGGAACCGGGTGAGGCTTGCGTGTCACTCGACGTGGCATCCAGAGAGGAGACGTGTGATGAGGAATTCCTTCATGTCCAAGAGCCTGGCGGTGGCCGGCGTGTCGCTGGCGGCGCTGATGGCCGCGGCGCCGGCCGGTGCCCAGGACGTGACCCTGACCATCGAGAGCTGGCGCAATGACGACCTCGCCATCTGGCGCGACGTCATCATTCCGGCCTTCGAGTCCCAGCATCCAGAGATCAACGTGGAGTTCTCGCCGGCCGCGCCGACCGAGTACAACGCGGCGCTGAACGCCCGTCTGGAGGGCGGCACCGCCGGCGACCTGATCACCTGCCGGCCCTTCGACGCCTCGCTGGCGCTGTTCGAGCGCGGCTATCTGGCGTCGCTGAACGATCTCGAGGCGTTGGACAACTTCTCCGACGTCGCCAAGTCGGCCTGGCAGACCGATGACGGCTCGGACACCTTCTGCATGCCGATGGCCTCGGTGATCCATGGCTTCATCTACAACGCCGACGCCTTCGCGGAACTGGGCATCGAGCCGCCGACCACGGTCGACGAGTTCTACGCCGTGCTCGACGCCATCCAGGCGGACGGCTCCTACATCCCGCTGGTCATGGGCGGGAACGACCAGTGGGAGGCGGCGACCATGGGCTACCAGAACATCGGCCCGACCTACTGGCACGGCGAGGAAGGGCGCCAGGGCCTGATCTCCGGCGAGATGGAGCTGACCGAGGAGCAGTTCGTCGAGCCCTTCCGCCAGCTGGCGAACTGGGCCGACTATCTGGCCCCGGGCTATGAGGCGCAGACCTATCCGGACAGCCAGAACCTGTTCACGCTGGGCCGCGGCGCGATCTACCCGACCGGCTCCTGGGAGATCGGCCTGTTCAACAGCCAGGCCGATTTCGAGATGGGCGCCTTCCCGCCGCCGGTGCCCAGCGAGGGCGACACCTGCTACATCTCCGACCACACCGACATCGCGCTGGGCATGAACACGGCGACCGAGCATCCTGAGGCCGCGCGCACCTTCCTCGAGTGGGTCGGCTCGGCGGAGTTCGCGGAGCTCTACTCCAACAGCCTGCCCGGCTTCTTCAGCCTCTCCAACCACCCCATCGAGCTGGAGGACCCGCTGGCGCAGGAATTCGTCTCCTGGCGCGAGGACTGCGAGGAGACCATCCGCAGTGCGCACCAGATCCTGTCGCGCGGCACGCCCAACCTGTGGAACGAGATGTGGCGGGTCAGCGCCAACGTGCTGAACCGGACCACCGAGCCGGAACAGGCGGCGGCGGAGCTGCAGGAAGGCCTGGAGAGCTGGTACGAGCCGCAGCAGAACTAGGGACCGTTCCGGCCCGGCCGGCGCCGTCCTCCTCCTCACGGACGCCGGCCGGACCTCGGTCCCCTGCCCAGCGGTTTCGTTCCTCCGGCGCCGGCCGCCGTCCGTCCCCCAGGCGGCGGCCGGCGCCGCCATCACCCTCGGCAATCGCCGCCGGACGCAGGCCGGCCTGATGTGAGAGAGGGGTCCCCCCGAAATGCCGCAGTCCCGGGCCCGCCGACGCCCCTTCCGGTGGCACATCATCGTGTTCCTGGCGCCGGCCACCATCGTCTACACGATGTTCATGATCTATCCGCTGGCCGACACGCTGCGCCTGTCGTTCTACGACGAGGCGCCGAACGGCGTGCAGACCTTCATCGGCACGGAAAACTACGAGACGCTGTTCGGGGTGCCGCTGTGGGCCGAGCAGTTCTGGAACGCGCTCGGCAACAACTTCATCTTCTTCCTCATCCACATGCTGGTGCAGAACCCGATCGGCATCATGCTGGCGGCGCTGTTGAGCCTGCCGGGCCTGAAGCTGTCGTCGAGCTACCGCACCCTGATCTTCATGCCGACCCTGCTCAGCTTCGTGGTGGTCGGCTTCGTGTGGAACCTGATCCTGAGCCCGATCTGGGGCGTCTCGCAGTCCTTCCTCGACTTCTTCGGCCTGGGCAGCTGGTTCGCGCCCTGGCTGGGCCAGGAAGGCTCGGCCCTGATCACCCTGGCGCTGATCTCGGTCTGGCAGTTCGTCGGCATCCCGATGATGCTGATCTACGCCGCCCTGCTGGCCATCCCGGACGAGCTGATCGACGCCGCGCATGTCGACGGCACCTCGGGCTGGAACATCTTCTGGAAGATCAAGCTGCCGCTGATCCTGCCGACCATCGGGGTGATCTCGATCCTCACCTTCGTCGGCAACTTCAACGCCTTCGACCTGATCTACGTGGTCAAGGGCGCGCTCGCCGGGCCCGATTTCTCGACCGACATCCTCGGTACCTTCCTCTACCGCACTTTCTTCGGCCAGCAGCTGCAGCTGGGTGACCCGAACATGGGCGCGGCGATCGCCACCATGATGTTCCTGATCATCCTGGCCGGCGTGGTCTTCTACCTGTTCTTCGTGCAGCGGCGCATCCAGCGCTACGAGC
>Ga0207773_100697_pt1 | contig 11836 bp, 11 predicted proteins | sample TtaePargueraPR_2_FD_187281 | JGI IMG/M metagenome (GOLD analysis project Ga0207773, IMG submission 187281) | Aerobic enrichment media microbial communities from Bioluminiscent Bay, La Parguera, Puerto Rico - Tt and M1 (3) (SPAdes) | ecosystem: Environmental > Aquatic > Marine > Unclassified ...
CTGGTCCACAGGGAAATTTATGCACATCATGGAAGTCAATTTTTGGGGACAAATAATCGAATAATCATGAAGAAAATAGCAGAAATTAATAGAATGACATGGTTGTCCGCTCTAATGATGGCTTTTGTAGTGCTTTCTTGTGGAACCATAAAGGAAACTTATGATGAATTTACTCTTGAAGGAGAAACCATCTATATAGGTAAAGCGGACTCTGTTATGGTAGGAGAGGGATATAATAAACTAAGGTTTTGGGTTGCAGTAAATGCCGACCCAAAAATCACGAAGGGAATTCTGAAAAACAATGATGAGTCCATTTTTTATGAATTTGAAGTAAACCGTTCAAAAAGCGGTAAAGATACCATCTCCTTTGACCTGGAAATAGATGAGGGAGAATATACCTTTGGATTGTTTTTAATGGATGATAAAGGAAACCAATCAGTACGGGTTGAGGTACCTGCCACGGTGTATGGTGAGAAATATAAATCAGGACTGATCAATAGGGCCATCAGAAATGTTGATGCATTTGAAAATGAAGCAGTTCTTTACTGGGCGTCTCCTTCTGAAAGCATTCTGGAAACCGTTCTGATCTATGAAGATCAGGACGGTAATATGCAAGAAATGTTGATTGCCAATGAAGTGACCGAGTCAACCCTGGAAAATTATAAGAGAGGGGGGGCACTTAGAGTAAAAAGTATTTATAGACCTACTCCCACAGCGTTTGAAGATTTTGAGGCCAATCCATTTGTATCTACTTTACCGGAGGAGTATATCCTGGACAAGTCAAGTATTTCAGTTTTGCGCTTGGCCGGAGATGCTTCAGATGGCTGCTACGGATCGACTTATGAGCGGTTATTTGACGGTACGGTGAGCACCGGTTTTTGGCATAGCTGCAGTACTCCGAGTGATCTTTATCCATGGGTGATGAGTTTTGATCTGGGTTCGGCCCAGTCAGTGACCAAATTTGGATTGGATGAACGCCAAGGCTGCTGCGGAGAGCGAAGTCCGGGTGAATATCAAATATGGGCCACCAACGACCTGGGCAATGCCACCACCTCGGATATTGATGAAGTTTCACTGGAAGAATGGGAAGCAGAAGCCACTTCAAAAGGTTGGGTAAAAATACTTGATGTCACAAACAATACGCAAAAATCCTTTCAGCAAAGCATCCAAGAGACGGAAACAAAGTATCGCTATGTGAGACTTGTTGGCATATCCTCTATCGGAGGTGGAAGTGAAGCCAATTTCAATGAACTTACTTTTTGGGGGAAATAATATCTCCTGAACAAATATTCTCAGGGCAGTGATGAAAATGCGCTGCCCTGATTTTTTTTGAATTTTTGGTCAAAACAGCCGATTATAAAAAGAAGTATTTCCCTTGACAAATTGATGAGTGGAAGGAAAACATCGACCTTACTAATCCACTCTGGACTAGGTAGAAGGCTTTTGCCGTTGATGTAGAAGGAGTGAAAAAATCACCAAGGGTTGGAGGAACTCAATGCATGGATTCAGATCGGCCAGAATACTTGGGCCTGAAAAATAATTTATAGGATTTGTATGGTTTAATTAAATCTGTCGTTAGTGGGTAAGTGGGTTTATTGTTAACTGATTTAAGCACGGTCCGGGTGGGCCGTGCTTTTTTGATTTGGATTTTCAAGAGAATCATAATGCTCAAAATAATATTTGAATGATTTTTTTGATGGGCAAATCTTTTTGTTTTTTCTGATTATCCGCTATGATGCCAGTAACCTTAAATTCTTTGCTCAAGTGGCCGGAAAACCAGCCCCGGTGGATATCGGGGTCGGAAGCCTGGAGACCGAAGCAGTTGATATCTTAATCAAAACGATCATTTCGATTCGCTTTTAATCTTTACTGGTGCAATTGAGGACATACATATTGTTTTTCCACAGTTTGGGTAATTAAGCTACAGTTTTCCATTTACGAAATGCCCAAATTACTATAAAAACCTACCTTTTAGCATGGCACGACTTCTGAATTATCACTGTCAGCATGAATACAATAAATGAATATAAGAAGCCGATAATCATTATGTTGGCGGTAATGTTGGTCTTGATAATAACCCTTATAGGGATGATAGGTTATCACTTAAAAAACCAACTGGGAAGTTCAGAATATAGATCAAATGCGGAAACTAAACCAACTAGTATATTTTACCAAATCACGAAAATTAAACCATGAGAAAGCTACTGATAATATTGGTGATACCGGCTTTGATATTGGTGTCATGTGAAGAACAAAAAGGTACTGCTGAATCTCAGGGCAATGATGAATATTCGATGCGGGAAGAAATGCCAGGAGCTGATAGCATTCATGCTGGGCAAGCTTCTGACGGGGCGCTTGCCAAAATAGAAATTGCCATAGAAGAATTGCCTGATGATGTAGCAGTTTATGTAAGTGAGGACTCCTTACTTTCTACTTTGAAATTGACAACCGTGCATAAGATCACCAAAGGGGAGACATCTTACTATGATCTCACCTTTATCACTGAGGATAGTGAAGATGTAATCGTCTCCTTTGATGACAAAGGAAATATTCTCCAATTATAAACTAAAATACAATGCCCATGAAAAAGTTAACTTTAATAATTGCCTTTGGGGTATTTGCCATTGTAGCGGTGAATGTGCAAGCATCGCCTACCTTGATCGAGGAGCAAACTATCCAAGTACTCCAAGATAAGGTGGAAATTTCACCTGAAGATTTGCCTCAAGCAATTAAGGATGCAATTGCTGAGAACGATGAAATCAAGGATCTTACCATTTCCAAAGCATACCAATTAACCGATGACGAAGGTAATGTCATATACAAAGTGAAATTTGTAGATGGAGAAAATACCATTACCAAAAAATATGATGCGGAAGGTAATGAAATTGTAAAAGAGGAGTAGTAGTTTCTTTTTATTCATGACTAAAGCGTCGGCTGATTTGGCAGGCGCTTTTTTTGCTTTTTATAGTGATTTATAAATTTTTATTCACTACCAGTTCATAAAAATAGTCCTTAAAAGAATCTCCTATTGTGACGAAAATACTTTTATTGATAAGCTTTACTTTGTTACGACTGATGTTTTCTATCTGTTTGATGGATACGATATAAGACTTGTGAATGCGGATAAATCCTTTTGAGAATAGGCTCAGTTCATAGTGTTTTATTGAATTGAGCGTGAGTATGGGTTTTTCATCATGGATCAAGTGAATTTTTACATAGTCTTTGAAGCCTTCAAAATAGGAAATATCGTTCAGGTTGATTTTGATGGTACTGTGCTCTACTTTGGCAAAGATAAAACCATTGTCTTCTTTTGGCGCGGTTGTTTCAGTTGACAAAATTGATGTTGTCACACTGGGGGAGCCGGAGCCATTGAAAATCTTACTAACCGCTTGGAAAAAGCGATCAAAGCTAATTGGCTTTAATAAATAATCAACCGCATTGATTTCAAAACCTTTAATGGCATATTCACTATAGGCAGTAGTGAATATCACTTTTGGTTTGATGGGGAGGCCTTCATAGAATTTGATGCCATTGATATCCGGCATATTGATGTCTAGGAATATCAAGTCGATTTTCTGCCTTAGGATGCTGTCCATGGCTTTGATAGCAGAATCATATTTCCCCACCAGCTCCAGCATGGGGATTTTGGCAATATAATCTTCCAAGATGTCAAGCGCTAGGGCTTCATCGTCGATGATCAGGCAATTTATTTTCATTTTTTGATTGTCAAAAAGCTTTTGAAGGTGCTGTTTTCGTAAACTTGTTTAAAGCTGTGCTTTCCTGGATAAAGTAGCTGCATCCGCTTACGTAGGTTTTCTATACCCACACCTTCAGGATTAATGTTGGTATAAACCTCATCTTTTTGTCTTCCCACACTGTTGATTACCGAAAACATAATCTCTTTATCATTTTCTTTGATGGCTATCATAATGAATGAAGGGGATAAGTAGCTAATCCCATGTTTAAAAGCATTTTCGATTAAGGTGATGAACAGTAATGGTTCTATGGGATATGCTTCATTGTCCACTAAAAAGGAATACTTGATTTTGGGAGCATTTTCTGGGCTATACTTCAGTTTTTCCAAATTGATATAGTTTTTGATAAATGTAACTTCCTGTCCAAGTGTTACCTTGTTTTTACCCGATTCGTAAAGTACATACCTGAGCATATCAGATAGTAAAAGAATGGCAGGTGTGGTGTCTTCCGATTTTTTTCTTGCAAGAGAATAAATATTATTCAAAGCATTAAATAAAAAATGAGGGTTCAGCTGATTTTTAAGAAAGTTTAACTCCTTGATGATCTTCTGTTTTTCGAGTTCTTCATACTTTTTCTTGTCCCTTTCAAACTGTAAGATCAACTCTATACTTGTTCCCAAGCCCATAATCATGAGGAACCTAAGTAAAGAGGGCATAAAAAAGAAAAAGGGAGCATGGTGAGGTTTGGAGCTCACAGCTGCCTTATGGACCAACTCTAGAGGAACTTCCCGAAAGTAATGCTGTAGCCAAACGAAAATCCCCATAAAAACCATTAAGAATAGGGTGTATTGAAGGTATTTTCTTTCCAGAATAAAGTGAGGAATCAGCCAAATAACATTGATAAGGTAAAAAAGGATGATGCTGATATTGGTGATGCTTAAATAAAAAAGTGATACCGGACGGTGGTCAGGATCGATTAAAAATGAAAAAGCTGGGGACAGGATTATCCCCAGTACTAAAATGTGAATGATTGTCTTTAAGAAGCTTCTTTGCCTTATTTTAAGCATGTTCTATTTCATTAATCTTCTTCGTCATAATCTGCAAATGGCTGAAGCTCCCAGATATCATCAAACCTCAGACTTGAGCTTTTGCCCAGCAAAACATAGGCGCGCTCGTTATTGATGGAGAAGGCAGAGGCTCCCGTACGGAAGGTTCCCTCAAAATCCGTTTTTTCATGCCAGGTATCTGTGGAAGGATGGTATTCCCATGTACTTCCGATGATGGAGCTTCTGATACCAGCACTGATATATCCAAATCCATCCATGGAAAAAGCACAGGCATGGGAGCGATAAATCAGGTAGTCATCGTCATAGTCTAGCTCTTTCTTTTGGGTCCATTCTAGTGTGTTGCCATCAAGTGCCCAAAGGTCAAATTCATAGGAACCATTGTTGATTCCTGTACAAACATAAGCAACATCGTCGATTACAAAAGCTGCTGCCCCCTGTCTTTTTGCTCCGCCCATGCTGATAATCTGTTTCCAGGAGTCAGTTGCTGGGTCATATTGCCAGAAATCTTTTTGCTCACTGCCATCATATCCGGTACCTATATAGCCTTTGCCAACTAGGGAAAAGCCTACCGCATCATAACGTGCTGTGCCACCAAATGAAGCGACTTCTTTCCAGGTATCGCTGTCTGGATCATATTGCCAAAAGTCGTTGAGCTTGTCCGTGCCATCATAGCCCGTACCAATATAACCTTTGCCATTGATCTCAAAAGCCACGGCATTGCTTCTGGCTTTGCCCGGGAAATCAGCCTTCCTCTCCCAGTAGTCTCCTTCTGGATTGTATTCCCAAAAATCGTTTAAGTATTCATCACCGGTATATCCTCCCATGATGTATGCCCTGTCACCGATCGAAAAGGCAGCAGCATTGGAGCGGTTGTCACCGTCAAAGTAGGATCTTCTTACCCAGTTTCCCTCAGAAGTTTCCTCTTCTTCGGTTACACATGATGCCAGTGCGATGATACTTAAAAATGAAAGGATAAGGTTCAATAAATTTACTTTACGCATTGTTTGTTCAATTTAATGGAAGAAATGTAATGTCTATTTTAATTTTTTGTTCACCTGATACGCCAGAGAGAATGAGTCCGCTGGTTTCCAGACCGCTTGATGATGGAGCGCTTATCCATAAGGCATCGTTGTTGTTTATACCTTTGGAAAGTTTGTAGTCAAGAAAGTCCTTGATAGGGATTTCATAGTAGCTTTTCTCCTGAAACTGTTCATCCCAGGATGTCAAAGAGACGGTTCCCAAGTTTTGTAAAAAGAGGTTTTTCTTGTCTACGATCCATACGTTTATGCTTGTTAGTGGCAGATTGAAATAGCGGTCATAGGTATTGGGCTTTAAGGGTAGTCGAAGGCTTGCCGAAGTGATATAATAGTTGCTGGATATTTCAAGTAGTTCATGGATATTGGGAACTTCTATCCGGACAGCTCCACCCATAATCTGGTCAACCATGACTGCCCCCCCGGAACTTTCTATTGGAATATTTTTATAAGGCTCTGGAGATTGGTAAAACTGGGAGTTTCTGTCGATATCCAAATGGGTAAACATCCCTGAGCCATTTTCAACGGTGATTTTTAGCATTCCATTGCCTTCATCCAGGTCACTGGGGATTCGGTAATAAAAGCCAATGTAGGAGGAAGTGGAAAAACTCATCAAAGCACTATTGTCATTGGCGTTTAGAACAAGCCCTTTAAATATTTTTTTAAGGTTTTCTGTGGATTCAAAAATACCGTCATTTTCTTTGCCCAGGTCAAATAGTTTCTCCCCAAACTCCAGTGGAAGGGTGACTGTCAAGGAGTCCCTGTGGGGAACCAATCTCAAAGCCACTGTGGTCATGGGATCCTCGGCATGTTTAAAAGTCTGATAGCTGTAAATGTGCTTGTCATCATCTGTCACCAGTTCTTCTTCCAGCTCATAAACACTGAGGTCAAATCCCGGAAGGGAGTCATAATGATAATCTTCATAGAACAGTACCAATACTGTGGAATCCAATTTAGCAGCATCATCCACCGCTGTACTGGTAGTTACTCCAAACTGTAGGTACGGTTCTGCATGTATCTTCCCTCTGAAATTGTCCTTATGATGGCCAAGGGTAAACAGATCCAGGGTGTTGGTTACCAGGGAATCATTGAAGTAAGTGAATAAATCCAGGTCCGTATATTCCATCAATTGCAGTTCAAGGCCATCCCCGTCCACTACCACTTGGGATTCAGTGAGGCTGTCATTCTCAAAGCACCCTGTCAGCATAAGAAAAGCAATTAATAATAATGGTTGGTTATTGTTTCTCATAAGTAAAATCCCAAGGGTTTCCTGTTTTTGATTTTGAATTACATGCAAATCAAGCTAAAAGAGATCCCCAAAGAATTTAAAATAGACTTAGTCGCTGTTTTTGTCGACGAAGTGCAGGAATTGCTCTTTGTGCAGGATTGTACTTTGGTTTGGTGAATTTGCCGGTTTATCCAATAAATGGTTTACTCGTCGTGAACTTTTGGGCTTTGGTCTATAAAATCTCCTCCAAAAAAGAAGGCCACATTACCTTTCGGGAAAAATATAAATGATGCGTGTGATCAAAGGGATATTTTGTTGTAGTGTTTGTTTTCTTCTTTTTTATAGTGAGCTGTTTGCCCAGCGTGGTGACGGCTCACTTTATTCGTCCTATGGAGTAGGCTTATTATCAGAGGATAACTATGGTCAGGCAGCAAGGCTTTCTGGAAGTGGGGTGGCTGTAAGGTCTCCTTACTTCCTGAATTCAATTAACCCTGCCAATGGTACTGCTGTAGGTGCCTATAATTTTATGGTTGATGCTCAGGTGGATTACAGGTTGATGAACATTCAAACTTCATCAGAGGAAATCACCATAAATAGGACCAACCTGAGCTTGCTGTCATTGTGGTTTCGCACATCCAGGAAGTCGGCAATGACAATAGGAATCATGCCCATGAGTAGTGTGGATTACAGTTTTGTAGAGAAAACCTACTTTGCAGGATCGAGCACTCCTTTCGATAAATCCATTTCCGGATATGGAGATATCAATAAGGTCTTTGCAAATTTTGCATTTGATATTTTTCCAAGTTTATCCTTGGGAGTAAGACCCTATTATGCCTTTGGTCAAATCAACCATGAGACTCATTATAATACCGAAGAAGTGACAGAGGGCACTGTGGAAAGTTTCATAATGAATGATAGGGACAACTATAATGGATATGGTGCGGATCTGGGGGTCCAATTGAGGGCATACAAAAAAGAAGACAAGCAATTGAACATAGGGCTTGCCTATCAGTTGCCCTCAAAATTAAAAGCAAAGGCAACCTCGTTTGCCTACCTTGCTGGAGAGGATTCGGTAATATATGAAATACCGAGAAGTGAAGAGATAAATTATATAGGCACTTCAATAAAAGGAGGGATTGCCTATCAAAGTAGTAAATGGATCTTAGCAGCGGATTATAGCTATAAGCTGTTTACTTCGGAGTGGGAGGATTATACCAATAGTCATCGCATAAGTCTCGGTGCCGAGTATCTTCCTAATTTTTATAGTGTTGAGTTTTTGGATAAAATGAACTTTTCTGGAGGGCTGTTTTACGATACAGGGTACATCATGTCTGATGGAAAGCCTGTTTCCATAAAAGGTGGAAGTATAGGGATTGGGGTTCCCATACATGGATTTACACGGGTAAACCTTTCCTATCATTATGAGCAAAAAGGGAGTATTTCGCAGCTGTCCAATGAAATAACTCATGGGATAAGCCTGAACCTTAATCTGGCGGACATCTGGTTCCAAAAGTCTGCCTATAAATAGAATAATCCGGATGTGGAATTTTGAGTATTTCCCCTTACGGAGGTCGGGACAGGCTCCAACCTCAATATAGCCTGTCTCGATCAATCGGTAACATAATAGGAGTCAGCCTCTAGGAAAAACTTATGCTTTTGAATTTCTTTGTCTAATGACTTCATAAATCAATACCCCACTGGCTACAGAAACATTAAGGCTTTCAATATTGCCTGCTAAAGGGATTTTGACAAATTCGTCGCTTAGCTGCATTAATTCATCGGAAATACCGTCTTCTTCAGAGCCCATAATGATGGCAGTAGGAATAGTGAAGTCGGACTGGTACATGTCTCTTTCCGTTTTTTCTGTGCAGCTCACGATATTCAATCCCATCTTCTTGAGGTCCTTAACTACGTAGTACAGGTTTCTGGCCCGGCAAACAGGCAGGAAGTTGAGGGCCCCCGCAGATGTTTTTACCGCATCAGAATTGATTTGAGCAGCACCTTTTTCCGGAATCACGATGGCATGGACTCCGGCACATTCTGCGGTCCTGGCAATAGCGCCAAAATTCCTTACATCAGTAATCCTGTCCAATACCAAAATCAAAGGGTCAACTCCCTTGGAAAAACATTCCTCGATCACATTGTCCAGCGATGCGTATTGAATGGCTGACATGTGCGCTACTACACCTTGGTGGTTTTTGCGGGTGATCCTGTTAAGTTTTGCTTCCGGTACGCGTACCACGGGTACACGCTCCTTTTTGGCGATACTGAGCATTTCTTTGATCAGGTCATTGTTCAATTCTTTATTGACCAAGATCTTGTCAATATCTTTCTGGGCATGAAGTGCTTCCATGACCGCTCTGGTACCGAATATAAAATCTTTATCCTGTGCTCCCTTGTCTATCAGAAAGCCATCTTTCCGCTTCTCCATAATGTAATGCTTTGGAACCATTCCGGTTGATATGACCTGGACCGGTTCAGCGTATAGTAATTAGGTGTGAAAATGTTTTTGATGCGGGCAAAGGTAAAGCTAATTTTTGATTTAGAACCTACTTTGTCATAAATCCAAATTTCCTTATCTACATCAAAGAATACCCCGGTAGGTGGGCCCATAATGGTGTAGATCATTCCCCGGTCTGTCTTCCATCCTTCTTTGAAATCCGTAAACAGGATGTTGGCGAATTCAATTTGCCTGAAATATTCCCGGATGATTTCCTGTGCCTTGTCAGTGTCATGGGTTAAGTCCAGCCAGTATTTATCCAAAGCTTTTTTCTTGTCAGAAGCTTCTCTAAGGGCCTCATGTTCACTTCTAGTGGAGATATAAACCAACATATCCACCATTTCCTCGTAACTGGAAACTCGGGGAAAAGCTTCGGGAGTGGTTTTGATCATAAAGCCGGTTTGCTGGCTTGTATCGGACTGTATGAAATAGTAACCATTGTTTTCGAAAGGCTTTGGAACATTGATAAGGAAATCCCCATTGTTCACTACCCGGATGTCTTTCGGTACAGGAGCAGGTCTGGTTTCCATGGGGGGCAATGGTATTTCGAACTGTCTGGGATAGTAAAAACTGTATAAGTTTAATCCTTTTTCACTTTTGAAAAGCAATGCTTCCCCTTTATTGATATAGGATTGATCAAAGGGAACATCGTTGTCATAATAAGCTCCAAATTCCGGGATATCCGCTACAAATGGGCTGATAAGGTCGGCGTGATATACATATTGGTCACCCTGACGATTGTCTTGACAGATGATCACTGCATAAGCTTCATCCTGACCTTCTGGAATACTGACAGTCTCCTCAAAATAGAAATGCCTTTCTGTATCCCGCTTAAGCATGGATTCAGTAAGTGGAACAATGTTCTTCTCATTGATTTCCTCATTAAAATCTTCTATTACTGCATAGGAAAAGGTATAATCTTGAAAACTGGGGTTTTCTTCGATTTTTTCTATGGGCATTTGAAGTTTGAACTCCCTTTCACCTGTCTTTATCGGGATGATTTTAGGTGAAATCCTGGAGTATCTCGAATAGCGAAGGTTTTGGTTGATGTTCTTAAGATTGCTCTGAGCCATGGCAAGCCCGCCTACAAACAGCATGAGGAATGTAGCAGTGAGCAATTTTAAATTTACTGTCTTTATCTTTGTCATCGTTCGGTTTTAAAAATTAACCTTATTTTTGTTCAAAATAATAAAATTTTAAATGGCTACCTATACAACGGAAATTGCCTCTGATAAGTTGGTCAGTGATAACCCAATTCATCAACGATTATTAAAGGCATACATTGCGGCAAAACCTCTGGTAAAGGGAGATTTACTTGAAATTGGCTGTGGCGAAGGCCGCGGTGTGGAAGTGTTGCGGGAAAATGTCAACTCCTATCGCGGTCTGGACAAAATCGGTGAGGTGATAGAGAAATTACAGAAAAGGTTTCCGGATGAAACGTTTGAGCAGGCCGTGATTCCACCCTTGGGTTCGGTGTCCTCAGATAGCTATGATACGGTGGTCAGCTTTCAGGTGATTGAACACATTTATGACGATAAACTTTTTCTTGAAGAGATTTACAGGGTGCTCAAGCCGGGCGGTAAAGCAATTATTTCTACCCCTAATAACAGGCATACCCTTAGCAGGAATCCTTGGCACATCAGGGAATATACAGGCAGTGAGTTGATTAAGCTCTGTCAGGGGATCTTTGATGGAGTGGAGGCCAAGGGCATCGGCGGCAATGACAAAGTCTGGGCCTATCATGAGGCCAACAGGCAGTCTGTCAATAAAATCATGCGGTTTGATATTTTTGATCTACAGCACAAACTCCCTGCTGCCATTTTGCGGATGCCTTATGAAATCCTTAACAGGATGAACAGGAATAAACTGCATAAACAAGGAGGAAAGTCAGTGACAGATATCACTCATGAAGATTATCTGGTTGTGGATCATCCAGACAAAGGACTTGATCTGTTTTATATCTTAGAGAAAAGGGCTTAGTTAAAATGCTTAGGTTTTGGAGTACAAGATAGATAGCATCGATCCTTCGGAGTATTTGGAAGTGGTAGGTGTTTGGGAAGCATCTGTAAGGGCTACACATCATTTTCTGAAACCAGAGGATATAGTCTTTTACAAACCCTTGATCCTGAATCAATACCTGCATTTGGTGAAGTTGGCCTGCGTTAGGGGAGCGGGGAAGAAGATTTTAGGATTTATTGGAGTGGCCGAAAGCAAGGTGGAAATGTTGTTTGTTCATCCTGATGCATTCGGAAAGGGCATTGGTAGGTGCTTGATGGATTATGCCATGAAAGAGTTAAATGTGAATTTGGTGG
>Ga0207773_100698_pt1 | contig 11834 bp, 12 predicted proteins | sample TtaePargueraPR_2_FD_187281 | JGI IMG/M metagenome (GOLD analysis project Ga0207773, IMG submission 187281) | Aerobic enrichment media microbial communities from Bioluminiscent Bay, La Parguera, Puerto Rico - Tt and M1 (3) (SPAdes) | ecosystem: Environmental > Aquatic > Marine > Unclassified ...
CCTTCGGCAGCAGCCGGTCGGCCATCTGCCGGATTTGGTGGGAAGTGCGGTAATTCACGTTGAGCGTCTGCGAGCGCCCGCGCACGTCGATCCCGAGCGAGCGCCAGAAGAACGGCTGCTGGAAGATTCGCTGTCCGATGTCGCCGGAGAAGAACGGTGCGTCCGGCCCCGAGGGCGCGATCGCGGCAAGCATTCGCAGTTCCGCGACTCCGAGATCCTGTGCCTCGTCGACCACGACGTGGGTGAACGGCTTGTCGCTGCGGTCCGACCAGTACCGCGCGACCTCGGCGAAAACGTCGGCCGCAGTTTTTGCGCCGCGCGCGTGGATTGCCCGTCGTGCCGCAGCGAAGATCGGCCAGAGCCGGGCTCGCTGCTTTGCCCCCAGACGGTTCTTGCGCCCCAATCCCTGCACGTTCGCGTAGGCTCCTTCGTCGGCAATTTGCCAGGCGTCGACGACATTCCGCCACTCGGAGATCAGGAAGCGGATGTCTCGCTGACGCCGGCTTCCTCGGCCGCCTTGGCGAGTGCAGAACGCACGAGGTCGTCCGAGGCGATACCCGGGCGTCGCCCGAAGGCGAGTTGATACAATTCCTCGGCGACTCCTTGGAATGTCGTCACTGAAATGCGCGACAACGCTTCAGCCTTGTCGCCCAGCAGAATGCGGAGCTTTCCGGCAAGGGCGTTGGCCAGCGGCTCGGAGAACGTTGTCAGCAACACTCGCATCGCCGGATCCGTTGCAAGCCGTGCGGCCCGGTGGATGGCGACAATGGTCTTGCCGGTCCCGGCGGAGCCATCACGCGCGCCGCGCCTGAGAACGATTGCTCGGCAATCGCACGCTGAACGGGATGGAGAAGTACCGTCCACCGCTCCCACGGATGGGCGAGCGCCGCTTCCATCTCCTCGACGTTCTCGACCACCCGGAAGCGCCGTTGGGTGTCGGCGTTGGCGGCGAAGTCGAGCACGGAAGGACCGGGCTCCGGCCCAATGTCGGCATCGACCGGTGGCGGCTCCGGTGCCAACGGCGGGGAGGGCATGATGCCGGTCGCGGCGTAGTCGAGCAGCGCCTCTGCCGCCTCCGGCGGAAGGTGCTCGGCGATGGTGAGGAAGTCGTCTTCGTTCGCGGCGCGCACCGTCTCCGTCCAGTCCAGCGGCACGCCGATCGCGAGCATCGCGTCGTCCGCCAGGCCGGCGAAAGGTCGTCGAACCTCGGTCGTCTCGGCCGGTTCCGGCGTGGCGAGTTCCTCATCCTCGATGGCAGCCCGCGTCTCGACGATCTGGATCGTACCGGTGCGCGGATGCGCCTCGATTCATCGCCGCTCGGCCCATCCGTACGCCTTGTCGTGGTGATCGACGTAGCAGATGAGGAGACTGCCGGCGTCCTGTGGACGATGATGCGCAGGTTGCAGTTGCCTCTCGGTCTACGAAGCCACGGGCACAAATCATCGTCAATTGTTTCAAGTCCAGTCCTTCGAACTTGATTAATATCCACAACATCGGCCGCAGGACGGTGGATAAACCCATGTACCTTTCAAGCGATCGGCGGCTGGCGCGAGGCGCCCCAGGCCCACGAGGTCTCGATGAAGACCGCCGCCGAGATGACCGATGCCGAACTCGAGGCGAGGATTCGCGAACTCGATAGGCAGGTCAGGCCAATGCTGGAACTGAAGCCGGTGTCCCGCTAGCGCTTGAAGATTGGCAAACGAGCAGGGACGTCCGCTGCGTGCACGGACGATCAGGCAACAATTCTTCCGCTAGGTCTCGTTGGCTGATGTGCTCAGCCCTCCGGTGTGTCCCGCGTCATAGCTGCCGCTACCATCGTGTTCTAGAGTGAAAACGGAGCGGTCTTGGCAGGATTTCGGAGCATACGAATGGTCCAAATCACCGAGAGTTTCGAGGATATCTCGGAGTCCCTCAACTCCCCATTATCGACCGCTTATGGGATCTTTGGATTTCTGCAACCTGGCTATCTGAGCCAGTTCACATTCGCTTCAGGCATTCGTCTTCTTGATCCAATACCCAATGATGGGTTCGAGCTTGGAGAAGTGCTTGTCGGCGACTTCGATCGTCCAACGGGCCCGGAATGGGGGCTCGGAGGGCGGGGGCGGCTGGAAGCTGTTGGCGACGTTCCCGATGGCTCAGCCTATATCGGTCGCAATATTCCGGAGAACGGCACTCTCACTTTCGGTTTCGATCAGAAGGCATTCACGGTCAGCGCGCGCGTCACGTCCGTTGACGACGAAATTTCAGGACGGATCGGGGTAGCTGCCTACGATGCGAACGGAAGCCTAATCTCGGGCGCGCGCATCGCAGGAGTCGCCGTCGACGAGTGGGACACGAATGTCATTTCGGTCGTCAGCAAGGTGCCCATCGCCAAGATCGTCTTCACCGGCGACTACCTCATCCTTGATCAGCTTAGCTTCGACACCGCCAAGCCCGACATCGCCAAGGGCACCAACGGGAATGACAAGATCGCATCAAAGGCGAAAGGGGTGTCCGGTTCCGCCGAACTGGTGTTGGCCAAGAAGGGCAACGACAAGGTCTTCGCCAAGGATGGTGACGACACGCTCGTCGGAAGCAAGGGCAACGACAAACTGCACGGGGGCAAGGGCAACGACACGCTGATCGGCGGTCCCGGCAAGGACAAGCTCTGGGGCGACGATGGACAGGATTCGTTCCTCTTCAACAAGCTCGCTGCGGTCGATGTGCTGAAAGACTTCAATCCCGCTGACGACAGCATCTTGCTGGCGCGATCCGTTTTCGATCAACTGCTGCCTGGCACGCTCGCTCCGGAGAGCTTCAACGACGGGACGACCCCGCTCGATGCGGAAGACCGCATCCTCTACGACAAGGTCACGGGGGCGATCTCGTATGACCCGGATGGCGATGGCGCGCAGGCGGCCGTCCAATTTGCCAAGGTTGCTCCAGGACTCGCAGTGACCCACGACAACTTCTTCGTGGTCTAGGAGCGGGTTGCGGCTCAGACGCGGCCGCGCTCGCGAGATGCCGCAGGCGCACGAGGTCTCGATGAAGACCGCCGCCGAGATGACCGATGCGGAACTCGAAGCGCGGATTCGCGAACTCGATCGGCAGATGAAGCCGATGCGGTACCTGAAGCCGGTTTCCGCTAACGCTTGAAGATGGCCTGCCTTTGGAGCCTCGCCGCGGGTTCATTGTCGTTTATTGGCTCGGAAACGACATACACGTTGACCTTGGTGTTGAGAGCGGCTGCGAGGATCGTGGACCAGGCGATGGTCCATGTCTCAACCACGTCCCGACCTGTCTCGCCCGAAAGCTGAACCTCGATATCGAGCGGGCCTTCCACGCCGGGCTGATGCGCCAGTTGGTCCCCGAAAGCCCAAACCGCGTAGATCGCAGGAATGCTCTCCGCCCAGTTCTCGATCTTTCTGGTGCGACCGGTGGGCGTCGATTCAGTCGGATAGTTGCCGATGATGGCGCGCATTGGCTTCTAAGCTCCCAAAGGATCTTGCGAAACTTGATGCCACCCTCTCGGTCTTACGAAGCCACGGGCCCAAACCATCGTCAATTGTTTCAAATCCAGTTCATCGAACTTGATTAATATCCCCAACGTCCGCGACGGACGGTGGATAACACCCATGCGCCTTCAGGCTATCGGCGGTGTGCGAGGTGCCACAGACCCCCGAAGACCGCCCGCGAGATGACCGACGCGGAACTCGAAGCGCGGATTCGGGAGTCGGACACCGCGCTGGGACGGCCGATGCTGCACCTGAAGCCGGTGGCAAAGTCCTTCCTTAAGGTAAGACGATCACCGGGCCTAGGCGCCCAAAGAGCACCGCTTGCTTCCACTAAGCGCGGCCAAATTGTCCATCAGTCAAGTTTCGCGTAGATCGTAGAAGGGGGGCGGCCCGCCGGCTCGCCCGTGTCTTTGCTTGGGGCACGCACCGCGATGGATCCTTCGAAAGATCTGGCCGACAAGATCAAGATGCTGGTCGAGCGGGGCGATCTTTCCCTCGGTGAACCTGCCTACGGCGTCGCATTGGCGGCAATCGACAGAGGCTACGACGGGCTAACGACCGCTCAGCGCGGACTCTATGACCGCGTCGTCGCTCCGTTGCTGAAGACTTTGGCGGAGTTCCCTCCCTGGATTGCGCCTCGATCCGATAGAGATTGGCGAACCATACGCGAGGCGCCCTTGCACACCGATGTGGAAGTCGCGGTGAAGGTAGACGGCGAGATGAAGTCGACTGTCTTCCCATGCAGAAAGTTCGGGGGGCTCTGGATCAACGCCCGCACCGGAAGGCGTGTGTTCGTTTCCCCCACCCATTGGCGACCATGGCGCGATCGGGACTGAGGATCGCCCTCAACTAGGCGGATGGCTCTGGTCCGAGGTGGTCGCGGACGCGCCTCGGAAGCGTTCTACGAACGGTCAGGTACGAACTCGTTGCACGGCGAAAGATCTCGTCCTCGTCCATCATCTCCAAGCGAAGCAGTGCCCACCCTTCACGAGTCAGACCCGGGGCGCGCTCAACCCGCCTAAGCAGTGATCTCGGCAGGGCCGCTAACTACCGAGGAGTCGATCGAGAGTTTGGCGTCGTCACCGTCTAGGTCATCCCGCGGTCGCAGTGCGTCACCGCCGCCATTTTCTGGATGAAAACGCCAGGGGGGTGGCGCGAGGCGCCCAGGCCCTGCGTCGGCCTTCGACAACGACAGCGATTCACCTTCCTATCAAGTTGATCAGACGTGGTCGCGCAGTCTCAATGTATAGATTGCCGACCGCGACACGGATCGGAGAACGAGCAGATGCTGCCCGTGGACGTATTAGCCGCAGGACGTACTCACACCACCAGTGTCGAGAAGGACAATTTGCAGCTCACCTATTTTATTGGCGTCTACAACGATGGCCATACCTACGGTGAAGACCCGCAGCACTATGCCGAGGCGATCAGAAGCATCGACAAGCAATTGGGACTGATCGCGTTAGCCCCTCGCGATGGGAAGTCCGGCCGTGGCGACGATTGGTCCATCATGGCCCTGATCGATCATGGCCATGTCGGCTTGTTACTACCGGAAGGGCGGGGGCATGGTTTTCGAGATCTGGATGAGTTTCGGGTTGCGGACGTCGTGACCGGCAGTCGCGGAAACGATGAATTGCACGGCGGTCGTGGCCCGGATTGCTTCGCATTCACGTCGAAGTGCGGAACCGATCTGATCGAGGATTTCAATACGGCCAAGGACGCGATCTTGATCGACACGGACCTGGCCGGGAACCGCAAGCAAGTCCGTCGCGCCGCACAAGACTACGGTGACGGGGTGGTGATTGAGCTCTCCAAGGACGCCACGATCAAGATAGAAGGCGTCGAGCTCAGCGAATTCAAGAAGATCGATCTTCTGTTTTACGACATTTGAAAGCCGACACCAGGGCGGCCCGGATCCGGAGTTGGACAGGTAGGTCAGGCGATGTTGGACCTGAAGCCGTCACCCAACTGTGCGGTGCCTGAGGAGGGATTGGCCGGGAGCCCCACCCCGGCCGCTCGGTCCGCCTTCCCCTCTGGGCCGAAGTCTAGGGGTCGAGGCCAGGTCGGTCTAGTGGTGATGACAAGGGGTAGGTTGGCCGGCCCGGTGCGGCGGTTTCGAGGAGGCCACTCCTTTACCGTCCGGTGCCGGCCAATCCACGGAACCCAGGAGATGCGGCGGACCTGAGCACCCCGTGGAAACTCGGGGATACGGGCCGGATGAGTCGACCCGTTCGACAGCTCCCATTCTACTAAACTTCGAACAAAATGCAGTGACGCTTGTCACTTTCTCGGGCGCTTCTGGTGGCGATTCCACCGTTAAGGTTGATTACCGTCTTCGATTGTCCGCCGACATGATTTGAGTCAAATTTCCAGACACCAGCAGGTCGCTGGTTGCCATTGGAGTATCCCTCTCGACCTCCGCGCGGCTCTCTCGCCCCCACCCCACCTGCCGCGCCCTGCGCGATCGTCGTCCCCCGACGGTCGCGCTTTCATGTGGTCAGGGAGACCCTTCCTGTCGCTACCGGCATCCCAGCGCGGTGAAGGTCAGAGTCATCGCACTCAACGAGCGTTGCCCAGCGACGCGACCAGGAATGAGATCCACCGCACGCCCAACAGTCGACCGTGCGAAGTCCTTCCGGCAATTGGTTGAACGCCGTCCGGTCCATTTCGATGCCGGTCGAAACGTATGAACCGGTCTTCGGGCAGAGGATCGCCACCAGGCCCACGATCATCCTCGATCTTGCTTGACGGTGATCCCGACCTTGCCACGCCGGGGTAAGTACGAGCTTAATTTCTGACGGCCCCAGTCCTGCCGTCCAAGCAGTCCGACGGCCGAATCCGGCGAAGGGTGACTGTGATGCTGGGGCCGATGCCGAAGGTGATTGACGGAACGGGTCGGGCGTCGCCCTCAACGGTCATGGGGGCTTTCCGGGTCGGACGGAGGACGGCCGAAGGCGCGATAGCGGGCCTCGACGGCGGCGAGCAGGTCTTCGGCGGTCACCGGCAGGATCTCGTGGTGCAACGCCACCTGCATCATGTCGCCATAGGGGATGAAGAACTGGCCCCAGCCCGGGCCGCGGCGGATGAACGAATCGACGTGGATGACACGATCGTAGAAATCCCGGCTGACGAGGACCACCGTGACATTCTCGAAGGTCGCGCCACGCAGGCTCTCGACCCGAACCGAATCTATGCCGCGAACCTCGGTCCACGGAATGGCGAACTCGGTGGCGCCCTCCAGGCGCATGAAGATGGCATCGGGGGTGAGCACCAGGAGCGGCTTCTGCGGCAGGGTGGACTTCGAGAACTCCCATCCCGCCCAGCCGACGCCAAAAACCAGTAGTGCCCAGAAGACAAAGTGCGGGAGCCGTCCGTCATCGTCGACGAGGATGCCGACGAGGCCGACACCGGCGGCGACGGCAGCGAAGAGCAACTGCTTCCGGGCCAGCTTCTCCCGCCCGAAGCTGAGGATCGCGTTGACGTCGGTGATAGCGGCCTGCATGGCCGGCGAGCATAGCGCCGCAGGCGGCCGCCGGGGAGGGGGGCGTGGGGCAGCGACGCGGCCCGGCCGCGGTCTCAGAGCGGCTCGTCGGCTCGCTCCACCGGGAGCCTCCTTCGGTCATCGGACAAGACCGGACCTCGCTATTGAAGAAGACCGATAGCGTCCGACAGCCGGTTCATCGAGATCGGATGCTCTCGCCCGCTTTTAGTTCGCCGCTCACGACCGGCCGGCCATCGGCGAGGTAGTCCCGGAAAACAGCAGGAAGTCCTTCGCCCGTTGCCAAGTCGGGCGTCGTTTGCAGGTGGAAGTGTACGTGGGGCTCGGAAGTGTTGCCGCTATTCCCGCACCGGCCGAGTTCCTGCCCGCCCTGCACCGTGGTTCCTTCGCTCGCAGTGATGCTCCCTTCCTGCATGTGGGCGAGGAACCCGAACTCGCCCTGCCCGAAGTCGAGCACGACGTGATTTCCTGCAGGATTCTTCTGATCAGTGGTTCCAATTGGATTGTCCGGAAGGTCACGCACGACCGACACGACCTTGGCCGGCGCCGGCGCCCTGACTACCTGTCCCCAACAATAGTAGTTGCTTGGATCGGAGGCATCTCCGCTGTGCGTGGAATCGTCCCTGACGACTACCGCGTCGATCGCAAAGCGCTGGGCCACATTGGCGGCGTGGTAGTTTTGTTCGAGAGTACGGCCACCCCACACAACGTACCACTCCCCATCGAAAGGTAGATTGAGTGGTGTCCTGGTTTGGTAGTCAAGGAAGCGGCTCGGTGCGAGGACCGGCGCCGGCTTAACCAGGAAGCCGGCTATACGCTGATCCGATATGAGCACCCATTGCATGAGCACCGGGGTGGTAGACTTGCTCCAGCGAGACGTTCGCAAGTAGACGTTGGTGCCGGCGTCTTCACGAGCCTCTTCGCTCAGAACCTCCACTTCAGCGCCGAACTCCCGATTGAGGTCTTCCCGAAACGTGACCATGCCGTCGAAGCCGCCGAACGCCTCCCGCATCTCGGGCGTCATTCTCGCCCAGACATCGTCCAAGTGCCCTGCCAAGAATGCTTGCGAGTAACTGCGACCGGCGTCGAGGGCGGTATCATTCGCGAGTGCCGTCAACTGGGCCAGGAAGAAGGTGAGCGCCGCCGCGAGAATAAGGCGCATGGCTGACTCCGAACTGAGAAGATGAGGCGCAGCGATCTCGACTGCACGTGAGGTCCCATCACGCGTAGATGACGATGTCGATGTCCTCGAGGCTCGCGGGAACGTCGGACTTGAACTTCGCGAACTTGACGCCGTCGTATGCCAGCGCGCCATTCTTGTAGGTGACGTGCGTGTCGGTGTTGGGCAATTCGCCCAGGGCCAACGCCGGAAACTTCCCCTGCTTCAGGTAGATCGCGTCTTCCGCGACGTCGAAGGCATAGATCTTGTCGAAGTGCTTTTTGGCACTCTGCTTGCTCATCCTGAAGTCGAACAGGTAGCCGTCCTCGCCATCTCCGCCGTAGAGCTTGTCCCTGCCCTTGCCGCCAAGGAGGCGGTCGCCGTCGGCGCCGCCGTAGAGCTTGTCCTTGTCCTTCCCGCCGTCGAGATCGTCGAACCCTTTGCCGCCGGAAATCTTGTCATCGCCCTTGCCGCCAGCGATCAGGTCGTCGAAGTCGGATGCCTTGGGCTCGCCTTTCGGTGCCCGCGAAGCGTCTATCGTGTCGCCTTTCCTGGTGCCGACAATCGTGTTGCCCTTGTCGCTGAATACCGCCTTGAAGGCCAGGTCGGGGGCGATGTTGCCAACGGGCCACATCGAATTGAAGTGAATCTCCCGCGTGTCGGCCGGATCGTCGACGTAGCGGAGGGGGACGAGCATCCCGTCGGGGTAGGTATCCGCGGCGCTGACCCCCATCGCGGCCGTGTCGGCGTTCCCGTCGCGAGCGACGAAACTGTCGAGGATGAAGGCATAGGTCTGGCCCTCGACGAGATCGAGCCCGTCGAGCTTCACATGCACCTGGTGCAGGCCCGTGTCGGCATCGGGGGCTTCGGTGAAGCCTTTGATCTCCTTGATGACCTGATCCGGGTGAAAGCCGTTCACATCGGTCCTCACCGTGGTGATGAGGAGGTGGTACTTCGTATCGGTGGGGCCGGTCGCATCGATCAGAAAATCGAGCGACTGAAGGCGATCGCCCATCGCCTTGAAGGTCTGGCCGATGTAGCCGTAGTTGGTCGGATTCCCTGCCGGCGTGTCCGCACCGAAGCGCTCGGCGACCGGGGTTGTCGGCACGAGGTTATCAATGGTACCGGCCATGATCTTCAACTCCCTTTGCGCTCGCCGCACGCATACAGGTGGCGGTTCGGCCCTTGGGCCCCAGGAAGGCCGTCATGATTCCGCTGATCGAATGTACGGTTGGATGTTAGTGGATGGGCGGTCCCTGAGCGAGTGTGGCGTATCCGTCCTGCGGCGGAGCCTCGAGCGCGTCGCAAACGTGCCACTCTTCGCGACGCGGGCGCCGGTCTCGCGCAGGCGGCTTCTTCGAGGGATATAGAATAATAAAATCATATACTTACGCTACGTACAAACGGCAAACGGTGGTATGCTGTCTGTATGGAAGCGGAGGGTTTGTGTCGCCATGCAACATGCCGTTGCCTACTACAGGGTCTCGACCGCCAGGCAGGGCCGATCAGGCCTCGGGATCGAGGCACAACGCGCCGCAGTCGCACGGTTTGCCGAGGCCGAGGGATACGCCCTCATCGCCGAGTTCACCGAGGTAGAAACCGGTAAGGGCGCTGACGCACTCGACCGGCGACCGCAACTGGCTGCGGCCCTCGTGGCCGGCATGACAGGCAAATGCCCCGTCATTGTCGCCAAGCCCGACCGGCTCTCGCGCGACGTCGATTCCATCGCCGGTCTGATGTCACAGCGGGTACTGTTCATCGTTGCCGAATTTGGCACAGATGCGGACCCGTTCATGCTGCACTACCCGCGCCTGCGATAGCGATTGCTCGAACCACTGAAAGAGAACAGCGCCCCGGTAGCCGCCCCCGCTTGAAGAACGTCGAGTGCTTTGTCGCCGAATAGAAAAAACAGAACTCGCATCCGTGCCAACGAGCTATCCGTTCCTGCCGCGCGATAAGTCTGGAGGGTCAGCATATGGGTTCAGCACTCCCAACAACATTGCGAGGGACTGTTGGTAGCGGCAATGTTTGGCTATCCCGCCGCCGTGAGAGAGCCATTTCCGGTCACATGTGAGGCTTCGCATGTCGAGTACATTGCCCGAGCGATCTAAGGAGCAGCTTGCGCGGTTTGCCGAAGCCGTGGTCGGAGATCTGACGGCGCCGGTGGTCGTCATCGACCATACCCTCAATATTCTTGCGGCAAGCACGGGGTTCGCACGCTTGCTGGCCGACCAGACGCCGCCGCATGGGCGGCAGCTTCTTCAAATCGATAACAGCCGCTGGGACATCCCGGAGCTCCGACGCGCTTTGGAAGACGTGCTGCCGAAACGACGCTCCTTTAATGACATTCCAGTGACTGACAGCGGCGGCCATGCCTGGTTTCTGAGCGGCCGGGTTTTACCAACCGGCGAGCATGCCGAACTCATCTCGCTGTCGTTTGAGGAGAAGGCAATCACGGAGCGGACAGCTGCCCAGCTGGAGCACGACGAAGGCGAAGAAGTCGAAGACCTGGCGACCGAGATACTGGCGACTCTTCGCGAACCGATGCTTGTGCTTGGCCTGGATCACCGCGTGAAGATGGCCAACGTCGCCTTCTATCGACTGTTCCGCGTGTCGCGCGAAGACGTTATCGGGCGGACTTTGGGCGAGCTTGGAAACGGGCAGTGGGACATACCCGCACTCCGCGACCAGCTCGAAACAGTGCTCCAGCGAGAGCATTCCTTCGAGGACTTCGAAGTCGAGCATGAGTTCCAGGAGATCGGTCAGCGGACGATGCTGCTCAATGCGCGACGGATCGATCATCTGCGCCTGGTGCTACTGGCGATGGAGGATGTGACGGAACGTCGGCGTCTGGAGCAGCAGCAAAGAATGGTGACCGCCGAGCTGGCGCATCGGTTGAAGAACATCCTGGCCGTCGTTCAGTCGGTGGCGAACCGGACGAAGGCCACATCCGTCGAAGATTTCCGGTCCGCGCTCATCGGCCGTGTGAAGGCACTGGCCGTGGCCCACGGCGTTCTCGTCGAGGCCCAGTGGCGGGATGGCGACCTTCGCGTTCTGATCGAGCAGCTCTTGGCGCCGCATTTTGCGGAAGGCGGTGGAAAGCGCATTGCGCTGGATGGGCCTCGCGTCGGGCTTTCGGCTGAGCAGGCCACCGGTTTCGCGCTTATCGTCCATGAACTGGCAACCAACGCGTCGAAATACGGCGCACTCTCCAACCCGGAGGGCCGCGTCGACGTATCTTGGCGCGTCGCCTCGGACCGGCTCCGCTTCGAATGGGCCGAAATCGGCGGACCAAAGGTTGCCGGCGCCTCGGCAAAGGGGTTCGGCACGACGCTGATCGAGCGAACCGCCTCCTATCAGTTCGGCGGGACGGCGGAACTTTTCTTCGAGGCATCCGGTTTACGTTGTCATCTGGATCTCCCGCTTGCGCGCTGATTGGACAGGGTGTGGGACAACTCAAGCCTCCGCTCGTTTTTATTGTCGAGGACGAAGTGCTCGTTGCAATGGAGATGGAGGATCGGGTTCGCGAGCTGGGCTATGAGGTACTCGGTCCCGCACCAAGTGTAGCGACAGCCACATCGCTATTGGGTGCGCACACGCCTTCAGCGGCGTTGCTTGATGTGAACATCCGTGGAGAAAGGGTCACCCCGATTGCGGAGCAGTTGCAGCGGCGCGGAATCCC
>Ga0207773_100700_pt1 | contig 11831 bp, 8 predicted proteins | sample TtaePargueraPR_2_FD_187281 | JGI IMG/M metagenome (GOLD analysis project Ga0207773, IMG submission 187281) | Aerobic enrichment media microbial communities from Bioluminiscent Bay, La Parguera, Puerto Rico - Tt and M1 (3) (SPAdes) | ecosystem: Environmental > Aquatic > Marine > Unclassified ...
GATCACTGATCCACTCTTTCTCCAGCTCCACCAATTTGCTAATTCCTTCTTTAAAAAGCTCCTCTGGAATAGTCGGCATCGCCATACGCTGGAGGGATTGGTTCATCCTTTCATAATGCCTGTCCAACCTGAAAATGCTGAGCTCTCCATTGACCTGCTTATAGGCTTTGAGCCCTTCAAAGACCGTCTGCCCATAATGCAGGCACATGGCCAAGGGTGAAATGCTTAAATGTTCAAAGGGTTGAATGGCTGCTGATTGCCACTCGCCTTCACTGTACCTGGCCACCAAAATATGGTCGGTAGCTTTTACTCCAAACTGGAATTGGTCAAAGTTAAATTGATCCGCGGTATTCTGGGATTTGGTTTGCATTTTGATTTCCATGCCACTCCTATTTCAGGTTATTATTTTGATTTTCCTCAAAATTAACCAACAAAAACACACCATTACAGATACAGATTTTTGTATTTTTGACCATAACAGTTGAGCTAATATGAATTTGTACGAAAAACTGGCAGAGGATCTGGAAAGACAGATCAAAAAGGGCACCTTCCATTATGGGGACAGGCTTCCATCTGTGCGCAGCATCCATCAAGAAACGGGTGTGAGCATCAGCACCGTCTTACAATCCATGTACCTCTTGGAGAGCAAAGGCATGATAGAAGCCCGGCCCAAAAAAGGCTATTTTGTTAGCCCTTACCCTAGGCCTGACCAAAACAGCCCTGTTGTTTCCAAGCCTATTGCAAGAAAAGGAAAAAGGGACATTGAAGACTTTATCCAAAAAGTCTATGGTCCAATGGACAGCGATAAGCGCCTTACCAATTTTTCGGTTGGAGTGCCCTCGCCAGAAATGCTTCCGATCGCCAAACTCAAAAAAATCGTGCGGGATATGATGCGGGATTTGCCTGATGCCTGTATCCATTATGAACCCATTATGGGCAGTGAATATCTACGCAGACAAGTTGCAAAGCGGACATTGCTTTGGGAAAACAGCTTGTCGGCAGGTGATCTGGTCACTACCCATGGCTGTATGAATTCACTGGCATTTGCCCTGATGTCCCTGACCCAAAAAGGAGACAGCATTATCACCGAAAGCCCCGTGTACTTTGGCACCTTGCAGTTGGCAAAAAGCCTTGGGCTCAATGTTATTGAAATGCCCACTCACAGCGAATACGGTTTGGATCTGGATGCGGTGGAAAAGACCGTCCAGCAAAAGAAAATTTCGGCCATCATCGTAGTCAGCAATTTCTCCAATCCCATGGGCTATTGCATGCCCGATCAAAATAAAAGGACTTTGGTAAAGATCTGTTCAGAAAACCATGTACCACTAATAGAGGAAGATTTATATGGCGATGTTTACTTTGGTGCCGACAGGCCCCTTTCCTGTAAAAGTATCGACCAAGAAGACATTGTGCTTTGGTGCAGTTCTGTTTCCAAAACCTTGGCTCCTGGATACCGGGTGGGCTGGATAGCACCGGGGAAGTTTATGGACAAAATCTGCAAAACCAAGCTGTACCATAATGTGGCCAGCTCTTCCCTTACCCAAGAGGTCATTGCACGGTTTATGGACAAAGGACGGTATGAAAACCACCTCCGACAGCTTCGGGTCAACCTGCATCATAATTTGCTCAAGTATTTACAGGTCATTTATGAACATTTCCCTGAAAACACCAAGGTCACTTATCCCAACGGAGGTTTTTTACTATGGGTAGAATTAGATCCCAAGATCGATACCACACTCATATATGATGATGCTTTGGAGCAGGGAATCAAATATGCCCCGGGCAGGATGTTTACCCTTCGGGATCAGTTTAAAAATTGCCTGCGCTTAAGCTTTGGACTTGACTGGAACGAAAAAACCGCCAAGTCTTTGATCAGATTGGGAGAGCTTATGAAAAGGCAGTTAATTTAGGCTAATAACTTCTTAAATAGGCTGGCTTTCCCCCTTCAAAAAGTAATTTATGATTTTATGAAAGCATACCAGCTAATTGCGATTGATAAAAGAAGTCCGCGAATTACACGAATCTATGTCTCCAAAACAAACTAAATTAGCACCATTAATTTTAACTTAATTTATTGAAACAGGCAGCGCTGGTAACATTGCAGATCAACAAAATATATTATCTCCTGTTTCTCCAAATTCTTGGATTTCTACTTGTGTGCGTTACCCCAAAAACAATAATTAACTTATCCTCTTCTTCTATTCTATAATGAATCTAGTACGGAAATTTATTCACTAATATTGTTCTCAGATCCCGATAGGTAATCGAAAAATGTAACGGATATTTCTTCAAATAATTAAATCTTGATTTTAATGCTCCATAAAACCTTGTCCCCAATCCCGGCTTTTCTTTGTTATACCATTCTATAATTTCAACAATATCTATACGGGCTTCAGGAAGCAACTTTATCTTGTAACTCATTGATTTTTATCAAGCTCTTTCATGACTTCGTCCCAGTTAAGTGTATTTTTAGGATTTGCTTTATAAGCTGCAATGCGATCATCCAATAACGCTTTATGAGCTTCACTTAACCCTTCTTGCTGATCTTTGAAAGCTTTTAATTTTTCCAAAACCTTCTGGTCTTGTAACTCCGTAAGCCAGTGAATAAGATCTATTTTCATCGTTTGAATATCCATATCCCTTCATTTATTAATGACCTAAATATAACGATTTTTAAAATCAATTAAGTTTCAGAACACTCCATCACCATTTTTGATTTTATAATAAATCAAAGCTTTAGCCCCCTTTTCAACTATATAATTTAACCAAAGAAACTTTTCCAAAGTTTAAAACTTTGGAAAAGTTTCTTTGACTAGCTTATCTAAGCAATACAGCCCCTACTCCTTGATGATTTTGTGAACGGTCCTTATTCCTGAAACATTCACATACATAAAATATATCCCTGATGCATAGCTACTGATATCCCAAGTACTCACGGGGCTATCAATCAATTTATCCGCCTTCTTCACACCATTGATATCATAAATGCTTACACCAACCGGTTCTGAAAATTTTTCAGAGAGATAGAGTTTGACCAAGCCGCTACTAGGATTTGGGAAGACCTTGATCTGCACATCACCTTCACCAAAAGTTCTATTTGCAGCGGTATCATCATCTGCTAAACTCCGCAGATCTGCCGATTCATTTAAATTACCATCAGGTTCATTTCCATAGATCAATTTACCATAGTAATAGACCGTGATGTTTTCATGCAAGGTCCATTCGCCATTATCCATAAAGGAATAATCATTTACCTGGTCAAAATCAGACCAATCAGACTTGGTTATCCTGAGGGCTATTTCACCTGTCCTGCTCAATGGAGCCAAGCTCCCCAAGACTGGATCCAATTTCACCTCTACATAGTGGTCTGCACTCAAAGAATCCCCTGTTACATCCATAAAGGTTCCCTGCACATTTTCTTTGCCCAATACAGCATAATCTGTGGTCATATTCAAATCGCCTCCTCCATCTTTTGTAAACCAATACCTAAAACTCAGTCCGGCATAGTCCAAAGGCACATTACCTTTATTTGCTAAATTGAAGGACTTCTTGATAGTATTGGCGCTGGAAGATTGATGTTTCATGTAAACTTTAGCGACACTTTCCCTTGCTACTTCTTGTGGCTCATTGCCCCAGATCAACATCCCCTTATAATACAAGGTAATGGATGGGTTAAGGGAAAAATCAGCGGCTTGTAACATGGAATAGTCATTGGTTTCATCGAAGTCAGACCAATCTTCATCATAGATTCCAGATTTGATTTCGCCGGAATCGCCACCCAGCGCAAGCTTGCTATTTTCCCCAAATTCATACTCCACATAACCAAAGGCATCTTGCCGTGGTTCAGAAAGTGCTACATAACTCATCTTCACCTGATCTGATCCCAATGCTGCGTAATCCAATCTGCTTTGGATGGAATTAATGTTCTCCGGAGTAAACCAATACCTTGCGGTGATACCCTTAAGGTTCACTGCCATAGTATCTTGGTTGACCAATTTGAAATTGGGCCTGATCTGATTGTCTGTAGGTTTATCGATATCTTCATTTTTGTAAACCACCGCCAGCTTCGGAAAGGCATAGTATAAAGCCTCAATATCCGATGGATCCAGCGCATAATTGTACAGCCGCACATCATCCATCTGATCCCTAAAAGGTTTGTTTTCATCCGAATTGCCCAACCTTACGGGACTGGGTTTGCCAATCCTTCCTGTACTGGTACTGGTTTCAGCGGTCATTTGTCCATTGATATAAAATCGGATCTCTTTTGACTCGCTGTCCCGAATGGCCACCAAATGCACCCATTCATCCGTAAATAGGGGATGCGAAGAGCCATTGCCGATCGAAGTACTGATGGAGGTCTTGGTTCTATCATCATCAATAGCAAAGGTCAGCCTACCATCCCTCAGTTGGATACCGTACCAATTGTCCGCAAAACTTCCTTTATGAATCAAATAACAGTCTTTTCCATCTCCGTATCGATAAGTATCCTCCGGAATTTTCACCCACATGGAAATGGTAAAAGAGGTCTGGTCAAAGGTCAAATGATCAGCATGTGGGATGTCTATTGAGGCGGTGCTATTGGGGCCATCAAAATAGTAAGCCCGCCCAAACTTACCCGAAACCCGATCAGTTCCTGCGAAGCCTTGGGCCATTCCATCCTGTTCATAGACACTATGGTCCTCCACCAATGTACCTGTTTGCTCATCCATCTTCCAATATCCCACCAGTCCAGCAGGGGCTGCAGCTTTGAAAGACCAAACATCCCCTGTGGTGACACCTTTTGGCCCTATTGCATCCACCCGCCAGTAATAGGTTTTCTTGCCTTCCAAGTCTCTCAGACTAAAATTTGGATGCTCCACATCGGTGCTTCCTGCCAAAACTAAATTATCTTCCGCCTCACCAAGGTAGATTTGGTAAGAAGTGGTGTTCACTCCACCTTTCCAGCTGACCGGAACTTCTTCTCTAAATCCTTCCAAAACAGCTCCCTCGGCTAATGATGGGGCAAAAGCTTTCATCGGTGTCGGAAGGGTATGGTAGAGTTCCAAAACTTCCTGGTCGGTCAGTCGTTTATTGAACAGCTTTACTTCATCAATATAGCCTTTGAAAGGCGTTCCAAACCCATTGGAATTGCCCAAAATAACAGGCTCCAGCTGACCGATACTTTGCGCTGTGCGATCACTGGTTTCTTTTATTTTGACGCCATTGAAATAAATCCTCAGTACATCGTCCTCGCGGTCCCGGATGGCTACTAAGTGCACCCAGTCCCCTGAAAAAATCGGGGAAGCACTGGTAGAAAGCTCGGTTTTGGTTTTATTGTCATCCACGGCAAAACGGAGGTTGCCATCTTTGATCTCTAGGCCATACCATTGCCCCGTCCCACCGGTATTCTCATCCGCTTTGAAGGTGCCTTTGTGAATCAAATAGGATTGAGGCGTAGGAGCAGATGATTTTAGCCACATGGAAATGGCAAATGAATGTTCATCAAAATACAGTTGGTCGGCATGGGGAATAAAAACATGGGAAGGATTTTCTGCATTGGTGAAGTCCAGGGCATTATTTACTTTTCCTTCTGCCCAAGAAAAATCGTTGAGTTCATTGACTTCCCCATCATTAATAAACCGGCTACTGTCAGCCACCAAAATCCCTTCCTCATGATCCATCAACCAAGCCCCTACCAAACCTCGGGCGATATATGGACGGGTGGTAAAAGACCAAACAGCGCCCTCTGTGAGCCCTAGCTCATTGCCCGCATCCACTTTCCAATAATAAGTTTGATTGGACATCAATGCTGTCAATTGATATTCATCGGTGGTTAAGGAATCTATCAACTGCAAATCCTCAGGATCACTTCCTGTGTAGAGCAAATAAAAATCGGTATTGTCACTCCCTGTCCATTTTAAATCCAGAGAGAGGGTATCTGCAAAACTGAAACCATCATCAGGATAGCTTAAGCTGACTTCTGAAGGAGCCGTTGGAATAGGGGTGGTTTTGACATTCAAGGCTTCAGAAGGTACCGCCGTCAGCCCACTGCCATATGAGGTCAATCTAAACCGATAACTTGTATTAGGGCTAAGGTTTTCCACCAAATATTCAGTAGAATTTCCCTCAAGGCTATCCAAGAGACTATATTCCCCACTGCCAGTCGCCATTTCCAGTATAATCCCCTCATATCGGGTATCATTGTTCGCCCAGTCCAGCTCAACAGCATAAGGCGTCACCTCTCCAATAGACAGTTCAGTGATGGGTCTCAAAAAATCCTCAGGTGCTTGTTCTAAGATGCCATTGATGTAATGTTCGATATGGGCATAACCATCTGCAGCAATCTGCATGGCATCTGCAGCATCGTTGGGATTGAGCCCATGGGCGGTTTCCCATGCATCAGGAATCCCATCCCGATCAGTATCTGCTTTTGATGGAGCACCAAAGACTTGACCTGGACCTCCTGTTGGCAGCTCTCTTTCATTGGAGATCAGCTTTCCCTCCAATCCAAGGCTGCTCAGCTCGCTCATCAGGAATTCATCTACTTGATCCCTTCGCGGATAGCTAGCTCCTACATGTTCTAAAACATAAGCATAGCTCTCCTGAGCCGTCATTACCTCTTCTGGAAATGCATAGTCATAGGGCGTTTCGGCAAAAGAGGTGATCCCCTCGTAAGCAGATCGCTCCACCAAACTACCGTCCAAAACACCATTTAAATTACCGTCATGGTAATTTCCTTCCACATAAGGAATAAAGGATTCTGTTCCCCTAGAGAAAGGCCTAATGGTCGTACTTGGCCCATCGATATAGTAATTATTAATAATATTCACCCTGGATTCGGCTGTAGATCCTCCCATAATATAGCCCCCTCCACGGCCCCAATTATAGACCACATTATTCACGAACTGGTTCCGGTTTTTGACTTTTGGATTTCTGGTATTATTGTCGATATACAAATTCCTAAAGAGGCTGATCACTCCTGATGGCTCCAATAAACCACCGCAGGAATGGGTTTCCAGCCCTTGGGAAATGATACTGTTTTGGATGGTGATGCTATCAGCATGTCCTGTAATGGAGAAAGTCTCATCCCTCCCCCAACTAGCTGAAACATGATCAAAGATAAGGTGCTTGGCATCATCGGTCATGGTCATGGCATCTGCTCCACTGGTCCCATAGCGTCCCATTCTTACCCTCAGATAGCGTACAATGGAGTTACTGGCCTGTGTGAAAGTTATGCCGTCACCATAGATGACCACTCCATCTCCCGGTGCCGTCTGTCCGGCGATAGTTACATTATGAGCCACCACAATTCTTGAGTTCGTCTGAATGATTCCTCCCACCTCAAAAACCACGATTCTGTTGGGTTGACTTACTGCATCACGAAAGGATCCAGGACCGGAGTCATTAAGGTTGGTCACAATGTACACCTCACCATGTCTGCCCCCTTCTGCAAATCTTCCAAAGCCTTCCGCGCCAGGAAAGGCCAAGGTTTGGGCTAAATTTTGGTGAATGATTAATCCTGTCAATAGGATAGTCAGAAAGCAGGAATATCCTACTTTCCAAAATGGATAAGTAAAAGTAAAATTCATGTTAGTACTTGGTTATTTTGGTTAAAAACTTTACTAACACCAGGGGTTTGAAAAATAAATTTCAATGATATTCAATTTCAAAAATATTATAAAAGAAACTGTTCTGACCTATCCTGCATTACCTTACGATCGACCAGAAAAGGTTACGCTGAAATAGACCTTCATTTCTTCATGTTTTTTATTTTTAACCATTAAGGAATTAAGGTGCATTAAGAGATGGATTCAGATAGGAGAAAATCAGCCCTTCATGCCCTTAACCCCTTCATAGTTTTATTTTTAAACATTAAGAAATTAAGGGCATTAAGCAACATTAAGAGTTGGGACTGGTTTGGAGAAATAATTCTTCAGGTCTTCATGGTTTATATTTTTGAACCCCCAATAGTGACAGGGACAGGCATTAAGAAATTAAGGGACATTAAGGTTTGGATTCAGGTTTGCCGAAAATACTCCTTCATGTTCTTCATGGTTTACTTTTTAAACATAAAGGTATTAAGAAGCATTAAGAGATGGATTCAGCTTGGAGAAAATCAGCCCTTCATGGCCTTAACACCTTAATGTCTTCAAGGTTCTATTTAAAACACAATAATGTTTACACTGAATTTATCGTTTACCTTCTTCTTCAAACTTAACTTCCTCCCCATTGATCACCACATTCTCAAATTTCACATCCTTCATATGATTGACGTTGAATACCTGCTCCACACTGTCAATCCGGCAATTGATCATCTGAAAGTTCTCCACCGGTGACTCGGCATACGCATTGGCCATGATAGCATATTTTCCTCCATTTTTGACATGCAGGTTTTCTACGATTATATTTCTGATGGTAGGAATATGCTCTCCCTCTTCTTCATAAAACATATTAAAGCGCACAGCGGCCTCTTTATAGGTACCTACCACCACATCTCTCATATATACATTCTCCACAGTACCTCCCCTTTTGGAACTGGTTTTAATGCGGAGTACCCGATCAAGGTTGGGACTGTCCATGGTGAGGTTTTGCGCAAACACATTGCGGGCACCTCCGGAAATCTCACTGCCGATCACTACACCACCATGGCCTTCTTTCATCTCACAGCCCTCAATGATAATGTTTTCAGAAGGAATCCCCGGAATTCTCCCATCTTCATTTCTGCCCGATTTGATAGCTATACAATCATCCCCTGTATCAAAATAGCAATCCTTGATCAGGACATTTTTACAGGCCTCTGGGTCGCATCCATCATTATTGGGACCAAGGGTCTCTATCCGTACCCGCTCCACGGTAACATTCTCGCAAAGCACCGGATGCAGGTTCCACATTGGAGAATTGATCAATTTCACATCTTGGATCAGGACATTTTTACACTCAAAAGGTTGTACAAACTGGGGACGTAGGAAATGGCCTTCCCCAAATACCCTTTCCTCCAAGGGTACTTGGTTATGCACCATCTCATGTAGGAGCTTTCTAGCCGGGTTTTGACGCCCCATACCTTCCTTCCAGCCATAATGTTTGGCCCCACACCATGGCCACCAATTCTCCATATCTGAATTTCCGTCCAAGGTACCTTTACCAGTGATGGCAATATTTTCCTGCCTATAGGCATAGATAAAAGGAGAATAATTCATCAGCTCCATGCCCTCCCATCGGCTGCGCACCACAGGCAGGTAATCCTTAGGATCACGGCTAAACTTCAACACAGACCCTTCAGAGATATGAAGATTGACATTACTCTTCAGATGTACCGCCCCGGTAAGGAACACCCCTTCAGGTATAACCACTCGACCACCACCAGCCTCATGACATGCCGCAATGGCTTTGGCAATAGCTGCTGTATTGATTGTCTCCTCTCCTGCTTCGGCCCCAAAATCGGTGACCAGAAAATCCCGATCCGGAAATTCAGGTGCCTTAATCAAAGAACGAATGGAATCCAGTTGCGACCAAGGTCCTTGATCAACTTGTTCGACTTCCTTTTGACCACAGCCCATCAATAGACTGAGCACTAATCCTAAAATGTAGTATTTAATGTCTATTTTCATCATTTGTAATTTTTCAACCTTTCAATTTTTAAACTTTCCAACCTTCCAATTTTACAATGCCACAATCTTCCAATCTCTCTACCTCCCCAGCGCCAAGGCTGCCAATATAAATGGCCCTACTCCTTTGGGGTCGTTGGTTCTGATCTTTTCATTGATATAATATTCATAAGTGCCATCCCGGTAAGGATTGCCTCCCAAGCCTGCCACTGCACACACTTGGGTCAAGTCGAGTTCACCATTCTCCTTCACTTCTATCAACTCACTGACAATACCTTCAAACCCCTTTTCAGCTATTTTCAAATAGGCCTTGTCCAAATAGCCCTTATTCACCCCTTTGGCCAAAGCATATACAAACATGCAGGATGCCGATGCCTCCAAATAGTTCCCCTCACGGTCACCTTGATCGATTACTTGGTACCATAATCCCGTTTTCTCATCCTGATAGCGGGTTATGGCGACTGCAAGTCGTTGCAAAATCCCAGTCAAGACAATTCTTCCATAATGTTCTTCTGGCAAAAAATCCAAGGCATCTACCACAGCCATGGCATACCAGCCCATCGCCCGACCCCAAACATTAGGGGAGCGGCCAGTCTCTGGATTGGCCCAAGCTTGGAACCTACTTTCATCCCAGCCGTGGTAGAGCAAACCTGTCTTGGTATCCCGAAGGTGTTTTTCCATCAACACCAGCTGCAACACCCCTTCGTCAAAGGCTTCAGAATCCTTAAATTCCTTGGCATATTGCATCAAAAACGGCGTACCCATATAGGCCCCGTCCAGCCACATTTGATTGGTATAACGTAGCTTGTGCCAAAAGCCTCCTTCACTAGTCTTTGGCTGGTATTTTAGTTGTTTCCTAAGTGTCTCTATGGCCTTTTTATAACGTTCATCTCCGGTTTTATCATACAGGTTGAACAGTAGCTTACCAGAATTGATCATGTCAATATTATAGGTTTCATACTTATAAGTTTTGATCTGTCCATCCTCCTCGATCAATTTATCCGCATAAGCTTGGATATAATCATAATAGGCATTATTGTCGGTTTTTTTCCATAATTCCTCAAAAGCATGCAACATCAAGCCCTGAGGATAACTCCATACCGGCAGGTCCATAAAATCTATCTGCCAGGCTTCCGGATTGCGCTTCATTACGGACAGAGCCATTCTCTCTGACCAATCCAGCTCTTTGTTAATCTGCCCGGATTGCCCAAAAGTCAATCGGCTTAAAAAAATGGCCATTATCAGTAGAAAGCTCGTTTTCTTCATAATTTATTGGTAAGGTTTTAAGGTTGTAAGGTTTAAAGGTTAGGAGCACAAATCCCTGGTTGATGCAAGCTCGGTTATCCCGTTGGTTGTGCCGCGGGACTGCAAAATAGTTTCAACAAATCCAAGCCAACACATGACTTTACCCCATATCAAAGCTGGAGGGACAAACTGTTTCTGGTTATTTTTCAAAAGCAAACCATTTTTTCAGCATATAAACCTCTTCAATGACTTTGCGTTCCTTCATAATCCCAACCTTCAGAAATTCACCTTCTGTCAATAGATATTTAAGTTTCATATTGATCATGTCCCCTGTGTCATAATAGGATCCATACTTACAATTAAATGGGTTATTTTCCACTTCATTGGTGAAAATTGACAGCAAGATCATTTTGGTTGAGTTAATGTCCTTTTCCTTATAACCGAAAATACGGTGGTCTTTTTTCATATCAGCAGACATCCGAATGGTGCTGTCATTTTCAACAAGAGCCATTCCCATGTATTCAGGATCGATCTCTTTAATGGTTTTTACGGAACCATTACAAAGCTCTCCTTCCTCCATTCCGCCAAGCCAAACTTTCAGCGTTTCAATTCGCCTGTCGGTCAACTCCTTTAAAAATGATGCCCTACAGATTGAATGAATGGATCCATAGAAGTTGCCAGGATATGGTGGGTATTTCATTTCCATTTCAGCATCCCGGAACTGTATCCAAATCCGTTGCGATTTCCTTAAGTTTTTGACAAAGAGCGTATCGCTTTTATAACCTGATAGAATCGCATGATATATCTCGTTAAGCTTCCTGTCCGACTGGTTGAATTCATCATATGCCTGTCGGTTCATCTCCGCTTGGCTTTGTGCAAAACCGTTCAAGCTTAAAGACAGAAGAATCAATGTCAGTATTTTTTCCATTTTCCATTTCTGATTGTTATCAAGTTTTGTCCCTTATCGGATGCGCCGGGCTCAGCCGACTGAACAGCCTAACC
>Ga0207773_100701_pt1 | contig 11829 bp, 4 predicted proteins | sample TtaePargueraPR_2_FD_187281 | JGI IMG/M metagenome (GOLD analysis project Ga0207773, IMG submission 187281) | Aerobic enrichment media microbial communities from Bioluminiscent Bay, La Parguera, Puerto Rico - Tt and M1 (3) (SPAdes) | ecosystem: Environmental > Aquatic > Marine > Unclassified ...
GCCCACTGAATTGTATTTAGGTCGATCCTCTGTACATACCAATAGTTCATGGCGGGGTGCCATGATTGCGACTTTTAATTTCCACACCACTAATTGGGGCAATCAGGCACATTATATCGATGCCCATATAGTCAATAGTGCTTCGGGGAATTCATCCTTTTGGGGTTTTGTGGCCGGCTGGACAGATGCAACAATTGCAGTTAGTAGTCGAAGGATTGTGGTTTGGTTGAGAGGAGGTGGAACGACCTATTATTATAATTCAAATGTTTCTGTTAATCCTGTCGTGTATGATGGAGAACAAAACAGTTTACCATATACTACACCCAATGGAAGCGCTTCTTATAATTCGAAAACAGAGATTGAAAAATATGTCCAAACTTCGGGAACTGTCCTGAACCATTCACTTCATATCAGGAGTGGAAAAAGTTCCATTATGGGAAAATTGGGGATTGGGACAACAAATCCTACTGAAGAGCTCTCTGTCAACGGCAATATCCGCGCCCATGAGATCAAGCTGGAGACTGATAATTGGTCGGATTTTGTGTTTGAGGAGGATTACAAACTCAGAAGTCTAAAGGAGGTTGAACATTTTATCATACAGCATAAACATCTGCCTGATATTCCTAGCCAAGAGGAAGTTTTGGAGAACGGTATTCAGTTAGGTGATATGGATGCCAAACTTTTACAAAAGATCGAAGAACTCACCCTTTATCTGATCCAGCAGCAGGAATTGATAAAAGGTCAGTCCATCTTGATCGAAAAGCAACAAGCAGAACTGGAGAGATTGGGCAGAAAGGTGGAGCAGTTGGAAAGGGGTAGCAATTAGATTTTGTTGATGCGTGTAGACTGGAATCCGCTGACAGTCGACCGTCAACTGTCGATAGAAGCCTACCTTAGCTGTTATTTATTAAAAAAAATTATTATGGCGTATAATCTGACTAGATTTTCGTTATTTAAGAATATTTTGTTTAATTTATGCATGTTTTATTTTATTAATAATTGAAAAAGGTAATTGTTTTAATATTGTTTTTCAGCTCCATTTTTTGTTGTCAGGCCCAGCGTTATGATATCAAACTGTTTGATGGGCGGATACGCAGCACCAAGGAACAGGTGGGGGAAAGGATGCGTGAGTACAAACGTATCCGGAAGGAATACCGGCAATACCTGAAGCAAAGAAAACGGCAATATAAACAGGTCAAGGACAGTGTCCGGTCTCTGGACAGCCTTGAGTTCCTGATCCCCAAGGACTCGCTCAAACAACTTATAAAGTCCCAGGAGGAGTACTTTGTCTATTCCGATTCCCTATATAGCCTTAAGGAAATGGCCAGCTGGGACCGGGCCAAAAAGGAAGCGAAAAACCGTTCCATTTCCCTGGCCAAAGAAAAACTGGACGGAAGTCAATACCTTTCCCGCTATCAAAACCTGAAAAAACAAATCAGTTCCTATAGAAAAACGATAAAGGCCTATAAAGACAGTCTCAAGTCCATCGATTCCCTTGACAGGGATAAGATCCGCTTTTTGGTGGCCCAGAAAAAGAAGGAACTTTCCAAAGAGTACGAAGGTAAGGTGGAGTCCATCACCCGTGATATCGTCAATGAAAAAGCCCCCAAGCTACCGGAAGGTTTCCAGAATGATGAATTGACCCAGTTCCAAAAGGCAAACAGCTACCTGAAAGGTGGGATGGACAAGGACGGCATGGTCAAGCTTTCCCGGGCCCAGTCCAAAGATCATTTTAAGGACAAACAGGAGGTGCTGGAAAAGGCCAAACAGGAAGTGGCCAAGCTAAAGAAAAAGTACAGTGAGGTCAGCGACCTCCATGACCTGTCCACGGCCAAAAAGATCACTTCCCTAAAGGAAAAGCCCTTGAAGGATAGGCTGGTTTTTGGTGGAACTTTCCAGCTCCATGTGGACGGCAATACCAAAGTGGACCTGAACCCAGAGGTGAGTTACCGGCTTAACAAAAAGTTCGATGCAGGGATAGGAGGGACTTACAGGTTGACAGTGGCCACCAGGAATCTTCCCCAAGCCATAGAAGATCCCAAGGTAATGGGGTATAGGGGCTTTCTGGAGCACAAGCTGATCAAGAATTTTTACGTGCACGGGGAGTATGAGGGACTGAAGAGCAGCATCCAGCAAAATAGCGACAGGCCCGGCAAGGACTGGTATTACAGCTTCCTGGCCGGTATCGAAAGGCGCTTTAATCTAAAAGGAAAATTCCAGGGCCAGGCCCAGGTATTATATAATTTCAACAGCCGCAATAATCCATTGTACAGCAGTCCATGGGTATTTCGGGTGGGGTTTTCGGTAGTCGAAAATTAAACAAGCAAAATATATTTAACTCATATTATTTCAGTTATGCGGAAATTTTTATTATATCTAATAGGATGTATTTGTCTGGCCACGCAGACGGTCTTAGGCCAGGAGATTTACCAACCATCCAAGGTGATACCACCTTCGCCAACTGCAGCGGGATTAGGGGCGTATGGAGATGTTCCTGTTAGCTATTATAGCGGAACTCCTAATATTTCTGTGCCCCTTTATGAAATTAAGACAAACAATCATAGATTACCGATAACGCTTTCTTATAATCCAACCGGAGTCCGTGTATCTCAAGATGCCAGTTGGGTGGGATTGGGATGGTCCCTACAGGCAGGAGGGCTTATTACCCGGTCAATTAGGGGGATTGATGACTTTCACCCCAGCAAAGGGTATTATTATAGTCCAGAACTCCCTGAAAATGACGGGAATAATGATCCATATATTACGAATGAAAATATTATAGCTAGCGGAAATTATTATCGTGATGTTAGTTCAGGAGTGATAGATGGAGATCCTGATATCTTTTATTATAACTTTGGGGAGTATTCTGGAAGGTTTGTCCTAGGGAAGAAAAATGATGGCTCTCCAATATTTATATCGGATAGAAACAACCTAAAAGTTACTTTTTCAGAAACCGGGGATGGTTCTTGGGCTATTTTGGATCCCAATGGTTACAAATATCAGTTTGGGACGGTCGAAAAAGTTGAATCGTATTATGTCAATTATGATATGCCAGAATCTAACATAAGTGGTTTGACTTATTTTTCAAGAGGTTATGATGAGGCCGTGTCAGCATGGTACCTGGATTATATAGAAGCCCCAAACGGGGAGAAAATAGAATTCATCTATGATGATACTAGTGTACAAAGTTTAAGTGTAGCCAATAAATATCAAAACAGATATGATTGGCTGTTTACTTTGTATGATCAACATTATGATGAGCAAGAGGAAGTTTCCTTGTCCAATTTTTATACTTATAATTCAACCTCGCGCCAGGTAATCCAAGATGTTTATTTGCAGGAAATTCTTTTCAAGGATGGTAAAATTATCTTCAATACAGAGGATAGGGAGGATGTTGAAAAGGCTCCGGTAAGTTCTAAACCACAAAGGTTATCCTCAGTTGAGATAATTGATAAAGGTGGTACAATTATGAGGGAATTTTTATTAAACCATAGCTATTTTAATAAGCATTCGGTTAGTAACCAATATAAATATACTCATACACGTTTAAAGCTGGACTCCATTACTGAATATGGTGTGCATGGGCAATTAGGACAAGGTAAAAACCCATATATATTTACCTATTTTGAGCCGGATAACCTTCCAAGCAAGTACACAAAGAAAATTGATAATTGGGGATTTTATAATCCATCAATCACTAACCCGGTTTTATTCTCGGAAAACCAACCAACCCTTTTGCCATCGGTAACAACAAATTCAGATTCAGGAATGAAGACTTTTGCCGGAGCAGACCGGAAACCTGATGAGAGCGGTAGGTACGCTAAAATAGGCGTACTAAGGTCGATAACTTATCCTACGGAAGGAAGAACAGAATTTTTTTATGAACCAAATGAATACTATGTCAGTACTCCGATTGTTTCGACTATTTATCAAACCGAAGCTAGAGTCGTATCTTACGGAAATAATAATACATTCGGTGAGGATATATATATTGATGATTTCCAAATAAATTCTAGTACCGAAATTGTTTTTGATTTGCGTGCTTACGCTACTTATGCTGACCCTCCGGTTTCTTCTTCTCAGAACTTGGCATGGCTAAAAAATTCAAGTGGAAATATCATCAGGTCGTTTAGTATATCCAATCCTAGCGTTCAGCTTTCACTTGGTTCAGGAGCTTATTATTTAGAAGTAAGCCAATTAGAAGACCATCATGTGGAATTAACAGCACGTACATTCGAAACAGTATCCACCAATAATAAAAAAGGTGGCGGATTAAGGATAGCAGAAATTAAGAACTATGATTATGATGGAAAAGTCATTAGACAGAAAAAATTCAATTACACATTAGATGGTACTGATGAAGGCGTTACTTCGGGCAAATTATTGGCCATTATTGATAATTATTATACGGATGAAGTATGGTTATTTGCTCCAAGCGCTAACAGTGGTGATGTGGCTGGGGGAGTTTACCTTATCCGTTCATCATCAAGTGTTTATCCATCTGGTTTTAGTACAAATACGGCTTCGATAGGTTACGATTTAGTGGTGGTCAGTGAAGGTGAGGATGGTGAAGGAGGAATGACAAAACATCATTTTCATAACATTTTTCCCGAAGGTTTTATAGTTCCTGAGTATCCTTATTTATTGGATCCATTAAACGGGAAATTAAAAGAAGTAGAGTATTTAAATAATAACGGTGAGCTGAAAGAGAAAACAGAATATGCTTACACTGTGGCTACATCGACATCACTTAAAGGAGTTAAAGTATATCGGCATAAACCTGATCCTTCGAATACTATATTTTATGGTGATAATGAGATGAATGGAAATGTCAAATATTATGATAACTATTCAAAATGGTTGACACTCACCTCAAAAACAACAACAAAAATTCTAGGGGGGCAGGAATTTGTTATTAATGAAAGTTTTTCGTACTACAATCCGAGTCACATGCAAGTGACCTACAAGACTGTCATTGATTCAAAAAATGATACTTATACGACCCTGTACCGCTATCCCCACGATTTTTCCAGTACCCAGCCCTATACGGATATGGTCAACCAAAAGCATATTATTTCTCCCGTAATAGAAGAGGAAACGAGAAAAAACGGAAGCCTGCTCCAAACTACCAAGACCAATTACTACAATTGGGGAAATGGGGTATATGCACCGCAAACGGTACAATCCAAATACAAGAGTCAGGCCCCTGAGACCAGGATGCGGTTTCACGCTTATGACAGTGAGGGAAAAGTACTGAGTGTATCCAGGGAAAATGATGCCCGTCAAAGTTACGTATGGGGTTATAACAAATCCTATCCAGTGATAATGGCCGAAAATGTTTCCCATTCAGACCTGGATGCCAAGGTCGGGCAGACACTGGTGGAAATGGGATATTCCGGAGGGGTTTCCTCACTGGATAGTTTTTTGGCAAATATTGGCAGCCTTTTGACCAGCACACAGCGGAACAATTGGAAAAATTTCAACCAATCGTTAAGGTCCAAGTTCCCCGCAGGGACGAATATTTCGACTTATACCTATTTGCAATTGGTTGGCCTGACCAGTGAAACGGATGCCAACAGTATTTCCGTGTATTATAATTACGACAATTTTGACAGGCTTAAGGATATCCGGGATGACAATTACCATATCCTGGAGACTTATGATTACCATTATAAAGAATAGAATTGTTTCAGCACATTCCAAATCCAATCAAGATGAACGCTTTTAAAATTGTATGGTTTGCAGTACTTGTATTGTTTTATACTGCCAATAATATAACTTTTGCCCAGGTGCAACGGGTAAAAATAATGGGCCCCACAGAGGTTCATCTAAACGAAGTGGCCGAGTATAAGGTTGTTTTAAAAGATGAAAATGGTAATACAGTGGGGTTCCCGCAATCGGTGAACGACTGGGACTGGCAGATCTTTGAAGGATCAACTCACTATGACCAACCTTCCAGCATTGCCCCAGCTTCCTGTACTGTAAATTGGGCGGAGATCGGAGAATATGAAATAGAGTATGTACTATGGACAAATAATGATCCCGTTTTTGGGGACTATCAGACCATTGTCCGTTTGATGGTCACCGTACTTGAGACCTATCCGGAACCTTTGATCAGCGTGGGCAACAGCGGTGTGATTGAAAACGGGAGCAATTTGAGCTTATCGGTCAATAATTATAACTATGACTCCTATCAGTGGTTAGCTTCCAGCGGAAATCCGATATCGGGGGCTACAGGAGCGACATACAACACAGCACAGCCGGGAACCTATAAGGTGAGGGTGACAAAAGGGGGGAAGACTTTTACTTCCGAACCCAAAACACTGATCAGTGCTACAGAAGCTGTCAACAGGAATTATGTCAGGGCCAACAAAATCCAGGTAGCCGGGATTACTTCTACAAGCGTAAGCAGTTTGCCGGTCACCTCTAACCTTAAAACCACACGGTATTTTGATGGATTGGGAAGACCGGTGCAGACGGTGACGGAAAAAGGATCCCCTAATACACGGGATATGGTAAACCCTATAGCCTATGATATGGCCGGAAGGCAGGTCAGGGAATACCTTCCTTATACGGAAGGCAGCAACGGGTATTATAAAATAGGGGCAATCACGGATCCGGGATCTTCATCTTCCACCGAAAAGAAAAAATACCGGGCTGGAGACCAGCATAGGTTTTACCAACAGGAGCAGAATGTTGCCCATGACCGTTTCCCATTTACCCATAGGGTTTATGATAATTCCCCTTTAAACAGAATAAAAGAACAGGGAGCCCCCGGAGAGCATTGGCAGCCCAATAGTACTCTGAAAGTGGATAGACCATCATATATCAATAGCTCATATCCAATTATTACCAATGGCGGGGCAACAGTGAAGACTTCCTATTTGACCAACCAGGCCAATGAAGTGCTTTTATGGAAATACATTGAAAGTTCTAACGGAGCGTACGGAGGGATTTCTGCCGCCCAGACAAGCGGGGCGGCCCGTTATTACAGTGCCAATGCATTGCAGGTGACCCAAATGATGGATGAGAACCAACTATCCGTCTACGAATACAAGGACAAAACCGGTAAAGTGGTTTTGAAAAGGAACCAACAAAGCCATACCTACTACGTCTATGACGATTTTGGAAACTTGGTCACAGTCATCCAACCGGAAGGGGTGAAATACCTAGAAGACAACAATATCCGCACTCCGGATGCCGATTTTCTGTCCAAATGGTGTTTCCTGTACGTTTACGATGCCAGACATAGATTGATAGGTAAAAAAGTCCCAGGTGCCGAATGGGTCTATATGGTTTATGATAAGCGGGACAGGGTAGTATTGGTGCAAGATGGGAACCAAAGGGGGGAACCCGAAGTGGTAACATCGGATATCATCGTTTCCCAATATGAAGGAAAATCCTACAAACTTGGATCAGGAGGAAGTGTGACATTGTCACCCGGTTTCCAATTTACCGCGAGTGAGAATTCTTCTTTCTTTGTGTCCCCATCCGACCTTTCCGCACCTGGTAAGTGGACTTTTACCAAATACGATGCCTTAAACAGGCCGGTCATGACCGGAGAGGTGGAAATCGATGAGGACAGAAGTACGCTACAAGGAATGTTAGATGCGGAAACAGTATTTTATGAAGGATTTATCGGGAATTCGGCCTCAGGAAATATCCAGGGCTATAGCAATAATAGCTTCCCGAGAAACATTACCCAAGCGAACATCCATGCCATTACCTATTACGATAACTACAACTTTACGACCAAAACCTTCAGTCTTCCTTCAGGAATATTTGATACCAGCGATGGTAAAATACTGCCCGCGGCTTTTTCTTCGGTAAAAGGACAGATGACCGGGACAAAAGTAAAAGTATTGGGCAGCACCAGTGATTATGTGGAAACGGTGAATTTCTACGATGACCGTTACCGTTTGATCCAATCAAAAGTTCTAAACTATAAGGACGGCAATGATGTGCTCACTACCCAGTATGATTTTGCGGGCAGGGTAAGAAAGACCTATTTGGAACACCAAAACCCATCGGCGGATATCACCGGGACGGATATTACCCAGGAATATACCTATGACCATGCGGGAAGACTGCTGACCGTAAACCATAGTATCAATGGGGCTACGCCGGTAACCCTACTGAGCAATACCTATAATGAACTGGGTGAACTGGTGAATAAAGACCTGGCCAATGGCTTTGAGGATATTGATTATGCTTATAATATCAGGGGCTGGCTGAGCAAAATCAATGATCCGGTAGACGCCACGACCAAACTCTTTGAGATGGGGCTGAAATATGACGATGCCCCCATTGCCCAGTTTAACGGAAACATAGGCGCAACAGTATGGAAAAACCCCTACGAGTCCATAATCAACCAATATGATTATACTTATGATGGGATGAACCGGCTGACTTCAGCATTATATGATGATGGAGGCGCCAGCACAATGGACTTTGATGTGCCACTGATCAACTATGACCTGAACGGGAATATCAAGACCTTACAGCGTAAGGGCAATGATGAGAATGATAATCCAAATGTGACCATTGATAACCTAAGCTATACCTATGCCAAGGGGAACCAGTTGAGCAAGGTGACCGATGCCTCAGGTATGGATACCGGCTTTAAGGACGGGACCAATGAGACCACAGAATATACTTATGATGCCAACGGGAATATGATCCTGGATAAAAACAAGGGCATTACTTCAATAGAATATAACTTTCTCAACCTGCCAAGGAAGGTCATCTTCAGTGCATCGAAATATATAGAATATACCTACGATGCCTCCGGGGCCAAGCTTTCCCAAAAAACAGTGGACGGGGGCACCACGAAAGTTTCCGATTATTTGGGTGGCTTTGTGTATGAGAATAATGAGTTGCAGTTCCTGCAGCATGATGAGGGCCGGGTAGTGGCCAAGCGGAATGAAACGGGTGTTTTTGACGGTTTTGAATACCAATATCACCTAAAGGATCACTTGGGTAATGTGCGGGCAACCTTTAAAACAGAGCAAGAAACAGACAACTATTTGGCCACTTTGGAAAATGATGCTGCGACAAAGTCCTATGAAAGCACCTATTTCAGCAGATACGGGGAAGTGACGCGGATCAATGCGGATATTTTCGATCATACAGATGCGGGCACATCCAAGACCTATTCCATGCGCCTGAACGGTGCAGGAAATGAAATCTATGGATTGGCGAAGTCCTTGGAGGTCAAACCAGGGGATGTGGTCGAAGCGGAAGTTTGGGCCAAGTACCTGGACCCTTCAACTACGGGAACACCCGGATCCTCTTTTGCCCAGCTGATCGAGGATCTGGCCAACAATGCACCTTCCGTGGTGATTGATGGGGCTACGGCAGGTACCGATCCTATGCCATATGCTGGGCTGATTGGCTATGGGGGGGATGTCTCCTCGGGCCCTAAGGCTTACCTAAATATGATTGTCTTTGACTTAAACTGGCAGGTAGTGAACGCTGCCTATACACCTGTAACGGCAGCAGCAGAAGAAGACGGCACCGTTGTGGCCCACGAGTACCTGAATATTGCTCCGATCACTATAGAAAAGCCTGGATATGTGTATATTTATCTTTCCAACGAGAATTCAACTCCCGTGGAAGTGTTCTTTGACGACTTTAAGGTGACGCATACCAATAGTCCCATTGTGCAGAAGGATGATTATTATCCTTTTGGGATGAGTTTTAACTCTTATTCAAGGGTAAGTGATATACCGCAGAAATTTAAGTTTAATGGGAAGGAAATCCAGCAGAAAACCGATTGGTATCATTACGGAGCGCGGTTTTATATGCCTGATTTGGGTAAATGGAGCGTTATTGATCCGGCTACAGAGATAAGTAGAAATATAAGCCCTTATACTTATTCATTTAATAATCCTGTTAGGTTTATTGACTATGATGGAATGGTGCCCACAGAAGGTGTCGCAATTGATCCAACTGAGCTTTTTGGGCAAAAAATAGATATGTCTTCTGCTCCAGGGAGAACTAATGCAGCTGGTCATCCGAGAAATGGGCCTTGGTTTTGGAGAAAAATGTTAGAACAACATCCTGAAATGTTTAGTAAAGAAAATGTTGCAAGTATTAGAAGAAATAGATCACCTGTTGTGGATGGTAAATGGGTTGAATACAATCCAACTCATGCAGATTACAAAGGAGGTAAACTAATACATCATCATATCGATCAAGGGAAAATGGCTACAGGTATTCCGGAGACTGCACATAGGAAATACTTTAAAAACTTACATGTTAATCGAGGTGGAATGATGAATAGATTAAATAAATTGGGAGGAGCATTAAGTGTTGTAGGGTTTTTGACGGATATTTTTAACAATGATCCACTTTCTTTTGGTATGCTTTATTCAGCTGGGGCAAAAGAAAATACCCTTTATTTTGATACTGATAGTGAACAGTATTTTAAAATAACTGAAAGGAAAGATATAACAGGTGATGGTGGTGAGGTTATAGGACAAGAAGTAACATATGAGGTTTACAGTGATTATACTTATGACGAAAACGCCGGAAAGTATGAAGGTGCAGGAGAGAAAAAAACTTATACAGGAAGAACATTTAAAAGTATAGATGAAGCGCACGAATACTTAAAACTATAAAGCTAATGAATGCGAAAAAATTTGTAATGGAATTGGGGGAAATCCCAATAGATGTTAGAAAAATGCGCCATGAAGGTATATCTGATGATTACATCAATGATCTAGTTAACAGTTACCAAATTAAAGCAAAAAGATCTTCAAGCGTTACTGATAATCCAATAATTGATTTGGTAAACAATTATGACGTAACGAAATTGCAAATTGGTATGATCGGTTTTGATGATAGAATTAAAAATATAGGGGAATATACATTCTTTGGTAGATTTGAAATTGATCATTTAGTTATAAATACTACCTTTGGAACTATCTTAATGATTGAAAATGGTTCAGATCATGTACTGTATGAATGCGCGCAAAGCGGAGAGAAATTTTTAGATGCGTTGGTAATAGCTGCAGGTTTCTTAGAAAAACGGGCCATGGATGACAAGCTTTATGATGATCAAGTATTGACTTGTAAAATAGCGGAAGAGTGTGGGAATATAGCAGGAAGTCCTTCATGTGTTGATTTTTATAAGATATTGTTAGGGTGTGATAGCTAAATAAAGGACAAGACAGTTTTCCATATTGCAGGATATGGAAAGCGGTACCCCTCTACTACTTGTCCATAAAAGGCTAGTTATATTGGCTTGATATTATTGTTTTCGTAGAAATACATAAAGAAGAGCCCGTTTTGGGCTTTTTTCATTACAGGTCTGCGCATTTTTCTGGAAGAAGCCCCTGATTTTTTGTTGACGGGCATCTTGTCGATAAGCTTGAAAATGGTCTGTCTGTCCTCCTCGTCGAGCTGCTGGTCACCGGCACCAAGGTAAAAGTGCTGGTAACCACCAATGATTATATCGAAACAGTGAATTTCTATGATGACCGTTACCGTCTGATCCAGTCCAAGGTGGTCAATTACAAGGATGGGGAAGATGTAATTTCCAGTCAGTATGATTTTGCGGGGAGGTTAAGAAAGACCCACTTATTGCACAGCAATCCAGCAGCGGACATCACTTCCACGAAAGTGGTCCAGGAATATAGCTATGATCATGCCGGGCGTTTATTGACCGTTACCCATAAGGCCGAAAATGATCCAACAGTGACCTTATTATCCAATACCTACAATGAACTGGGAGAGCTGGTCCATAAGGACTTGGCGGATGGCTATGAGGACATTGACTATACCTATAATATCCGGGGCTGGCTGACCAAGATCAATAACCTATCG
>Ga0207773_100703_pt1 | contig 11809 bp, 11 predicted proteins | sample TtaePargueraPR_2_FD_187281 | JGI IMG/M metagenome (GOLD analysis project Ga0207773, IMG submission 187281) | Aerobic enrichment media microbial communities from Bioluminiscent Bay, La Parguera, Puerto Rico - Tt and M1 (3) (SPAdes) | ecosystem: Environmental > Aquatic > Marine > Unclassified ...
TCATGCCGAAGCTGCAGCACCCGCGCATGCTGGCGCTGCGCGCCCGCCTCTGGGCGGTGCGCCGCGGCTGCCCGGTGCCGGCGCTGCCGCCAGGCGGCGCCAGGAGCTTCGATCTCGCCGGCTACGGCGAGCCCGCCGTGGCGGAGGACTTCTGCCACGCCATCGGCTACCGCCGCCTCGTGCGCCGCGACCGCTCCGCCCTCGCCGTGCGCGCCGACGTGCTGGAGCGCCTCGCGCGCGAGGCTTACAAGCTCGCCGCCGCCGCGCCTTCGGCCGCCGAAGCGTCCGCTGCGCCGGGGACGGAAGGGACCGACGGTTTCGTCGCCACGACCGAACTGCGCCAGCTGGCTGACTGCAGCGACGCCGACCTCGAGGCGATGCTCTTCACCCTCGGCTATCGCCGCCACGGCAGTCGCGACGGCCAGCCGCTGTTCCTGCGCAAGGGCGCGCGCCGGCACGCGCCGGCTCAGGCCGCCAGGCCGGAAGGTGCCGGCGAGACGCCGGCCGTAACACAGAAGAAGAGCCGGCCGCGCGGCAAGCGCAAAGCCGATCCCGCGGCGGCCGCCCGCAAGGAGGAAGCGCGGCGGCGCGAGGAGAAGCGCCTCGCCGACTCGCCCTTCGCGATCCTGCGTCAGCTTACCGCCGGCGGCGAATGAACGAGCGGTCCGGCCAGGTCGAGAACACGGCCGGCCTGCGCGCCGACAAGTGGCTGTGGCACGCGCGCTTCTTCAAGAGCCGCAGCCTCGCCACCCAGCTCTGCCAGGCCGGCAAGCTGCGCCTCTCCGGCCTCGGCGTCGTGAAGCCGCATCACAAGGTGAAGCCGGGCGACGTGCTGACCTTTCCGCAGGCGCGCCACATCCGCGTGGTGAAGGTGCTGGCGCTCGGCCTGCGGCGCGGCCCGGCCAGCGAGGCGCAGGGCCTCTACGAGGACCTGAAGCCGCCGGCGCCCGAGAGCCGCCTGCCCGCCGGCACCCCCGACGCCCTCGCCAGCGCGCGGCGTGAGCCCGGCGCCGGCCGCCCCACCAAGCGCGAGCGCCGCGCCCTGGACCGCCTGCGCGACGAGGATTGAGGCTCTATCCGGCCCCACCGCTCCCGGCCTAGTATTGCGAGATGCTCGACCTTCTCGCCCTCGCCGCCATCGCCGGCACTTTTCTCCTCGCCGGCACGGTGAAGGGGGTCGTCGGCTTCGGGCTGCCGACCGTCAGCCTGGCGCTGCTCACCATTGCCTTCGGGCTGCCGCAGGCCATGGCGCTGATGCTGGTGCCGGCCTTCGTCACCAACGTCTGGCAGGCGGTGGCCGGCGGCGGCGCTATCACCCTGTTCAAGCGCATCTGGCCGTTCCTGGTGATGGCCGGCGTCACCGTCTGGCTCGGCGCCCTCGCCCTGACGCGCGTCGACGTGCACCTGCTGTCGGCGCTGCTCGGCCTGCTGCTGGTGACCTATGCCGTCGTGAGTCTTGGCGGTTTCAAGCTGTCGCTGACCGCGCGGCAGGAGGTCTGGGCCGGCCCGCTGCTCGGCACGGTGAACGGCGTGCTGACCGGCATGACGGGCTCCTACGTGGTGCCGGGCGTCATGTTCCTGCAGGCCATCGGCCTGCCGCGCGACCGCCTGGTGCAGGCCATGGGCATGCTGTTCCTGGTCTCCACGCTCGCGCTGGGCCTCGCGCTCGGCGGCAACGACTTCCTCAGCGTGGAGCTCGGCCTCGCCTCCGCCGGCGCGCTGGTGCCGGCGCTGGCCGGCATGGCGATCGGCCAGCGTCTGCGCCGGCGATTGCCCGAGCAGCGCTTCCGCCAGGTGTTCTTCGTCGCCCTGCTGCTGCTCGGCGCCTACATCGTCGCCGGCGCGCTGAACGGCTGATCCCCTTAGAGCTTGTCGAGCATCGCGTAGTAGAGCATGCCGACCACGAGGCTCGGCCAGCGCAGCAGCGTGCCGCCGGGAAAGCGCGGCGTCGGCACCGAGGCGAGCAGGTCGAAGCGCTCCGCCTGGCCGGCCACCGCCTCGGCGATCACCTTGCCCGCCAGGGTGGTCAGCGCGACGCCCTGGCCGGAGAAGCCGAGTGCATAGAAGGTGTCGCCGTCGAGCCGCCCGAAGGCGGGCAGGCGCCGCAGCGTGATCGCCAGGGTGCCGCCCCAGGCGTAGTCGATGGCGACGTCGTGAAGCTGCGGGAAGACCCGCAGCATGCAACGCCGCACGATGCCGGCGATGTCGTTCGGATAGGAGGGGCGGTAGCTCTCGCCGCCGCCGAACAGCAGGCGTCGATCGGCCGACAGGCGGTAGTAGTCGATCACGTACTTGCTGTCGGCGACCGCCGCGTCGTTGGCGATGAGGCCGCGGGCGCGCGCCTCGCCGAGCGGCGCGGTCGCCAGCATGAAGTTGTTGATCGGCATGATGATCGGCGCGATGCGCGGCTCGAGCTTGCCGAGATGGCCGTTGCAGGCGATCACCAGGTAGTCGGCGGTGACGCGGCCGTTGGGCGTGCGGATGCCGGGCTTGCCACCGGTGCGGACGATCTCCAGCGCCGGGGTCATCTCGTGGATCGCCGCGCCGGCGGCGCGCGCGGCGCGTGAGAGGCCCAGCGCATAGTTCAGCGGATGCAGGTGGCCGGCATCGCTGTCGAAGGAACCGCCGTGGTAGAGGTCGCTGGCGACCAGCGCGCGCAGCTCCTCGCGCGCCAGCGGGCGGATGTGGGCATAGCCGTAGTCGTCGCGCAGGAAGCGGGCGTGGTCCTGCATCGCGCGGGCGTGCACCGGCTTGATGCCGGCATGGATGAGGCCGGGCTTCAGGTCGCAGTCGATGGCGTGCCGCGCCACGCGCTGCTTCACCAGGGCCTTGGCCTCCTCGCCGAGGTCCCACAGCAGGCGCGCGCGCTCACGGCCGACGAGGGCGATGAGCTCTTCCGGGTCGAGCCGCTGACCGCCGGAGAGCTGGCCGCCGTTGCGTCCCGATGCGCCCCAGGCGATGCGCCTGGCCTCGACGACGATCACCTTGTAGCCGCGCTCGGCGAGATGGAGCGCGGTGGCGACAGCGGTGTAGCCGGCGCCGACGATGCAGACGTCGCAGCGGTGGTCGCCCGCCAGTGGCGGCAGTGGCTCGGCCCCTTTGGCGGTCGCCGTGTAGTAGGAGCGCGGATAGCTTTCGCCCGACTGCTCCTCTAAGGGCGGCAGGGCGGTCACGGCCTGGCGAACCAGAGCGCCAGGTTGTTGGCGGGCATGGCCTCGACCAGCGGCGCGGCGAAGCCGTGCCCGGCCGCGAGCGTGCCCACCGCCGCGAGGTCGCGCACGCCCCACGCGGGGTTCTGCGCCCGCAGGCTGGCATCGAAGGCCTCGTTGGACGGCGCGGTGTGGCGGCCGTCGCGCTTGAAGGGGCCGTAGAGGCAGAGCCCGCCACCCCTCGTGAGATAGCGCGCGGCACCGGCGAAGAGCCCCTCGGCCGCCGCCCAGGGCGCGATGTGGATCATGTTGCAGCAGAGCATGGCCTCGACCGGGGCGGCGAGCGGCCAGTCGGCCGCCGTCACGTCGAGGTCGAGCGGCGCCAGCAGGTTGGCAAGGGCGGCGGCCCGGCGATGCGCGTCGATGCTGCGGCGATGCGCCGCAGCGGGATCGCTCGGCAGCCACACCAGTTGAGGAAAGGCCGCGGCGAAATGGACGGCGTGCTCGCCGGTGCCGCTGGCCACTTCCAGCACCGTCCCCTCCGCCGGCAGCCAGCGGGCCAGCACCGCGGCGATCGCCGCCCTGTTGCGCTGGGTCGCCGGCGCAAAGAGGCGGTCGTCCTCACCCCCGACGGGCATTGCCGGCCGGGCGCCGGTGGGGCGTTCGGAAGAGGTCATCGCAGGGCCTTCATGGCCGGCACGCTATGCCAGCGCGAGGGCGGCCGGCAAGCGCCAAAGACCGCAATCCGGCTGGGGTTGCGCGGCGTTACGGTGGGTGATAACCAGTGCCGTGCTTGATCGACTGAAAGCCTTTCTGGCCGGCCCGGGCGGCGCCCGCGACGACGCTGCAGCGGGGATCGACCGGGTTCAGCTGGCCACCGCCGCCCTGCTGGTCGAGGCCGCGCAGATGGATGCCGACTTCGGCGCCGAGGAGCGCGCCAGGATCACCGAGCTGGTGGAGCGGCGCTTCGATCTCGGCGAGGCCGAGGGGGCTGCGCTGATGAAGGCCGCCCGCGACAAGGTCGAGCAGTCGGTCGAGGTCTTCGGCTTCACCCGCGAGATCAAGAACGCGCTGCCGCCGGAGGAGCGGATCGAGGTAATGGAGATGCTGTGGGAGGTCGCCTACGCCGACGGCGAGCTGCATGACCTCGAGGCCAGCCTGATGCGCCGGCTGGCCGGGCTGCTGCACGTCACCGACCGCGACAGCGGTCTCGCGCGCAAGCGGGTGCTCGCGCGGCTCGGCCAGGAAGGCTGATCCGGCGCGCGCGGAGGCGGGCCGCCGAGTTTGGAAGACCGACCTTGCCTGGCTCGGCGGTCGCATGAGGAGAGAACGAAGTCGATGACCTATGTCGTCACAGAAGCCTGCATCAAGTGCAAGTACATGGACTGTGTCGAGGTCTGCCCCGTGGACTGCTTCTACGAGGGCGAGAACATGCTGGTGATCCATCCCGACGAGTGCATCGACTGCGGCGTGTGCGAGCCCGAGTGCCCGCCCGAGGCCATCGTGCCCGACACCGACCCCCAGGCCGAGGCCTGGCTGGAGCTCAACCGTGAGTACTCCGACAACAACTGGCCCAACATCACCCGCAAGGGCGAGGCGCCGGCGGACGCCGAGGAGCACCGCGGCGAAGCCGGCAAGTACGAGAAGTACTTTTCGAACAAGCCGGGTCAGGGCGACGGCTGATGCGCCGGGGCTGCGGCCCCACGTACGGCGTACCCTTTGCGAATTTTATCCTGTGAGCGGGCCTGTGGAAGAATTCCCGCAGCTGGCCTGCATTAACTACGCGGAGCCTTGGGGCGCCTCAGGCTAAGGAAAACAACGGGCTTTCGCACCTGCGGCAGTTGTTTTTCCACAGTGAGTGTGATAAATTAGTTACATGAAAATCTGACCCGCAGCAGCGCGCCGTCGGCCCTCCCGATGGCGTTGTTGTTTGTGTCCCGTACCACTTCCGCCGCCGTCCTGGGTCGCGGCGGGAGGGCAGCACGGCAAGCCGCCCCGCTTCGTACGCCGGTCAGCACCACGGCCGGCGGTGGGCGAAAGGTGAGCCAAAGGCTGCGTGGAAACAACTTGGTGGCCAGGTGCCGCGTTTCCCGGTGTCGCTATGCCGGGAGGTTGCGCGGAAGGGTCCGAAACAGGCGTTGCAGAACCGTCGGCCGGGAGCAGGACCTGCCCCAGAAGTGAAATCCCGGCCGGATCTCATGCCGATTGGAGAGAGAGCCTAGCATGGCAAAGAGCGAATACGGTGAAGGTGATTACGTTGTTTACCCGACCCACGGCGTCGGCCGGGTGCTCGGGATCGAGACGCAGGAAGTTGCCGACCTCACCCTGGACCTGATCGTCATCAAGTTCGAGAAAGACCGCATGACGCTGCGCGTGCCGGTCGAGAAGGCCGCCAACTCCGGCCTGCGCAAGCTGTCCAGCCGCAAGATGATGGATACCGCCCTGACGACCCTGAAGGGCCGCAGCCGCGCTAAGCGCACCATGTGGAGCCGCCGCGCGCAGGAGTACGAGGCGAAGATCAATTCCGGCGATCCGGTGTCGATTGCCGAGGTAGTGCGCGACCTGCACCGCAGCGCCGACCAGCCCGACCAGTCCTACAGCGAGCGCCAGATGTACCAGGCGGCGCTGGACCGCCTGGCGCGCGAACTGGCGGCCGTCGAGAAGATCGACGAGACCGCGGCGGCTCTGAAGCTGGAAAAGCTGCTGGCCGCCTGAAGCGGCAACCGTCTGCTCGAAGGGCGCGCCCGCACTTCCGGTGCGCGCCCTCGCGCAGCCCCTATACCCTCCCCGCCCCGCGCACTTTCCGACCGACAAAGCCGGTCGAGTGTGAGATTCTGAGGCCTGCGACTCCGCAACGGAAGGAACCGACGCCGAGATCATGGGAGATCGGCAGAAGTTTGCGATTCTCTGCGCCACCCAGCGCGTCTGGGCGGTGTCCTCCATTCATGGCGAGGTCGCGGCGCTGAACCGCCTGCACCGGGCGATGATTCCGCGCCTCGAGCCGGGTGACCGCCTGGTCTACCTCGGCAATCTGATCGGCCGCAGCAAGGGCGCGGCGGCCACCATCGACAGCCTGCTGCGCTTCCGCAGCCTGTTCATGGCGCGGCCCGACGTCTTCGCCTGCGACGTGGTGCACCTGCGCGGCAGCCAGGAGGAGATGTGGCAGAAGCTGCTGCAGTTGCAGTTCGCCACCGACCCCCGCTCGGTGCTGCAGTGGATGCTGGACCAAGGGCTCGCCGCCAGTCTCGAGTCGTATGGCGTGGCGCCTGCCGAGGGGCTGCGCGAGGCGGCCGCGGGGCCGCGCCAGCTGACCCGCTGGACTGGCGCGCTGCGGGAGCGCATTCAGGGCCACGCCGGCCATTGGCAGCTGCTCGGCAGCCTGCGCCGCGCCGCCTACACCGAGCGCGAGGACGGCAGCGGCAATCAGGGGTGGGGCCTGCTGTTCGTGAACGCCGGCCTGGAGCCGGCACGCCCGCTGGAGGCCCAGAAAGACAGCTTCTGGTGGGGCGGCGGCGGCTTCGGCGCCATCGACCGCCCCTACGCCGGCTATCGCCGGGTCGTGCGCGGCTTCTGCCCGCAGCACCCGGGCCTGGAGCTGGGCGACTTCACCGCCACGGTCGACGGCGGATGCGGCTTCGGCGGCCCCCTGCTGGCGGCCTGCTTCGCCGTCGACGGCAGCCTGGTGGACGAGATCCAGGTGGCCGCCTGACCCGGATGGCCCGAACCCCGGGCTAAACCTCCAGGCAACTTTGCCCGCCCGGGAGCGTTCAACACTTTGCGAGGCGCGCAGTGACCCATAGCCGCCTTCCCTGCGTATGACCTAGTGTACCGGTAGGGTATCCCCGACTTCCGACCGCCCGCTCCGGAATCCGCCGAGCGGGATGCAGCCAGGGGATGGGAGGACACCGCCATGCCGCAGTTCGAAGACTCGCACGCGCAGCGGGCCCAGGCACGTTTCATCCGGCAGTCGATGGCGGAGCCCCTGCTGTCGCGCGACCGCGAATACCGGCTGGCCCGCTCGTGGCGCGAAGACGGTGACGCCGACTCGCTGCAGGAGCTGATCCGCGCCTACACCCGCCTCGTCGTCTCGCTGGCCACCAAGTTCCGCAACTACGGCCTGCCGATGAGCGACCTCATCCAGGAAGGCACCCTCGGCCTGCTGCAGGCGGCGAGCCGCTTCGAGCCTGACCGCAACGTCCGTTTCTCCACCTATGCTTCCTGGTGGATCCGCTCGGCCATGCAGGACTTCATTCTGCGTAACTGGTCGATCGTGCGCACCGGCACCACGGCCTCGCACAAGACCCTGTTCTTCAACTTCCGCCGGCTGCGCGCACGCATCGAGGAAACTTCCGGCCGCCCCTTCGACGACGAGGGACGGGCGGCGGTCGCCGCCGAGCTCTCGGTGCCGGTGACCGACGTCAGCCACATGGAGGGCCGCCTCGCCATCGCCGACCAGTCGCTGAACGCCCGGGTGGGCGAGGACGGCGACACCGAGTGGCAGGACCAGCTGACCGACGACCGGCAGAGCCCGGAGGATCTGGTGATCTCCTTCCACGACAGCCTCACCCGCAGTGAGTGGATCGAGCAGGCGCTGCTGGAGCTGAGCCAGCGCGAGCAGACGATTATCCGCCGCCGCCGCCTCAGCGACGACACGGCGACCCTGGAGGAGCTCGGCGAAGCGCTGGGCGTCAGCAAGGAGCGTGTGCGGCAGCTCGAGCAGCGCGCCCTGCAGAAGATGAAGAGCCTGCTGCTGGGGCGCGTCGGCCGGCCGGGCGACCTGTTCAGCGAGAGCTGAGCGTCATCCCTCCGCGAGCAGCCGGAATACGCCGACCGTTCCCGCGCGTCCGCGCAGCTGGTGCTCGCCAAGATCCATCACCCGCCATTCCGGACCGAGCCGCGCGCGCGTGGCGGCTGAAAGCAGGATCGTCGCCGCCTCGGGCCCGCCGAGGCTCTCGGCGGGCTCTTCCTTGCCGTAGGCCTCCAGGCGGTTCGCCACGTTCACGGTGTCGCCGATGAGGGTGTAGTTCACGCGCCCCGGCGCGCCGATGTTGCCGACGATGGCGGGGCCGGAATGCAGGCCGATGCGCACCCGCACCGGCGGCTGCCCCGCCGCGACGCGTTCCCGGTTGTCGCCGGCCAAAGCCTGCGCGATCGCCAGCGCGGTGTGACAGGCGCGCTCGGCATGGTCCGGCTGATCGTCGGGCGCCCCCCAGAAGGCCATCACCGCATCGCCCATGTACTTGTCGAGCGTGCCGCCGCTCCTGTCGATCTCGGCGGCGATCAGCGCGAAGTGATGGTTGAGGAAGTCGGCGGTATCGTGCGGCGTCAGGCGCTGGCTGGCGGTGGTGAAGCCGACGATGTCGGTGAACATCACCGTGACCTGACGCTCCTCCGACTCGACGCCATCCTCGCCGAGGCGGATGAGGCGCATGACCAGGCTGCGCGGCACGTAGGTCTCGAACCAGCGCAGCCCGGCCAGCATGGCGTTGAACGCCTGGGCGGCGCTGTCGAGCTCGCGGAAGGCGCTGCCCTTGGCCTGCGGCGCGCGCCGGAAATCGAAGGTGCTGACCGAGCGCGCCGCCTCGGCGAGATCGCGCACCGGGCGCGCGATCAGCCGCCCGAGCACCACGGCGGCCAGCAGCGCGACGACGAGAATGCCGAGCCCGATCCAGCCGGCCAGCACGACGCGGTCCGTCTCGGAGGAGTCGATCTCGCTGTCGCGCGCGTAGACGCCCATGTAGAGCTGCTGCGGACCGTAGCCGCCGATCACCCGGTATAGGTAGTAGACGTAGTCGCCGCCGACAGCCCGGCGGTGGCCGAGCAGCGAGCCGCGAAAGTCTTCCAGCATCTCGAGCGGCTGACGGTCGTCGTTCCAGATCGCCGCCAGCAGCGGATCGCCGACCTCGGCCAGGCCCGGCAGCGGCTTCTGCGGCCCGAGGCCCGTCACCTCGCCGACCAGCGCGGGATGCGCCAGGACCTGGCGCTGGCCGTAGAGGATGAAAGGATGCAGACCAGTCTGCAGGGCGTAGTCGTCGATGAAGACCGACAGCGCGCGCATCGACACCACCGAGCCGATGATGCCGGCATAGGTGCCGTTGCGATAGACCGGTGTCGACACGCCGAGGTGCGGCTGGTCTAGCGCCGGCACCCAGAAGACGCCGCCCCAGGTCGAGCCCTTGGTGCCTTCGAGATCCTTGACCATGCGCCGGACCTCCGCGTCGGGCTCGCGCGGATCGAAGATCCGGCCCACGCCGTTCTCGCTGCGCCCGATACGCAGGGACCAGCCCTGGGCCGAGAAGTAGGCGATGCCGGTCACCTGCGGCGCGGCCGCCAGCGCACCGGTCATGGCGTCGGCCAGCCGCTCGCGGTCGCCGATGTCGATCGCGCCGCGCTCGATCATCGCGGCAAGGAAGTCCGACTGCTGCTGCGCGGAGCCGAGGTGGTAGCCGATCTGATCGATGAGCCCGGCGACCGAGAAGTCTGCGGTCTGGCGCAGCAGGGCGATGGTGTTCTTCTGCGCCGTGCCGAGCGCCACCCACATGACCGACGAGACCGCCACCAGCACGAGCAGCGCGAAGCCGAAGATGAGCACCACGGCGATCGTCGGCCGCCAGTGCCGTCGCGGCACCTCCGCGGCAGGCCCGCCTGCCGTCGGTGATACGGCGCCGGCCTCGGGCGCGCTGGGGGCGATCTCCTGCGTCATGGTTTTTTCCGACAAGGCTGGAGCCGCCGCCTACTCGGCCACGATCTTCACCCGCTGGCCGGGCGCGAGCGTGCTGGTCTCGGTGAGGCCGTTCAGCACCAGGAAGTGCTTCAGGTTATCGTCGCCGAACGGCATGCGTGCGGCGACCTTCGTCGGGGTGTCGCCGGCCTTCACCTGGTAGATGCGCAGGCGCCGCGGCTTCAGCGCCGCCGCCTCGGCATCGCTCAGCTTGCGAAAGCTGTAGGTGGTCTCGCGGAAGGGAACGTTGAGCGCGGCTGTGCGCTCGCGCGCCGAGACGAAGATGAAGCGGTAGATGGTCTCGGCGTCGTAACGCAGCGCGACCAGGCGGTAGTCCTTGCCGTTGCGCGAGACCGCCGCCGTCGCCGCCGGCACGCCGTTCACGGTGATTGCCTCGACTCCGGTCAGCCGCACGTTGGCGCCCCAGACCCGGGTGAGATAGTCCGTCATCGAGCCGGCGTAGGGCTTGGGCGCGCGATCGAACTGGATGATCGCCTTGCCCTCGCCGTCGCGCGCGACCACGGCGCGCGACTGATTGTAGAGGCGGAAGCCCTGAGGCACCTCGAAGGCGAACTTCAGCTTGGGATGGGCGAAGGTTCGGCCGCGGATGTAGCCTTCGTCAGCCTTGTCGCCATAGATCATGCCGTCGATCTTGTCATAGTAGACGTTCTGCGCCACCAGCGGGTCGGCCACCGGCGTGGCGTTGGCCTGCGCCAGGGCCTGCTCGATGCGGTCGGCGGTTCGCGGGTGCGTCTGCATGATGTCGAATTCGTCGGCCTTCTCCGGCTGCCCGGCCAGTTCGGCTTCCAGCCTGCTGTGCGCCTGCAGCTGCGACAGAAAGCCGGCCATGGCACCGGTGTCGTAGCCGGCGCGCGCGAGGTAGCGTCCGCCCAGCATGTCGGCCTCGAACTCCTGCTCGCGCGAAAAGCTGCGCAGCAGCAGACCCCCGAGGGCGCCACCGGCCTGCGCGGCCTCGCCGCCGAGCAGCACGCCGAGGCCGACGCTGGCGATGTTGGCGGCAACGGTCTGGCCATAGCGTTCGGCGGTGTGGCGTGCGGTCACGTGGCCGATCTCGTGGCCCAGCACGCCGGCCACCTCGGCCTCGTTGGTCGCCAGCGCGAGCAGGCCGCGGGTGATGTAGACGTAGCCGCCGGGCAGCGCGAAGGCGTTCACCACCGGCGTGTCGAGGATGGTGAAGGTGAACTTCAGGTCCGAGCGCTCGGAGGTCTGCACCAGGAAGTCGCCGACGCTGCTGACGTAGCGGTTCAGCGCGGGATCGTCGTAGGCCCCACCGAATTCGGCCAGCACCTTGGGATGCTCCTCGCGGCCGAGGTCCGCCTCGCCCTCCTCCGACAGCCCGCCCGTGAAGAAGGTGCGCCCGGTGCCGGGCGCGGTGGCGCAGGCGGCCAGCAGCGGCAGCAGCAAGGCGACGGCCGCAAGGCGTCGGAGAGGCGACAGGCAGGCGCGCAGGCGGGTGCCCGGGCAAAGGGGCAGGTCGTCGGTCACTCTTCCAGCACCTCGATCTGTTCGGGATGAGTCACTTCGATCATCGGGCCGTTGTACGCCTTCAGCCAGCCGCGCACCCGGACAAGCCGGCCGGCGAAGCCGTCGAGGCTCGTGCCCTCCGCTTCGAACAGGCCGGCCGCCTCGCGGTCGAGCGCGATGGTGAAGTCCTGCCGCCAGTCCTCGGCGAAGTTCAGGTAAGTTCGGCCGCCGCCGCGGCCGACAGCCAGGACGCGCCCCTCCACCAGCTCGAAGCCGCCGAGCCAGTCGGCGGCGGAGTCCGCGCTCCGCACGGCATAGAAGGGATCGCCCCAGATGCCGCGCCCGGCCGTACGCGCCTGCCGCTCGAGCGCCAGCATCTCGCCCACCGCCACGCGGTTGTCGGCGAAGCTGTAGACGCGGGCGAGGCCTGCCCGCAGCAGCTCGCCCTGGATCC
>Ga0207773_100704_pt1 | contig 11797 bp, 9 predicted proteins | sample TtaePargueraPR_2_FD_187281 | JGI IMG/M metagenome (GOLD analysis project Ga0207773, IMG submission 187281) | Aerobic enrichment media microbial communities from Bioluminiscent Bay, La Parguera, Puerto Rico - Tt and M1 (3) (SPAdes) | ecosystem: Environmental > Aquatic > Marine > Unclassified ...
GCGGTCCCCGACGACGGCGCGTGGCTGGTGGTGCGCGACGACCGCCGCTGGCGCGAATCGACTGAGGCGGCTGCGGCGCGGCTGGCCAGGGCGGTTCGCGGGCGCCTGCACTACCGCGAATACATGGTTCAGCGCTACGTCGACTCCCGGGACAGCGAAGGCCGGACGATCGGCATCCGCGTCGACGTCGCCCGGCTTCCGGGCGGCGGCTGGGGACTGATCCGGATGGTCGGGCACGTCTCGCTGAACGGGCGCCTGGTGTCGAATGCATCGCGTGGGGCGGCAAAGATGCCGATACGCCGCCTACTCGCGGCACGGACCCGGCCGGCAGAGACGCTCGAAGCAGAGGCACTGGCCCTGGCGGAGGGGGTCGCCGAAGCCCTCAGCCCAGAGGGCAACGGCGTCAGCAACTACGAATACGGGGTCGACATCGCCATCGATCCCGAGGACCGGCTGTGGTTCATCGAGGCCAACCCGTCGCCCCAGACCATTTGGGCCGAGCATCAACGCGCGGTCCTGGTTATCGCCTATCTCAAGTCTCTGGTCAGCGCCCGGGCGGCGCGCTATGGCGAGATGGCGGGCTGAGCTGTCTGGGGCGGCCAGCCGACCCGGGTTGAGGGCCCGTCGACCCTCGGTATCGGCAGGTCCGGCAATGGCGGTTGGTCCAATCGGCATCATCACGTTCCGCAGATCGCCGATCGAGCATTACCCCCCATTGCGGATGCGCGCCCTGCTCGCCGAGGCGGCCCTGCAGGAAGTGGATCTGCGCTTTTTCACCGCAACCGACTGCGACCCCGCCACCGGCACGGTAAACGCGTCGCGCTGGACGAACGGCGACTGGACCACCGAGGCTATCGCCCTGCCGCGCCTTGTGCTCTACGGCAGCCACGCGCTGACGCCCGAGCAGAAGGCGATGGACGCCTGGATCCGGAGCGCCAGCCGTGTGGTCGACTACCGCGCCCGCGACAAGCTCAAGAGCGCGGCGCTGATGGCGGCGTCGCCGTGGGCGGGACACGTCATCCCGAGCGAGCGCCTCGACCCCGAAGAGGCGGAGGCCCAGCTCCACCGCTGGCTCGCCGGTGGCGGCATTGTCGTCAAGGCCAGCGACGGGATGCGGGGCATCGGCATCCGGTTCGTCCTTCCCGAGGACGGGCGCTGGACAGTGGCGTGCGGCACGGAACGCTGGACGGGCACGGCTGAAGAGGCCGTGGAGCAGGTTCTGAGATCGATCCGCGGGCGAATGTCCTACCGCCAGTACCTGGTCGAGCGGTACATCGGGTCGCGGAATGCCCTCGGACAGTCGGTCGCGATCCGGGTGGACGTCGTCCGCAATCCTACCGGCGGCTGGTCGCTGGTCCGCATGACCGGCCGCATCGCGGCGAGCGGAAAGCTGACCTCCAACGGCGCGCGGGGCGGCGCCTACATGCCGATCGAATCCTTTCTCGCCGATCGCCGGGTGCGGCCGGCAGAGGAACTGACCGAGGAGGCCTTTGCCCTTGCCGCCGGAGCCGCCGAAGCGCTGACCATAGGCGAGCCCGAGACGGCCACCTACGAGTGCGGCATCGACCTCGCCATCGACCCCGAGGACCGTCTGTGGTTCATCGAGGCGAATCCGCGGCCGCAGGCGGTCTGGGCGCAGCACGAGCGCGCTATGCTCGTGATCGCCTACCTGAAGGCGCTCGCTTCGACCTGACGGGCCGGCCGGGGCGCGCACCCACCTCCCGGCAAAACGACTCGAGGATGCCGGGGAATGTGCCGGCGAGCGTCGTCTCCTCGACGGTGCCGTGGGTGGTGACGCCGGGAAGGACCTCCTCGACGACATTGGGTAGACCCAAGAGGTGACGGGCGGAACGGACGTCGAACCGGTTGCCGTCGCCATAGACGATGCGGGTGAGCGGGACGCGGTCCGCCCGCTCCAGGAACGCCCGGAGGTCGGCCTCCTGTCGCTGGAGCCGAATGCCGGTCTTCCGGGCGATGTGGTCGAGCATGCGCCGCCGGGCGACCGGCAGGATCACAGGGCTGAACGAGAGCACGCCATCGGCCTTGAGCTCGACGCCATAGCGGATGGCAGCATACCCGCCGGTCGACTGGCCGAAGCAGATGACCCGCCTGGTGTCGAGCTGGCGGCAGAGTGTGCGGAGGCTCCGGGCGGTCTGGCGAACATTCTTGCCGAGCCCGGTCACGCCGCCGAAGTAGAAGGCGTCGGCCCAGTCGAAAACGTAGATGACGTTCAGCCCGAAACGGCTCAGCAGTCGTTGCATGAAGTAGATCGAGATATCGAGCCGCATCGCCCTGCCGGTGAAGGCGATGAGGGTGACGTCGGAATCGGCCGGCACCACCCAGTAACCGCGGTCCGTGTCCGGCGCCTCGGCCGGACCGTCCTTTCCGGACCTGCCCTTCCGGCCGGACTTCGCCGGCGTCGGTGGGGCGGCTTGGCCCCCCGCCGCGTCGGCGAGGCGCAGCTCGCGGTCGAGGCCCATCTTCCGCACGGCCCTGATCTGCTGGAGAATCTCCCTGGCCTCGTCGCGAAGCGCCGGATCCTCGAGCATCGCCGAGACGGCAGTGATCGCCTGTCCGATACGGCCGAACCGGACGAGATGGCGGCACGCGCGTAGCCGCTGCTCGGGCGTGGCGCGCGGGTCGTGGAGGAGGCCGACGATCTTCGGGTCGGGACGGGAAAAGGCCTCGATCCGCGGCGGCGGCGCGAGGAGCTGCGGTACCTTCCGCCTAGGCTGCGACCGCTTCGAGAAGGCGGGGAACCAGCGCGCGAACGCTCTGCCGGCCCTGGAGGAAGAACTCCGGCCCGATCCGGCACGCGAAGGTCTTCTCGAATTGCGACGCCATTTCCACTGCATCGACAGAATCCAGGTCGAACTGCGCCAGCGGCGCGTCGGCATCGATGGAATCGGAATCTTCCCCCGTGAGGACGGCGAGATAGACCACCAGCCAGCGCTGCAAACGAACAGCATCAAGCGGCGCCGCGACGCGGCTTGCCATCGTCATCCTCCGGGAGGCAACATCGAACCGAAGCGACTTTTGCTGCGCGGAAACCCAAGGGTCAAGAGGTGCTATTTCGCGTCCGCGAATGGGACCCAGGGGCACCCCGGCGGGGCGCGGAATTCCGCCGATATCCCGGCGCCGAGCTGGGGGCGACCGCAATTGTTAAAAAATCACGATTTCGCCTATATTGCGCCTAGGACCGGCCACGTTGGGAGCCGATCATCCTCCTTGTCAGCTTCTCAGACGGTTCGGTTCAGCGAAGGCTTCGGTAATTCTCAGCCCCCCAGCCCCCCGGGGTCGACGCTGGGCCGAACCACCTGCCCCCAAGGCAGACGGAAGCAATGGATGGCCGGCCCTCGCGCCGGCCAATCTTTTTTCATCCCCCTTGTCCTTCCGAAAGCCTTGAAACCTCAGGCGTAACCGGCGATATCACGGCCGGGTTCCACCAAACCTGTCAGGACCTTCAAGAATGACTGAGAACGGGAGCGCGCAGCGTGAGACTCGCAGCTTCGAGGCGGAGGTGTCGAAGCTCCTGTCGCTGATGGTGCACTCGGTCTATTCCAACCGCGACGTCTTCCTCCGCGAGCTGATCTCGAACGCCGCGGACGCCTGCGAAAAACTCCGGGTGTCCGCGATCGAGCACCCCGAATTACTCGCCGAAGACCCCGATTTCCGGATTACCCTCGTCCCCGACAAGACCGCCGGAACCTTGACCGTCGCCGACAACGGCATCGGCATGGACCGCGACGAGCTCGCCGGCAATCTCGGCACCATCGCCCGTTCCGGCACCCGCGCCTTTCTCGACGGCCTTTCCGGCGGCGCCGAGGGCTCGGCGCTGATCGGACAGTTCGGCGTCGGCTTCTATTCCGCCTTCATCGTCGCCGCCTCGGTCGAGGTCGTTTCGCGCAAGGCCGGCTCCGACGAGGCATGGCGATGGACCTCCGACGGCCAGGGCACCTATACGCTGGAACCTGTGGCGCTCGACGCCGCCCCGGCCCGCGGCACCAGGGTGCTGCTCAGGCTCAGCGACGACGCCAGGACCTATGCCGAGCAGGCCACGATCGAGCGGGTGGTCCAGGAATATTCGGCGCATGTGCCGGTGCCGATCCTGCTGCAGCTCGGCGGCGGCGACGCCGACAAGACGCTCGCCGACGGCAGCGCGCTGTGGCGGAAGCCGAAGTCGAGCGTGACCGAGGCCGAGTACGCCGAATTCTACGGCCATGTCAGCCATCAGTACGACGAGCCGGCGCTGACCATCCACTACCGCGCCGAGGGACGGAACGAATACTCGGTGCTGCTTTTCGTGCCGTCGATGAAGCCGTTCGACCTTTTCGACCCCGAGCGGCGCGGGCGGGTGAAGCTTTACGTCCGGCGGGTGTTCATCACCGACGAGGCGAAGATCCTGCCGGCGTGGCTCCGCTTCGTGCGCGGCGTGATCGATTCGGAGGACCTGCCGCTCAACCTCTCGCGCGAGATGTTGCAGAAGAACCCGGTGCTGGAGGCGATCGGCAAGGGCGTGACGACGCGCATCCTCGCCGACCTCGACAAGCTCGCCACCGACGACCGCGAGCGCTTCGAGAAGGTGTGGGACGCCTTCGGCCCGGTGCTGAAGGAAGGGCTCTACGAGGACGCCGAGCGGCGCGATGCGCTCTACAAGATCATCCGCTTCAAGACCACGACCGGCGGCGACGGCTGGCGCAGCCTTGCCGACTACGTGGCGGCGATGCGGCCCAACCAGACGGCGATCTACTACGCGCTCGGCGACGACGCCAAAGCGATCCTCGCCAGTCCGCAGCTCGAGGGCTTCGCCCGGCGCGGGGTCGAGGTGCTGGTGCTCGCCGACCCGGTCGACGCGTTCTGGGTGCGAACCGCGCTCGGCTATGACGGCAAGCCGTTCCAGTCGGTGACGCAAGGGGCGGCGGATCTCGATTCGATCCCGGTGGCGGAGGGCGCGGAGACCGCGGAGTCGGCGCCCGAGAGCGCGGTGGCGACGCTCGCCGCCCGCTTCAAGCAGACGCTGGGCGACAAGGTGAGCGCCGTCCGCGCCTCGGCGCGGCTGACCGCCAGCCCGGTCTGCCTGGTGGCGCCGGACATGGGTCCGGACCGCCAGCTCGAGAAGATCCTCTCCGCCCACGAGCAGCTCAAGACCCGCACGGCGCCGGTGCTCGAACTCAACCCGACGCATCCGCTGATCAAGGCGCTGTCCGCCAAGGCGACGGAGGGCGGGGCGGCCGAGACACTCGACGACGCGGCTGTCCTGCTTTACGGCGAGGCGCGCATCCTCGACGGCGAGGCGCCGGAGGACCCGGCCGACTTTGCCGGGCGGATCGGCCGGCTGATCGAGCGCGGCCTTGGCTAGTTGTCGGATTCGGGCGTTTGCCAGCCGTTGCAAGTGATCATCGAGCCGGTGCCGGAACCAAAACGACCGCCGGCAACTATATGATTCCGGCGGAGCTGTTGAACTTGACATTTGACCCAGTGTTCCGATGCGGGCGACCCCTGACGTCAAGTCCGCTCCACTAGGATTCTGTGGCGAGCTGTCGGATAGTCATTCCATGGTCCAAAGCGTTCAAGTGCTGTTCGCGACGAAGGATCACCGGCTCAATCCCTACCGATCCGTCACCCATGTCGGCGGACGGAACGAGGATGGCTCGACCTGGCGCCTGCCGATTGCCGATGCCATCAACGGCATCCGCGAGCGGCGCTGGGAGTTCTACGTGGTCGGCCCCGACGGAGAGCGGGCCTGGCTGCATGTGACCGTGAGCCGCGACGGCCACGAGTATCTCAAGGCCCTCGACGAGCGCGAAATCCCGGCGATGCTGATCGCCCTGCCCGGTACGATCGAGGCCTAGTCTCGCTCTGCCTTAGCCGGCGCCGACCACATTCCGCGCCTCGCCGCGCCAGAAGGCGTCGATGTTGTCGACGAGCTGGTCTGCCAGGACCTGCTGACCCTGGCGGCTCGCCCAGGCGACGTGCGGGGTGAGGATGAAGTTGGGCAGGTCGAGAAGGTCCATCAGGGGATTGTCGGCCGGCGGCGGCTCGGCGGTGGCGACGTCGAACCCGGCCGCCGCGATCTGCCCGGCGCGAAGCGCGGCACCGAGGGCAACCTCGTCGACAAGACCGCCACGGGAGACGTTGATCAGGATCGGCTGCCGCGCCATCAGCGCGAATTCAGGCGCGCCGATGAGGTTGCGGGTCGCGGACGTGAGCGGCAGATGGAGGGTGACGACGTCACTCCGCCGCAGCACCTCCTCGAAAGCGAGGTAGGGCGCCGGCGGCGAGGGATCGCCCTTCCGACCGGCGAAGGCCACCTCCATCCCCAGCGCCTCCGCGATCCGTGCGACGGCGGTGCCGAGCGAGCCGCGGCCGACGATGCCGATGGTCGAGCCGGCGAGATCGCGGATCGGGTGGTCGAAAAAGCAGAACTGGCTGGCGGTCTGCCAGCGGCCGCCGCGGACCGAATCCCGATAGGCAAGCAGGCTGCGGCGCAGCGCGAACAGCAGCGCGAAGACATGCTCCGGCACCGTCGTGGTGGCGTAGTTGCGCACGTTGGAGACGACGATGCCGCGGGCTGCTGCCGCCTTGACGTCGACCATGTCGGTGCCGGTCGCGGCGACCGCGATCAGGCGAAGCCGCCGGGCGCCGGCGATGGCGTCGGCGCGGACGGGAACCTTGTTGGTAATGACGATATCGGCATCGGCGATGCGGGTGGCGACCTCGCCCGGCGCGCTCCGCTCATGGGTGATCAGCCGATGCGGAAAATCCGGAGCACGCAGCGCGGTCTCGGGCGACAGGGTCTCGCGGTCGAGGAAGACGATCTCGGCGGACTCGGCAGCGGCGTCAGGCGGCATGTCTCATCCTGTGCAACTCACGAGGGGAACGGCGGAGAACGCGGGCCGGACGAGACACGCCTTAGTGAAGCGCCGAGTCCCTTGGCTCTGCCCCGCCCGACACATCCGAGCTTAGGCGATTTGACGCCGGGGCGAAACGCGGCGATCAGGCCGCACCGTTCACCACGACAGCGCCCGGCCGTCGAGCGCGGCGACCAGCTTCTCGTCCTGGCCGTAGATGTCGGCGCGAAAGTTGGGGATGCCCTGATCGACCCAGGCGGTGAAGTAGGTGATGTGGACCGGGAGCGGATCGACGAGGTTGACGACGGTGCGCTGGCGCGACGCCACCACCTGCTCGACCCGGGCCATGCTCCAGCCCGGCACGCCGCCGACGGCGAGCACCTGGACGGCGAGTTCCAGCGGGCGGGAGAGGCGGATGCAGCCGTGGGAGAACGCCCGCTCGGCCCTGTCGAACAGGCTTCGCGACGGCGTGTCGTGGAGGTAGACGTCGAACTGATTGGGGAACATGAACTTGACGCGGCCAAGGGCGTTGTTCAGCCCCGGCTTCTGGCGGAGCTGGAAGGGGAAGTTGCCCGGCCCGTACTGTCGCCAGTTGATCGAGGTGAGCGGATAGACCTTGTCGCCGCGCACCGCTTCGAAACCGGCGGCGGCACGGGCGGCGGGGTTGGACTTGAGCTTGGGCAGCTCCTCCTTGATGGCGATGCCGGTCGGCACGTTCCAGTAGGGATTGATCTCGAGATAGCGGACCTGGTCGCTGAACACCGGCGTCTTGTGATAGGGCTTGCCAACGACGACGTTCATGCGCTCGACCTCGCGGCCATCGGCAAAGCGCTTGAGCTCGAACCCGGCGATGTTGACGATGAGGTGATTGACGCCGAGTTGCGGCGGCATCCAGCGCCAGCGCTCCATAGCCAGCACGATGTCCTGGACGCGGGTCTCGACCGGTACGTTGAGGGCAACGATCGAGGCCTTGCCGACGATGCCGTCGACCTCGAGCCCGTGGCGGGCCTGGAAGGCCTTCACCACCGCGACGAGACCGTCGTCATAGACCTCCTCGGCACCCGGCGGGGCAACCGGATCGGCGCCGTCGGTGACCGCCAGCCGCGCCCGGAGCGCGGGGACGCGCGGGTCGCTCATGCCGGGCTTGATGGTGTCGCCGAGCGGCACGCCTGGCCAGCCGCCAGCGCCGGCCAGCGCCCGGTAGTCGGCGAGTGCGGCGCGGAGATCGGCATATTCGGGCGCCTGCGGCTGCCAGGCGATGAAGAACTGGTCGAGATTGGGCGCCAGTGCCAGGCCCTGAAGGGCTGCCAGCTGGTCGATCGACCGCCCTTCCTGGAAGAAATCGGGGTCGACCTTGTGGGGCAGGAAGCGCCCGACCTGGAGGTCGGATGCGTATTGCAGGAAGGCGGCGGAGAAATGCAGCTCGACGATGGCGCGGCCACGCGAATTGGTGGCGCCGACCGCGGCGAGAAGCTCCTCGAGCTGATCGGCAGGATAGGACGCGGGGTCGAGACCGTCATCGGCAGCGTGACGGAGCCAATTGAGGAATGCCGCCGCGCGCGGTTCGCCAACCCAAAGGATCTGGCTCGCGCCATCCTCGTAGTAGGCGGTGAGCGCCTCGCTCCGCTGGCGAACCGGCAGCGGCAAGCCGGGCTCGCTGGCGAGAAGGTCGACGATCTCGGCGCGAAGCGCGACCCGATCTGCCGGTGAGAGGGCGAGATCGGCGCGGGCAGCGCCGGGGAGGACGGCAACCAGCGCCAGCAAGACGAAAGCGAGCGCGACGGGAATGCGGCAATGGGTGCGGGCGGGGCTCACGTCGACCGGCTCCTCACGGCATGGGCGGGGCGTAGAGGATGCCGCCCTTGGTCCAGAGCGCATTGACGCCGCGGCGGATGGTGAGCGGCGATCCCTCGCCGAGATTGCGGTCAAAGATCTGGCCGTAGTTGCCGACGCTCCCCACCACGACGGCGAGCCAATCCTCGGCGATGCCGAGGGGGACCGCTGCCGGCTTTCCCATGGCCACCGCCTCGGCCGCGCTGCCGGCCACCGATTCGTCGGTCATGTCGCGCTCCTCGGCGTTGATGAGGCCGTAGAGCGTCCAGCGCACGAGGGCCGTCCAGCCCGGGTCGCCGTCACGGGTGACCGGGCCGAGCGGCTCCTTGGATATGATCTCGGGGAAAATGACGTAGTCGTCGGGATCGGGCAGGACGGAGCGCTCGGCCGCAAGCGCCGAGGCGTCGGCGGTGAAGACGTCGCAATCGTTGGAGGCGAACGCCATCCGCGCCTCGGGACGCGATGTGAAGCGGACGAAGGTGACGTTCAGGTCATTGGCCGCGAACCATGCGGCGGCATTGTCCTCGGTGGTGGTGCCGGTGACCACACAGACGCGGGCGCCGTTGAGCTCGAGCGCGCTGGTCATGCCGTCGACGACATGGCCCATGAAGCCCTGGCCGTCATAGTAGGCGATGCCGGCGAACTCGAGCCCGCCGAGATCGCGCGACATGGTCCAGGTCGAGTTACGGGACAGCACATCGATCCGGCCCTGCTTGAGGGCGTCGAAACGGGCCGATGCCGAGAGCGGGACATAGTCCACGGCATTGGGGTCGCCCAGGGCGGCGGCGGCGATGGCGTGGCAGACATCGACGTCGAAGCCCGACCACGAGCCGTCGGGATGGCGGGCGGAAAATCCGGGAAGACCGTCGCTGACCCCGCACACCACCTTGCCGCGGGCGCGGACATCATCGAGCGTGGCTGCCTGGACGGATGCGACAAGGAGGCCGGTGGCTGCCACCGCCGCGACAAGGCCGAACAGTCTCTTGGTCACGGTTCTCCCCTCCCCGGACGAATCAGAACGATAGCCAATGATGATAAAAGACGGCGATGGCGTGTCAGCCCTGGCGGCGGCCTGGCAGCGGGCACCGTCGGGAGGGCCTGCGCGAACCGCCCTATTCCGCGGCAATCGCCGCCACCGCTGCCTGAATCGAGTCCATGATCGAAGGCGACGGCACCGCGTCGTAGATCGCCACCGCGACAACATTGCCGACGAACGACGCACCGGAATGCCCGATGCGGCCCGCCCCGGAGAGATCCGTCGTGTCGCCGCTCGCCGTCTGCGTCCATGCGCCACCGTCGATCCGGCCATACAACCGGCCGCCCTCGTGGCGCCATTCCGCCGTGTGATAGGTGTCAGGCTCGATCTCGGCAAGGCTGACGACGTCCTCGCCGTCGCTGTCGACGTTCACGATCTCGGCAATGTGAGGGGGGCCCGTCCCGCTGTCCTTGATGTATATGCCCATCGTGCGCGCCGGTGCCGATGGCGCCAGGAGTGCCGGATTGGTCACTGCCGCCGCGCCGCCGGCTTCAGGGGTCGCGGTGATCTCGAACAGCACGATCACATAGCCGTGATCGACGGACAGGAAATCCGCCATGGTTCCGGGCGGACCGTCGCCATAATCCAGACGTCGACCGCCGCCGGCAAAATAGCCGGCGATGATGTTGCCCTCCGTGAAGGTGAATGCCGGCCGCAATTCCCGGTCCGGCTGCTGCCAGTTGAAGCCATTCCCGCTCTGGTCGCTCCAGAACGTATAGGCGCCGACCGGGTCCTCCTGGCGTTGAAGCTGCTGGCCCTGGAACGACGACAACAGAAGCACGCCGGGCGCAAGCGCCAGACTCGGAGACGTGCCGTCGAGGGGCGGGGTCGGGAGCGGGGTGTCGATGTCGAGGGGAGCATCGATCCGCGCTGTCAGGTCCGCTGTGCCGATCTCGACATTGGCGAACCTGATCGCCGTCGTGCCTTCTGAGATCTCGCGGTAGATACCGTACTTCGGATACACGAAGTCGCTGTCAGCGTAGCCGATCTCGCCGGTGTAGTCGACGACCTTCTGCCCCTCCCACCAGAACTCGAGCCTCCCCGAGCCGGTGTCGTCGAATACGATCCGAACCACGAAATCGTACCACTCATCGCGCGTGATCGCGGGCGACGCCCAATGCGCCACGAGAGTGCCGTTGCTGGTCCGCGTATTGACCGTCACGGTATCGTCGCCAACGAACTCCACCGAAAATGGGGGATTGGATATCGCGCTCGCATCGTCGGAATGGAGCTGGCAGAAGATCTGCCACTTCGACGTGATCGGTCCCGTGTCCTCGAACAGAACCGAGGCCGACCACATGATGGTGTTGCCCGCGACCAGGATATCGGTCGTCGTGCCGCCGAGTTCCGACCGGCTGGTGCCGTTGAAGAGCTCCCCTGCGCGGACCTCGAACCGCTGCTGGTTGACGGTCTCGCTCCGGACCGCCGAGTAAGGCTTGTCAGGTGTCTGGGCATACCAGCCGCGATCGGCGATCCACAATGACTCGCCGCTGAAGATCGGGACGCCGTCGAACCATGGCGACACGGTCGCGCTGGCGGCCTGCGCCGGCCACAGGAGGGCGAGCGCGAGGAGCGCGTTCCGAACAATGCTGCTCAGACCGTGGCGCCGGGGGACGGCGGCTTGCCGTGGCGATCGGTCGGAAGCGCCTGCGGAGAAATCGCCAGCGCAAATCCGCCGGGGACCGGCGGGAACCTGGGCAGTCGGCGCTGCCGGGACAGAGCCGGGCGTCCTCATGGTCGCGCCTCTTCCTTCTGCGAACGAATCAGGGCTGATACTGAATGATGGCAAAACACGGTGGGAGCTTGTCCTTTCATCGTCCGGGACGATGCAGCGGGCCGGCACGCGAAAAGGCGTTCCCGCGCCCTGGCCGGACCGGGTGATGCGGTGTTCCGGTTCCCCCGGACAGAACCGGGGGGGTGGCGGGCGCTTTCCAAGCGCCGGCCGGGATTGATCCACCCGGCCTGCCGGGATTGATCCACCCGGCGAGTTTCAAGAATGGCGCTTTGGAAAGCGCCCGCCGCGGCGATTTTTAGACCCCGGGCTCGGCGCTCATCGCCGGCTCCCGCAGGAACCGGG
>Ga0207773_100706_pt1 | contig 11773 bp, 13 predicted proteins | sample TtaePargueraPR_2_FD_187281 | JGI IMG/M metagenome (GOLD analysis project Ga0207773, IMG submission 187281) | Aerobic enrichment media microbial communities from Bioluminiscent Bay, La Parguera, Puerto Rico - Tt and M1 (3) (SPAdes) | ecosystem: Environmental > Aquatic > Marine > Unclassified ...
CCCGAACCTGGTGCAAGGGTGGGCAAAGTGGTCTCGTCGGCGAAGACCCTGGTCCCCTCCTTGACGCGCCCCAGGATATAATCGGCAAGCATCTGCAATTCGAAGCCCAGATGCCCCATCCACTGCGCCATCAACGACCGGCTGACCTCAACGCCGTCGCGCAGATAGATCGCCTCCTGCCGGTAAAGCGGAAGACCATCGGCGTATTTCGATACGGCAATATAGGCCAGCAGCCGCTCCGTCGGCAGGCCGCTTTCAATGATATGGGCCGGTGCCGGAGACTGAACCACGCCGTCGCGGCCCCGGAAGGCGTATTTGGGGCGGCAGGTCACGATGACCCGGAACTTCGGCGGCACGACGTCCAGCCGCTCGCTGCGGTCTTCACCGATCAGGACCTTTTCCAGACCCTCGCAGCCAGCCGGGATTTCCGGCTCGATAATTTCCTCGATGCGTTCCAGGTGAGCGGCAAAGCCCTTGCGCGGACGTGAGGTCCGCTTCGGCTTGTCCCCAGCAGCACGGCCGAGTTCGCTCTGGATTTCCGACAGACCGGTCTCGACCTCCTCAAAAGCAAAAGACACCTGGTCGTCGTTCACGGCCCCAAGAGCTCCGGGGCGCAGCCGCTCGGAACGCTTGCCATATTGCGTACGCTGCAAAACGTTGAGGATCGCCGTGAGGTTGGCAATTCGCTCGTTGGCGGTTTGCTCGACGGCTTCCAGCCGGGCGACCTCTGCCGCCGCGGCGGCGAGCCGGGCCTCGTTCACTGCCTGCTCGCGGGCCATCGCAAGGATCATCGCCTTCAGCGTATCGATGTCGTCCGGCAGGTTGGGAGCGTGCAAATCCATGGCAGGCTATAGAGCACAAGAACAGCCGGTTTCCCAATCATTGCAACCATATGATTCATCTTGCCGCAGGCTGGATTCAGCCCGTCAACAACGGCCGGCGAACTCTGGCTGGCCGGATTTTCTTCCAATCAAGCCCGGCCAGAAGTGCCATCAGCTGCGAATGGTCAAGACGCATCCGCGCCGACGAGACTGCCGGCCAGCAGAAGCTGTGGTCTTCAAGGGTTTTCGAATAGAGGCAGATGCCGCTGCCGTCCCACCAGACAATGCGGACACGGTCCGCCCGTTTCGACCGGAACACGTAAAGCGAACCATTGAAGGGGTCGAGGCCACCATCTCTCACCAGCGCCATCAGTGACGCAGCTCCCTTGCGGAAGTCGACCGGCTGGCACGACACGTAAACCACCACACCGGAAGCGATCATGCCTTGCGCACCGCCCGCAGGATCTTTGCCAGGTGATCAGGGTCGATATCGCCGGCAACCCGTACCACGGCGCCACCAATGACGATCTCCACCTTCGCGGCTGCAACCGCTTCGACGCACGCAAACTGGACTGGCGTTTCCGGCTCATCCGTCAACGGGGCAACTGCACCCGACGAAAGCGCCTCGCGACGCCACGCATAAAGCTGCGACGGGTCAAGGCCGACCGAACGCGCAATCGCCGAGACATTGGCGCCGGGCAAAAAGCTCTCGGCAACGAGCCGGGCCTTCTCATCAGCCGGCCAACTGCGAGGCTTGCGCCACGTCCGAACCGGTTCCGCTGTTAAAACCTCGAATGTTCGATGCTGATTCACACTGTCGCTCATAGGTCTCTCCACAAGACTCACGCAGAAAATGCCTGCTGAAAGGCCTCAAAGATACGTGGGGTCGCCTACGCGCTTACATTTGACCAGTACTCCCGGTTCTTTGTTTAGTTGATTAGCCCGAAAACCAGGCGCAAGTTGTCCGCGCCGTGGTTCTTCAGCAGCTTATGGCATGTTCGTCGGGCACGCGACTGGTGCCGCCCTGTTGGCCGCGTTGTGTGTTCGACGAAGTGGACGCCAAATTCCGCGGCAATCCGGTCAGCGTTTCCACCTGATGCCATTAAGTCCCCGCCTTCTGCAATGACGCAAAGGCCGCCTCAGCACGCTTTTTTGCGTTCATGGGTGTGGGTTGTCGCACATCATCCCACCTGACCTTCTTTCTCAGACAGGTCTTCTTGATTCCTACGCGCAATGATTCTTGCGTCTATGGCTCAAGATTGCGCTTACGCTTGAAAATTGCGCCCTAGCGCGTCCGATTTTTCGATAAATCGAATGTGAGGTGACATGTTGCTTGAGGTCTAATTCAAGCTTTCCAGCAATGGAGGGTGATTTGATGGGCCGGGCATTGAGCAGCGATCTTCGAGAACGGGTATTGAAAGCCTGGCAAGACGGTAATTCCGCACGGCAGGCGGCGGCACGATTTGGAGTGAGTGTATCAAGTGCAATTCGCTGGATTGCTCGCGCCCGATAGGGCGAGACGGCGCCCCGCAATACAGGACGCAAGACAACTTCCCGGCTTGATCCGCACGAAGATTTCATAGTCGCTTTGATCGAGGACAAGAAGGGCATCACGCTCGATGAGAAGGTTGTTCGCCTGGCTGAAGACCGTGATATGAAGATCGGCCCGAGCATGTTGAGCAAATGGCTGCGCTCGCGCGGGTTCACCTACAAAAAAAGACCGAATACGCATTGGAGCAGGAGCGCCGAGGCCTGATGATGCAACGTCAGGCCTGGTTCGATTGCCACGATACATCGGTACTGTTCCGAGAGCAACTGGGAAAGCCGGCGCCGCGAGACAGACTTATTCAAAACATCACCACCGTCCTCTTTGACGCGGCGATGTCTCCACTGCTTTGGTTCCCACGAAACCACTTCGGCACATTCGATGCCGTCAAGTGAGTACATCCACCGCATCAGTTCAACTGCTACGACACATGACAATGTATTAACAACTTGACGTCTGCCGGGCTTTCGCTGATCTTAGTCGTTAGGGGGCGTAGTAGAATGAATGAATTTCCTTTTGGGGACCCAGATGGATCGCGCGCAGACCTTGCAGACGTGATGGAAGGGTTCGTTTCTTTTCGAGGGCACCCCGGATGGGGCGGAATTGCAACAAAAGCTGATGATCGTTCGGTCCGAGTGATTGTCGGCAAGAAGGGGTCTGGTAAGACTGTTTACCTCCGTAGACTTCAAGTCTCAACATTGGGGGAAGAATCGGTATTTTCGCAAAAAATTCAGAGCGATATTCCTACCACAGCGCAAATTCTTGAATTCTGTGAACTCTGCCAAGGTGAACAGGTCACAGAAAAATGGCGAGAGCTGTGGCGCACTGCGCTCTTGGGTTCGCTTCTCAGTCTGTTCTTATACAAAGGCTACTTTCGTCAGTATGTTTCAAACGCAGTTCGTAGCGAACTTAAGAAAAAATTTGAATCTCTTCTTCCAACAAATGAAGTCGTCTATTCAACCTATGAGCTAATTGGATATTACATCTCAATTATTAGGACGCAAAACCAATTTGAAACCTTTGTCCGTAGGGGCGAATGGGTGGAGCTGCGACAAAAACTCTCGGATATTTTAAAGGACGTTCCCCCAGTTTTTTTTCATCTCGATGCAGTAGATGAAGAATTCTCACACGCTCCCATGGAATGGCACCAGTGCCAGAAGGGTCTTTTCTATGCCGTTATGCGTATGCTTAGAGAGCAGGGAGCGCTTGGGAGTCGATTTCATGTAATAATCTGTATCAGAGATATTGTTTTTTCATCCGTACTGAGAAGTGAGCACGCGAGCAGGTACCGGAATGCTCCTCATATTTGCAAGCTCAACTGGGATACTCCGCGAATTTCATACTTTCTAGAAAGAAAAATCGAAAATCTCGACGATCGTTACTTTGACGACCCACGGCAACCTCGCACTGTTCGAAACTTTCTTTCGATTGAAAGTATCGAGAATAGAGTACGGGGAATTCGGGAGGACATTCTTGCATATATTGTAAGGCACACCAGATTTTTGCCGCGCGATATTGTAGAGATGGGAAATTCCTTAGCTCGCGCTAAACTTGCGAGACTCGCGAATGGTGGCCTCGATCAGGAATCGTGGGAGACGGTGGTACGAAGTATTGTCGCAAAAAATGCGAGATCATTCGCAGAAGAACAACTGACGATTTGCGCCAATCAGATCGCGTCCCATGATAGGCCGAAGTTTTCTGCACGCCACGACTATCATGAACTTTATACTGCCGGTCAAGAATACATCTCATCGAAGGCATCACTAATCAAATCAATAATAAGAAAAATTGGCGCCGAAATATTTACTAGAGATAACATTCAAGTCGTTCAAACAGAACAGAGTATAGAGAAGTTCAATGCCGCTGATGTTTTCTCAATACTTTGGCAAAATGGGCTCATTGGATGCCGATTTGATAATAATGATGACCGCTATTTCTTTTTCAACCTTGACGAGAGAGATGACTTTCTCATGCCGGAGAGTGCAATCAGCTATGCTTTTCACTCATGTATCGGCGATGCTGTTGATATTGCAACCCAATCGGAGATTCCAGTTGTCGAGAGGCCCCCAACTTGAGCGTTGACGAGAAAAACATTAAGACTATTTCCTACCGAAGATGGCAAACATTTGTCTCTATGTTCCCCACAGAGCTTTACGGATCATTGCCAGCGATCCCTAGTAGGTTTCTTTTCCGCGGCCAAGGGAGCGACGCATTCAGGCTGCATTCGTCATTCGACCGTGCGTTTTCGAGCGTGCCGCTTCCCGAGAGGGTAAGAAAGTATGATCGGATCCGATCATCTTTCTGTGAGTTGTATCAGCGCCGTTTTGGGGGTGATGTCGATGAGATGGCAACACTGTCGATTGCTCAACACAACGGCCTGCCGACGAGGCTATTAGATTGGACCTCAAATCCTCTAGTGGCTGCTTATTTCGCGTTCAACAAAGCTGCATTGAATAACCATACTAAGGGACGAGTGTGTATATGGGCTATTGAAAGAGAGCATCCGCTCGTTCATCACACCCTTGGTTTGACCATTTTCGAAGCTCCCCGAAAACAGAATGAAAGGGCCCAAGCCCAGCGAGGATACTTTTCGCACCTTACTGGTACATTCGAGGGGCTTGAGGAATTTGCAGAGCACGGCGGTCAGCAAGAGCGTCCGTTACTATATCGGTTCATTGTACCGGTATCCGATGCAGTTGGTGCCTTTTCGTTTCTACATACGGTTGGCGTCGACTCGTATTCACTTTTTCCGGATATTCAAGGGCTAACATATGCGGCCTTGGAGAGCGAATGGCTTTCTGTACTGAAACAGTATTGACCTGACATTCGTTGCTCGATGAAGGGGCACGGCGAGAGAAGGTCAACGTGCTGTGAAAGATCGAGCATGTGCGGGGGAGCTGTTATCGGCCTTCGCGCGTCAGTTCGTCGCGTCGGAGCTCGGTCGGCGGATGGGTGCGCATGATCCAGTCTGAGAACTTGTCGCCTGGCAGTTGGCTCAGGTGCGAAATGTCCTCCAGAAACTCCGATATCCCGACGCCGTTCATCAGCTTTCCGGCGAACCTGTCGGCCTGGTACTCCTGAAACTGTGACGTGGACCCGTTCAGGAAATGTGCGATGTCGCACGGAAGCCGGAAGACCACCGTTACCAGCGTGAAAATCAGGCCAATGATCGGAATGCGGTTGATGGTGGTGTCGGCGAGGCCAATGCCGACATTCACCGGCAAGGTCAGGTAATGCAGGAGCATGTTGATCCTGGTATCCCAATTTCGCAGGTGTCCGATCTCATGGGCCGCAACGCCGGCCAGGCGCTCGATGCCTGCCTGTGTGTCGCCATACTTGTGCAGGATCCCCTTGGTGAAGCACACCCGGTTATGCGCATAGGCCATGGCATTGATTTCGCCGCTGTCCTGAACCCGCCAAACAATTCCCGGCAGTTTTATCCCGCTCTTTTTTGCACAGTCTTCGAGAACGGCTTCCACCTTGGCGACGAGTTCTTTTTCGCGCTGCGACAGTCTGCGCGTTGAAAAACGGATGTCGAAGGCGCCGGCGGCAAAAGACGGAATGTGGGCAACGAAAACGGCCGGTGCCACCGCGATCGCCAGGGAGACAGCGAAAAACTGCCAGTCTTCCAGCAGTATCGGCCTGTAAAAAAGTGTGTAGGGGACATTGATCAGTGCAATTGAAAACGCGGTAAGAAGAAAGGCCGACGCCGCGCCCGCGGTAAGAGCCAGCAGCCGCGTTCCCTCAATTGCCACAACCCTGAATACGGGTTTCATCTTATAGAGCTCCTTTTGACGAGGGAGTTTCTATCAATGATTGCAGCGGCTAACAAGTAAGTGTCATCTTGTTCGCGTGGAAATTATGAGAAGATATAGAAATAAGTTAATGATGGTAAATATAAAAAATCTATCCTGTCATATACAGCTTATTCTAAGTTAATATTAGCTAGTGAAATTTAAGATTATTTCACAGAAAAGTTGCAAAAAAATCTCCCTTGTTCTCAAACAAAATCGAAACACATCATGAATATTGCCAGTCCTAAGAACGCAAGATTGCTGAACTGATTCGCTGCAATTCAGTGCTTCAATTTGGTGATTTTGAATGGAAACAGGACACAAAAGACCCCGTTCAGGGGCCTGAAATGGAAACCCCCAGACCCGACAAATCGGATCCAGGGGGAGAGCCTTACCGAAGTAAGTCTAGAACGCTGGTTTTGTAGCTCTCCCCAGACAATTTGACAAGCCTGGCCGCAATTTTTGCGGGCGGATTCCTATTGTCTATCCACAACCATAGGGTAGGGGGACGGAGCTGGACTTGAGCAATTTGGAATACCCCTCGCATCCGGATTGGATTGACGCTGCAAAAGCCGCAAAACACCGCCGCGCGTTTTCATCCGGGATCCTCGTCCCCTCGATAGGCCTGCCAAAAGGCAAGACGAAAATCGATGTGATCAAGGCCCTCAAACGGGCGCGTCGTGCGCTCGACCTCAAGCCGGCCGTTCTTGCGTACCTTGAGCACCAGATTTGCATGACACAGGCGGAGGACTGGGAGCAGGGGAGAGCGCCGGTTGCCTTTTCCCAGGTAAAGACCCTTGCCGCTCACTTCGATGTTGAGGAACGGACGATCAGAAATTACGAGACCAGTCTTGCCCGGAAGGGCCTGATCCTGTGGAACGATTCTGGTAACCATCGGCGATATGCCAAGCGCGACGAGAGCGGAAAACTCGTCGATGCTTACGGCATCGTGCTCTCGCCGCTCATCGAACGGTTCGCGGACATCGAGAAGATGGGCGAGGCGGATGCTTTCGATCTTCAGTTGCGCAGCTCGGAAATCGACCGCATCAGATCCTTGCGCCGTGTGCTGAGTTATCTGGCGCAACAGGCTCGTGCCCATGCTCCCGACGCCGATGTCACAAGATCGGCAGAAAACCTTCTATGCCGGATCCCCGGCAGGAGCTTCAGCAAGAAGGCCTGGCCGACGATTGCCGTGTGTTCACTTCGGCTGGAACTGGAGGACGAGATTGCGCGCCTGAAACAAGCTTTGAGCTGCGTTCTTGATCAAGAAAGTTCCGCCCAGGCGGAACATGATTTCCGGCACCAATATACGGAGGATACAAGGCAAAATCCCTTAGGGACTTGTAGTGGCAATCGGACATCGCCTGACGGCGATGAAATTATCCTGCAAACGGAGCCCGCTAACGCGGGCGGCATGGAAGAAGGGAGTAGGGCGCAGGCGCACCGCGAAAATGCGCCACCAGGCGCGAAGGTGAGGCCGAAGGCCGGAATTACCAGCACCGGGATCGAACATATCCGGCTCGATCAGGTGATGAATGTTGCCAGCCCGCTCATGCAGGACATGATCGAACTGGAGGCAGAACAAGGCGCGGCAAACTGGACCGCCCTGGACAGGGCTGCCGCGAAAGCGGCCGGGTATATTGGTGTCACTCCAGCGCTCTGGGCCAATCTGCGCCGCGAAACAGGCCCGGCCGCGGCTTCCGTTTGCATCGTCGTCACCGAACGCCGCCTCACCGACCCGAACAATCCCGTCGTCAATCCAGGCGCCTTCGTGTCCGGGATGCTGACACGTGCCCGCCAAGGCAAGCTCTACCTCCACAAATCCGTCTTCGGGCTCATGAGGTCCAGGACCGGCCAAGATGACGCCGTGCCGGCGCGGAGCGGACTGGCTTCCAGCCAGGCAGATCCATCGAGTTGGGGCCAGCCCCCGCAATCCCTCAAGGCTGCCCTGACCGGCGGCCGGCACGCCGGCCGGCCTTGACCGATCGCTCCCCCGGTTCCGGCGACGCCGAAAGTAAATCCACCACCTGCAAAGGAAAATTGAATGGCGAGAAAATTCGTCCTGGCCGCGTGTGCCGCCATCTTCCTCACCGCCTGCCAAACCGCAAGCGGCGTCTCCGGTTTCTCTCCGGAAAACAAGCCGACCATTCTCACGAGCCTGAGTTTGCCTGAGGCCCGGGCCAGGGCCAAGGCGATCTTCACCCGCCCTTCTCTCGGATTCCGTGTCACCAGCGAAGCGCCTGATCGGATCCTGTTCAGCAAGACGATGCCGGCCAGCGTCAACGACAACAATCGGCTGAAGGAGCGCACCAAGGGTGATCCCCTTCTTCAAGTGGAACTCACTTTCCGCCCCGAGAACGGCAAGACACGGGTAACGGCCGACAACTGGATGTTCCTTAATCCCAATGGTGCCGACAAGGACAAGTTCAATCTGCTGCACACACCGGATGGACGCCGCTTGAAGAACAAGCTCAACGAGCTGAAATGAACAGAACTCGGCAAAGATAGAAACGGCAGTGAGCGGTCTAGAATAGCACGCTCACTCCGTGTTTGCCTGATTTCCAAGCTATTCTGGGCTGCTTGGGCGGCGGCTGCGAAAGCCGCAAAGGGCTTCCGCCAATCCTTTGTCACTGCTCCGAATACTTTATATACTCGGCTAAGAGCGCGCTGACATAGGCAACAGTGCTTTCTGTATGGTGAGCCAGTCCAGGCCAGTGAAACGGCGCAGTAAAGGTCGTTATCGCCAAGTCCAATTCGATTCCTAGCAGCTTGGCAACTTTCAAAGCCTGTACAGGTGCTTTGCCTTCTGGCCATAAAGCTTCGTCGAGGACGACATAGGCGTCGTTGTCCTCGTCGACGCCAATTTCCGCCCAAAGTGCTCCCATACGCTCACCAGGATTCGCCGCGTCATCGATCAGAGCCAAACGGATCAATAGTTCGATCTTCTTCTCATTCAGGACGAGTGTCGGGGTCGTATCCACAATCTCTATCTCCAGATTGCTGTCTTGGGCGGCGTCCGATTCGACTTTTTTCCGCCCCGAAACCTTCACATCCTTACTTGAGTTGTCGTCCTGCGGTGCGTCGTCGCCCAACCAAAACGGCGTGCAAAAGATGTCCTTTGGAGAGGCACCGCAATTCGGGCAATGCCACATATTGGACGTTATCGCCAGGGACGTGGATCGTTCGCCACAGTGCAGACAGAACCACTGCTTCGCCTCGTCGCCGAAGAGCGGATGGCGGGCTCTACCTTCTGCGTCGGGCATCGTAGAGCGGCGATCCCAATCAGCGGACATGTGTGCCTGGACGTCCTTTGCTTTTGCTCGTGCGATCTTAAGCGCATCTTTGACGAATTCAGGGTCGTGAATCGGGTTTGATTTGACCCGTCTGTCGGTCACTTCGACGAAGGGCTTGGCGGAAGGAGCCTCGCCGAGTTGGATATGCCATCCCTCGCCATGCATATGCACATCGCCCAGGGAAACTTGGATCCAATAGGTGTGAGATCCGATTTTACCTTCTTCAGGTGGCTGGTCTCCAGCAAACATGAACGTGGCTGGATCACCATCACTCGGAGGTTCCTGAAACGCTGGCACGGCCTCGCGCGCGAAAGCTTTAACCTCGGCCAATTGCTCTGAACTTGGCTGCCAACCTCCCTTTGCCGCGGTCTGAGCAGCTTTCCAATGCGAAAAGCCCAGCTTGCTTGCAATCAGGTCGAGTGCTTGGTGATGCGGTAGACGGTTCGCCCTAGCGTAACGCTTGGCGAGAATCTTCATAGTGTGGTGGATGTTTCGATCAGTCATGATCCATTCCTATCAGTCGGATCTGACTAGGTGCCCGCTACTAGCCAGTCCCGCCCAAAGGGAATGGCGCAGATATAATCACATAGAAGCACGACATAGCTTTGCGTGGCGGGCACACCGGCCTGTGCTGAGGCCGTCATCAATATCAATACGATTCGGCTGATCGTCAAGTAGGTCAGTCAATTATTGGCAAGCTTGTGGACGGCTGCGAGACCTGTCTGTGATCGGTCGGGCGTGGTTGCAGCACACGAAATTCATGCCGATCCCGGTCGTTTTCTCAAGGGTGCAATTTCCGCAACCTGGTCCGGCAGACCGTCGCCGGCCTTGCCATCTCCGTTCAAGCAGAACTTTCCACTGGCCAGCTGCGCGTCCATTCCTCGCGCGCAATCAAAGTTCAGCCCGACAGCCGGTTCGGTCGGTCGCGGTCGTTTATTGCATCGAAAACGAAAGGAAATCGACATGAGCAAGTATTTCAACGTCACCACCCCGGTCGCCGGCAACGACGGCAAAACCCGGTTCCACAAGATTGGGGTTGCCTTTCCTCAGCCCGATCAAGCGAGGTCAGTCATGACCATCAGACTCTTTGCTACGCCGACCAACGGCGAACTGGTCCTGTTCGCTCTCAATTCCGGTTCCGAAGGAGTCCCGAACGGCGAGTGACGCCAGTGCGGGAGGAGCACTAAGCTCCTCCCGGATAACTTTCTATTGCCGTCGCAAAAAACTTACGCAGTCATCATCGTAACGGCTAGCGGGGCATTATGTGTCTAGTAAACGGTCGTTTAATAGACTCCATTTATTGCATGGCTTTGAACCCGTCTTCCAGAAGTTTCCAGTGTGGACCGTTGGTAGGTTCAAGCCAATTCTTAGCAACCATACTTTCTAACGCCGACCAGATATCGTCATTCGAGAAACCGAGGTTTTCAAGATTTACCTTAACTTGCACGACTGGGAATATTTGCCCTGCCTCGATGTCATATTTTTTGATTTGGCCGAGTATTTTATACTCTAAATCTACGTTTTCCGTATCCATTCCATATCCTCTGCTTATTTAAGGTCTTCGAAAGACATGCTAACGAGAGTGCTTTCCTAAAAATCTATGTGTCCAAGCACTTAATGTCGAACGGCTTTGACGGCGTGATTTTCAAAATGGCAGAAACACGCCATTTCGCAAAATTATGGGGTGATTCCCATTTAACCCCCTCCAAGCCAGGGCAGATTCATCCGCGCAAGGGCGCGGGTGGTGGCGCTAACCATTCGACTGTTATCGATTCCCTCGACGCAAATGGTTTGGAGACAAAAGCATGTGGGCAACAATTCTAGGGGTAGGCAAAGCCATCCTGGTCGCACTTCGGGCGATGCCGCCGGCCTCCCTGAAAACGAAGACCCTTGAGATCAAGGGAGCAACGGCGGCTGAGGTCAATAAAATGATGCAGGAGTTCCACCGATTAAAAGGGAAATGAGTGTTCGCTTTCGTCGACGTGGTCCTGTGTTATCCAATGACCCAAGCCTCTGCCCGGATCATCCCGACCAGGCGAGTGCACTCGACGCCTTTGTTCCGGCAAACATCCGGGATTTTGGGTTTGGCGGGACTACCAGGCCCTTCCTCGGTCACGACCGTAAGTCCGTGCACGATGGACGTGGCGATCACAAACGGGTCTGCTGCAAAAGCAGCTTTCTTTTCCGCCACGAGCTTCGGATAGGCTGCAAGTATGCGTTTGGCTTCCAGCTGAATGTCTGTCTCGAAACCGATAATCGAGCCTGGTCGATCCTTTAGCCAGGCCCGCGCATCCTTGGATTTCTTGTCCAGCTCGTCAA
>Ga0207773_100707_pt1 | contig 11754 bp, 7 predicted proteins | sample TtaePargueraPR_2_FD_187281 | JGI IMG/M metagenome (GOLD analysis project Ga0207773, IMG submission 187281) | Aerobic enrichment media microbial communities from Bioluminiscent Bay, La Parguera, Puerto Rico - Tt and M1 (3) (SPAdes) | ecosystem: Environmental > Aquatic > Marine > Unclassified ...
ATTGAAGGTTATCGGTAATAGCTTGATTTAACTTGAAGTTGATTACGTTTCTTTCGTAGCCTGAATTTAGCATCAAACCTTCATCGGTATTATTGGTAAGACTCAGCATCAGCTTGGTCTTTTCGGTACCACCGGAAAGGGTCAGGTTATGGTACTGGCTAAGTTTAGGATCACCGAAAAGTTCATCCTGCCAATCTGTTCCTGGCTTTTGTTTATACAATTCCAAATCATCGTATACACCATAGTAACGCTCAAAATTTCTTACAGCAGCATCTGACTGAAGTTTAGCATATTCATAATTGGCCAAAACATACTCATAGGGACTCAGGACTTCATACCTTCGATCCTTTGGTAATTGTTTCCATTGGAAGAAGTTATTGTAAGATATGGAGGTTTTTCCTGCTACTGGAGTTTTTGTAGTTATCACAATTACCCCGTTGGCCGCTTGCGCACCATAAATAGCTGTTGCCGCCGCATCCTTTAATACAGTAATCGTCTCGATATCAGTTGGAGGAATATCGCGGATACTACCTACTATAAAACCATCCACCACATATAGCGGAGAGTTGTCCTGGGTCACGGATCCTCCACCACGTACACGAATCACAACTTCCGCATCAGGAGAACCATCCGTGGTAAGTACATTTACACCTGGAAGACGCCCTGTAATGGCTTGAGCAGCACTTGCTACCGGTATTTTCGCCAATTCTTTACCTGACATAGACGCCACAGACCCGGTCATATCCGTTCTTTTTACGGTACCATAACCGAAATCCACTACTTCGACCATGTCCAGTTGCGCCACATCCATTTCCATAGTTACATCGATCACAGACCTTCCTTCGATCGGAATCTCCTGTTTAATCATGCCTATAGATGAAAAGATCAATGTGCCATTAGGATCATTCACGGCAAGTTTATAAGCACCATCCATATCAGTGCTTGTGCCGATACCGGATCCTTTAAGTAATACAGTGACACCAGGAATGGTTTCACCTTCTGAGCTTCTGATTACTCCAGTAATTTCCAGTGTTTGAGCCCTCAGCTCCACCACTGTCAATACCAAGAGCAGCAAAAACAAGGAAATACATCGGGAAGTACCCGATAAGTTTTTGGTAAACATCATTTCGATATTGATTGGGTTTTGTTAATAATTGTTTGTTTTCAAGTGAGCAAAGCGCTCTTTTGATATGTTAAATCCACACTAATAAAAAATGGCATGTAATGATCCCTGGGAGGGGATGTAATTCGGGGGAATTTCATGTTATTTTAATTAAGGGTTTATAAATCAAATGACTCTTTCAAGCATTCGAGCAACTTAGTGTTGCGCAATCGATTGCATATTAATCAATATTTTTTTTATATACAAACAAATTTTACATTTATGTACTATTTCCGTATAAAAAACTTTATAGGATACGTTTATACAAAATAAACGCCTAATAAACTTTTTTACACTTTCTTAAAAACCCCTTTATTTATTTAATATTATGCAATCGATTACCTTATTCGGAAACGATTCCGTAATTCGTTCATAGAAAAATCACCTTACCAGATCCTCTGAAGGAATTTATCCACCAATATCACTGTCTCTGTGAACCAGGGTTCAAACAACCAAAAAGGATGCGGGGTATCCGGAAAGGCATGCACTTCGGAATAAATTTTCAATGCATTCAACTTCCTTATCATATCGTCTTGTCCAGCATGGAAACGCGGATACTGACTGTTCAAATACATTATGGGCACCGCATTTTCCCCGACCTGATGAAGTGCACTGGCTGCATCCCATACTTCAGGGATTTCCTCATAGCTTCCCCCTAGCCACTGGGCCGCCACCTCTCCTTCTGATGACTCCGGATGATGAAAGGCCAGTACCCCGTCCATATCTATGACAGCCTGAACATCGGACGAAGTCCCAAAATGAACTTCATTTGATTCATATTCATTTCTACCATTGGTAAACCCCACTAAAGCAGCTAATTGCCCTCCTGCAGATCCTCCGGAAATTGCCACCCTATTAGTATCAAGCCCATATTGTTCCGCTTTGGACTTTAACCATTTAATAGCATCCTTCACATCATAAACACCTGCAGGATATGGCGCCTCTAGTGATAGTCTATAATCCATCACCGCAGTTACATATCCTTTTGCCGCAAGTGCTTTGGCCATGGGCTCTTGAAGGGATTTGTTTCCAGATCGCCAACCACCTCCGTGTACAAACAGAACCCCAGGCTTTACATTTTTCCCCATTTTTTCAGGATAAAAAACATCCATTTGCAATTCTCTGTAACCTAGATCCTTGTAGTTATTTCCCTTATCCTCGACAACGCCATCCACTGACTGGCTGTATACAGGCTTTATGTTCGGCAAATATTTCTTATACTTCTCATAAGCGCTGGTCAAATTAAAAGAAGTATCCTTCTCATAGCCGTACCAAGGAAACCCATAGGCATTTTTTTGACTACTCCTACCTGAAAATATTTCCTCCATACCATAGGAACCAGCTTCCTCATCAGTTAGTTGATGTGCCCATTCTACCCTGTTGTCCATATTGGCTCCAGGCCCTTTACTTCCATATTCTCCGTAGTAAGTCGTTTTTTTTGTCTCTGGCCTGCCCCAATTATTCCATCCTTCTGGAACAATGTGTTTTCCCATTTCACAATTGATAAAAACCGTTTGGGCATAGTCTCTCCATGGCCTCCCCAAAAAAACTTTGTCCACTCCCTCTGCAGCAGTCAATTTACAACCCCTAAAGACATATCCATAATCGACCCATTCTGGGGTTGAAGCAGCAGTGATGTAAGAGTTGGACTTAGAGTGAATTTCACAATTTTCAAACAGGGCCGTGGCTGAACCAAAGATAAAATCCGTAGTTCCCTCGATATAGCAATCCTTATAATATTGACGACTATTCTCGCCACTCGCAAACATGGTATCCTGATCCCCTCTAAAATGACAGTTTTCAAAGACCAATCTATCTCCCTCAGCATGGAGTGCCACAGCTTGCCCCACCGGACCTGCGGTATTTTGAATGGTCAGGTCTTTAAAAATCAAACTGTTCCCCCAAACCAATAAGGTATAGGAGTCAAAAGTATCCATAAAGTCCTTGCCAGTATGGTCATCATAGGTAATGATGGTTTTATCCGGACCATCGCCCTTAAATGTAACATTGGTAATAGTCCCTGGTATTTCTAATTTTTCTTTGTAAACGCCTTCTTTAATGTAAACCGTAATGGGTTTGGGTAAATATACCCTGATGGCTTCCAAAGCATCCGCGATGTACAGAAAATCCCCACTCCCGTCTTTTGCTACAACTATATCCTGCTGAACCTTTCCTTTCAAATCCCTTATTTTACCGTCCTTGGGATATGAATTTACATGCTGGGCCCATGCGGATTGCATAATCAGTAAACTGGGAATAAATAAAAACCATGTTTTAAATCCGTTCATTTTTATTAGTCTTGAGTAGGGAGTATTGAGTCCTGAGTCTAATGTCAAGCGTCTGATGTCTGGTATCTAGCGCCTTTTTTCCAATCCAGTCATGGCTTCATAAACCAACTTAGCCACCGCTTTTGCTCCCTCAGGCTGAAAATGGGTATTGTCATTACTTCCATCAGGATAAGCTTCATACAGCCCTGGACCGAAATTCATAAAATAATTTACCGTCACATAGTCCTTGCCTTTTGCAGTGAAATGGTCCATTGACAGTTGGGTCAAGTCAATCAGCAAGGCCTCCATTTCTTTTGCCACTTCTACTGCTGCGGTATAATATTCTCCATGAACATTTTGTAGCATCCCATCTTCCCATGGGTAGTTTCTGTTTACTGGTGTCAAAACAATCGGTATGGCTCCTTTTTCTCTTGACTGAGAAATAAATAAGCGGATGTATTCTTTGTATCCTTCCGTGGTCACATATCGCTCCGGCTTATTTTCTGCCGCATCATTGTGGCCAAATTGCATCAAAACAAGGTCACCAGGCTCCAAGGCATCATAAACAGCCCGCCATCTCCCTTCTTCAAAAAAAGTGCGGGTGCTTCTTCCTCCTCTTGCCCGATCATCTACAATTACGGAATCAGCCTTGATCAAGCCTTTTAGCTTTTGCAAATTATCTTTACACATAAAAGGTTGAAACATTTGCCCCCAGCCCATAACGGGGTAGCGGGTCTTCATATAATCCTTTCCCGGATCGTAATCACCGCTATAATCGGCTACGGTGGAGTCTCCAATTAAATAGATCTTGGAGATCTGTTCTTTTTCCTGAAAAGCGAATAGGATGGGAAAAAGAACAAGAATGGGTATCAAGGTAATTTTCATAGAGGCTTATTGTGTTGGGCTATTCTAATACTTTACTAATCTTTGAGGAACATCACTAATTCAGGCAACTCCCTTTTCAATTCTTTTACGACCAGATCACAGACTTTAAATGCCCCTGTAGGGGACAAATGGGTATCATCTTCTTGCCCCTCCTTAAAGCGTTCATAATCACCTGGCCGGTAATGCAGAAATAGTTCTTTTGACTTTTCCACTCCAAACTGCTCAATCACTTCAACGGTCTTTTTGTGCAAATCAAAAAGGGGTATATTGTACTCTTCTGCAACTTCCCTTACCACTTCTGAATAACGCCCGTGCGTATCTGTCAAATTCCCATTTTCATCAAAGCTCCTTCTCGAAATGGGAGTAGCCAACACAGGCTTGCCGCCTTTTTCATAAGTTTCTTTGATATACCGGATCAGGTTGTTTCTATAATCGGTATCCGGTGCAGAATAGCGTTCCGGGGATTTTTCCTTTTGATCATTATGACCAAATTCTATCACTACATAATCTCCGGGCTGAATACTTTCATAGACTCTATCCCAATGACCTTCGTCCCTAAAGCTCTTAGAGCTCCTGCCATTGAGAGCATGGTTATCTACCCTGACACCTTCTTTAAAGTACAATCCAAATACCTGTCCCCAACCTTTCTCGGGATTACTTCCGGAATAAGGCTTATTGGCCATTGTAGAATCCCCAACGAGAAAGATCGTAATTTCCCGATCTTTCTGCGCAAAGGATGTAATCAAACCAAATACCGTTACGATTAGTAGTACTGTAAATTTCTTCATTACTTTATTTTTATTGCGTTTGAGGGGAGTTCTTTTCCCGAGATCATTTGATCTTCAAAAACCGTAAAATCTTTTTTATCGAAGTTTATATTATTGCTAAGCTTTCCCAATACCTTAACAGGGCTATTGCCATTCTCGGCAAAGGAAAAGCCTTTAACATTCACATTTTTACTGTTGTAAATGGTCAGAGCGGTGGTGTTTTCCGTTAAAACTTTAACATTTTTCAGTTCCAACCCATCTGTATCAATCACTGTAATGCCATTTTTTGCCTCGAGAATAGCATTTTCCAATTTCACGTTTTCCAAACTCTTTTCAGGAAGTCCCATGAAAAATGCTGCTGTACCTGAACCTGTTGCGGTAATATTTTTCATAAAAATATTTCTGAACGCAGGGGTTTCTTCGGTAACCGGCACTATGGTCTCATCTCTGGCCTCATCCTCCGCATTTTGGTCTTCCTCAAGGACCGGAGAATTTCCACCATAAAACATATTAAAACGAATGGCATCTGTAGGGATATCTATCATATCAATATTCGAGATGTATATATCTTCTACTATTCCTCCTCTGCCCCGCGTGCTCTTAAATCTCAAGCCCACATCCGTTCCGATAAAGGTGCATTCCGAAACATGGACATTTCTTACGCCACCGGACATTTCACTACCCACAACAAAACCCCCATGGGCATGGTAAACGGTATTGTTTTTCACTATTACATTTTCTGTAGGCATGCCCCTGTCCCTGCCGTCCTTATCCTTTCCGGATTTGAAACAGATGGCATCGTCTCCTACATCAAATGTATTATTATAGATCAATGCATTTTTGCAGGATTCCAAGTCAAGTCCATCCCCGTTTTGGCTGTACCATGGGTTGCGTACATTGAGGTTTCGGATCACCACATTTTCACTCATCAATGGATGAATGTTCCAGGCTGGGGAATTTTGAAAAGTGGGCCCGTCCAGTAAAATCTTGCTGCATTTCACTAGGCTTACCATCACTGGCCTAAGGAAGTCTTTCACTGAAGCCAATTCATCCTCACTGATCAAATCCGGGACGTTGAAATTTGTGCTGCTTACATAACCTTTCTTTGCGCTAGCACTTGGAAACCAGATCTTTTGGTCATCAGAAAGGACCCCGCCTGACTTTACCAATTTATTCCACTGACCCTCTGTCATCTTTCCTTGTTTCACCGGTCTCCAAGCATCACCATTTCCGTCTATTACCCCACTTCCAGTGATCGCTATATTTTCTGCCTCCAAAGCATTTATTGGGGATACACAACGAACTGTATTTAATCCTTCAAAACTTGTTTTGACCAATTCATAGTCATCAAAATCCCTACTGAAAAGCAGCAAGGCTCCATCTTCAAGGTGAAGGTTGATATTACTTTTTAGCGTGATGGGGCCTGTAAGCCAAATTCCACGAGGCACTACCACCTTCCCTCCTCCTTTTCCATTTACATGCTCTATTGCCTTGGCAAAGGCTTCTGTGTTTTTGACCATTCCATTACCCATAGCATCAAACTCTTCAATACTTACTGAGTAATCAGGAAATGTTGGGAGCTGGACCTTGGGCATTTTAATTTCCACTCCTTCATAGATGGAAGCATCAACAGGAGCAATTTGCCTGGCATGACCGTAGTTTATGCTTACCAAGCATACTACCGCCAAAATAATTTTTTTATACATTTTCTTCATTGTGATCATCATTTCGTAAACCTGAACCAGTCTATATCAGCATAGCCTGAATCATTAATTTTGCTATCTCTAACTGCAAAGAGTCCCACTTTTGCCCCAATCCATTTCCCAGGGACCGCCGAGAAAGTATCGTCGATTTCATGAAACTTTCTGTCATTTTCACTGTAACTAAATCGGCAACCAGCACCTTCGCTGACTTCTACTCTCAACTGAACAGTATTGCTTGAAAGCTTTTTGATTATGGTTTCTTTTTCTGGTTTTCCGTGTTCCGCATCATCACATTCCACGTATTTCAAATAAATACCGTCATTTTCGCTCTCCAGAGCCAAATAGGCATAGCTCATACCCATCACGATCAAGCCAGTTTTCTCATTTTCAAGCTTTTCATTAGGATGAAAAGTCAATTCGGTAGTTGTGGTAAATTCTTCAGCAGGAAATTTCTGCAATAAGAGGTTAGAAGCATCCCACAGGTTTTTGGCATCTTCGGGAAGTTGGTCCGTGTATAGCCTCAATGCACCTTTGGAAGGATTCGCAAAAGCCCAAGTGGCCTTTGGATTTGCATGCCACTGCCATTGTAAGCCGATATCATTCCCCTCAAATTCATCGCTATCATCAGGAGTAGCAATGTCATATTCCTGCCCGACATTAGGTTTCTTATAGCGCATAACAGGCTGGCCGGTGCCATCCTCATCTGGATCCTCTCCCATGGTAGGCCAATCATTTTCCCAAAACATAGGTTGCATGTGAACAATTCTTCCATAAGCTTCCTTATCCTGAAAGTGCAGGAACCAATCTTCGCCACTTTCCAGCTCCACCCAACCTCCTTGGTGCGGGCCATTGATTGCTGTATTTCCTTGGGCCAACGAAATATGCTCTTCATATGGCCCGTATGGATTTTTTGACCTCAAAATCAGTTGCCAACCGGTGGAAACTCCGCCGGCAGGAACAAAAATGTAATAATAGCCATTGCGCTTATAAAACTTTGTTCCTTCCACGGTCGGATGGTTTTCATGTCCATCAAACACCAATTTCCCGGCTCCTATAGTCTTTGTTCCGTCCTCACTTAAAGGCTTTACGACCAATACACTTTTGATTCCAGCCCTACTGCCTGCAAAGGCATGTGATAAATAAGCTTTCCCATCCTCATCCCACAAAGGACAAGGATCGATCAAGCCTTTGCCAGCTTCCACCAAAACCGGCTCCTCCCATTTGCCCGCAGGGTCTTTGGTTTTTACCATATAAATCCCAAAATCAGGATCTCCCCAATAAATATAGAATTCCCCCTTGTGGTAGCGGATTGCAGGGGCCCAAACCCCATTACCATGCTGAGGCTTACTAAAATGGTCCACGGGAGGCAATCTGTCCAGCGCATACCCTATCAATTCCCAGTTAACAAGATCCTTTGAATGAAGGATAGGAAGTCCTGGCACACAATTAAAGCTCGAGGCAGTCATATAAAAATCATCCCCCACCCTACATAGATCAGGATCAGAATAATCAGCATGCAATATGGGATTGATATATGTACCATCTCCTTGATCTGCGACCCAAACTTTGGAAGGTGCGTCATCCTGGCCATACAAAGTCATTGAGGTGCTTGTCGCCAATAGTAAACTGGCAAAAAGTGGTTTTAATAATTTCATTTTGGGGTTATTTTAATTTTGTACTTATGATCGATATTTATTCTATTACTTCCATTGGATCCCAATTATCTTCTCCTCCAAGGACATTCTTAACGGTGTAGGCAGAACCAATGTCAGAGGTTAGTTGCCACGACCACATCACCCTATCCTCAGGTGAGGCACCTGGCCCTGTGGATTCATATTCTGCATAAAAGGAATTTTCCTCTGCTTGGGGTTTACCCCAGTTATGCCATCCTTCAGGAATGATGTGCTCGCCCATTTCGCATTTTATAAACACGGTTTGGGCATAATCCCTCCAAGGACGTCCTAAGTAAACGCTCTTTTCAGCTGCATTGCCTGTGAGTTTGCAGTTGATGAACACAAAACCGTGAAGGCTTTTTTTATCGGTGGATGCAGCAGTAATGTAACTTCCACCCTCTTTGGAGAATATCTCACAATTATCAAATACCGCAGTAGACCAACCGAAAATAAAGTCCACTGTACCTTCAATATAGCAGTCCTTATAATACTGTCTGCTATCCTTTCCATGGGGATACAGAGTATCCTGAAACCCAAGAAAACGACAATTTTGGAACACTACCTTATCCCCATCAACCCGCACGGCCACAGCCTGGCCTACTGGCCCTGAGGAATTCTCAAATGTGATGTTCTTGGCATAAAACCCGTCTCCAAAAACAAAAAAACTCGAAGAACCGGTAGTTCCCATTTCTTCTCCATAGCTGTTCTTTTTGGAAGCAAAATCATCATAAGTAACTACTGTTTCCCAAGCATTTTCACCAATAAGGTGAACATTGGTCTTTGTTGTAGCTAAAGTTAGCTTCTCCTTATACACACCAGGTTTAAGGTGAATTTTGGTAACCTTTTTTCTAAAATCAGGAATACTGTTAAACGCTTCTTGAATGGTTTGAAAATCTCCTGAGCCATCTTTGGCGACAGTGATATCATATCCCTCCTGCGCCCATGTTAAATGGGCCAAGAAGAGGAGTGTAATGCCAAAAACCAACTTTAAATATTTCATAGTATTGGGTTATTTGATAGCTTCGTACTGCAAGGAAGCTAGAATAAATGGACCTACACCTTTGGGGTCATTATCCCTAATAGGTTCATTGATATAATATTCATAGGAGCCGTCACGATAGGGGTTTCCTCCAAGTCCAGCTACTGCACAAACATTAGTAATACTAATTCCTCCCTCAGGATCCTCCTTAATAAATTCTTTAATCAAGCCGTCGTAGGCTTTAAGCCCATAATCCAAATATTTTTGGTCAAGGTACCCTTTGTCCACTCCTTTTAATAAGAAATAGGTAAACATGCTTGATGCAGAAGATTCAAGATAGTTTCCTTCCCTTTCTCCTTGGTCTACTACTTGGTACCAAACACCCGTTTCATCCTGGTATTTTATAATTCCCGCAGCCAACTTTTTAGCTACGTCTATGACCATTTCTCTTTTTGGATGGTTTTCCGGCAAATAATCCAACACATCCACAACAGCCATACTGAACCAACCGATACTCCTTCCCCAATAATTTTTGGACAAACCTGTTTCAGGATCTGCCCATTTCTGTTCTTTGCTTTCGTCCCAGGCATGATGATACAAACCGGTTTCCTCACTATACCCATGTTTGTCCATTAAATAGATTTGATTGGCCACATCATCAAAAAGTTCCGGTTCATTAAATTCAGCCGCATATCTGGCCAAGAATGGCGAGGCCATATAAAGCCCGTCCAGCCACATTTGGTGTGGGTATACCTTTTTATGCCAAAAACCTCCTTCAGAAGTCCTAGGGTGTTCCCTCATTTGGTCACGGAGTTCTTCTAGGGCAATTTTGTATTTCTCTTTTCCTGTTTCCTCATAAAGGCCGATCAAAAACCTTCCCCCATTGACACGGTCAATATTATAATCAGATTTTTTATAGGTCATGATTTCGCCTTCATCATCGATCATGAAGGTGGCAAATTTTTGGATATACTCCAGATACTTTTTATCCTGAGTCCTTTCATATAATTTCTCCATGGCCGTCATCACCAAACCATGGGTATATTCCCATTTAGGCTTCTCATTAAAATCCAGTGTCCACCCTTCAGGATTTCTCCTGATTTCAGAATCCGCCATCAATATGGAATATTGAACCTTTTCTTCTTGGCCTACTTCCGCAGACGCTTTACTTTCTTCCGTTTTGCTGGAACAAGCATAAAGGACACTGGCCAATAGAAGAGACCCTAAGGCCATCGTTTTTATGGGAAGGCATTTTTTGATTTTCATGCTTATTGAGTTTGTAAATAGCTTATTCTAAAATAAGGCTAAAAGGGTTGTTAAAAAACTATACATCAGTTAAAGGAAATAGGATAAATTCAATCCTTCTCGAACCTATGGGACACCCTTAAACAATAAAAAATAAACTTCAACCCAATACCGTATGGGTTTTTCTTAGTTGATGAGATAGATCTTTTCATAATGATTAGGGTTTATTGCTAATTGATTGTTGACATATATAAAGTTGTTTTGGGCTTTTTTTGAAAGGCCCCCTTCAAGCGAGGGGGGCATTTCACATCATTAACCCTAAACTAATTACATACAATTTATTCATTCACCCCCCTAACATTCCTATGATTATCACATGGCGTGTTAGTAATTACGGGATTAAATATATTCATAGAGCAATCGATTGCATATTTAATTATTTTTTTCCAGAGATTAAAATTTTATCCCAATAAATCGGTAAAATAATTTTTATAAGCAGAAAAATTCATTTATTCGACACATTTATTTTACAAACCCTGCTATATTCAATAAAAAATATCACCGAAAATATTTTACAATTAAAAAATAAATAAACTATATTGCGCAAACGATTACATCATAAATATAGTTATAATAGTAGAAAATAATAAACCCAATTTAACCTTCAGCCAAAAAACCACGGCTTTTAGATGTTCACTGAGTGAATCCGGTGACTTTAAAAGATTTGTATTACATTTGGGGTTTTTGGCCACTTGATTGAAAACATGAACAAGAGAAAAAAAGCAACCATTCATGACATAGCATCGAAATTGGGGATCACTGCGAGCACTGTTTCCAGGGCGTTGAACAACCATCCCCGTATTAGTGATGCGACCAAAAAACTGGTCAACAAAACCGCAAAGGAAATCAACTACCAGCCCAACAATATTGCAGCTGCATTAAGAAATGGCCGTAGTAAGTTGATCGGTATCGTAGTTCCTACAGCCAACAGGAATTTTTTCTCTTCAGTGGTCCGGGGCATTGAAGAAATTGCTATTCAACTCAACTATAAAGTAATCATTTGCCAGTCCTAT
>Ga0207773_100708_pt1 | contig 11744 bp, 10 predicted proteins | sample TtaePargueraPR_2_FD_187281 | JGI IMG/M metagenome (GOLD analysis project Ga0207773, IMG submission 187281) | Aerobic enrichment media microbial communities from Bioluminiscent Bay, La Parguera, Puerto Rico - Tt and M1 (3) (SPAdes) | ecosystem: Environmental > Aquatic > Marine > Unclassified ...
TAGATCAATATGGTCAGCCAGTCGATTTTGTTGATATATAAGTCGTCTTGTCTCACTTTAGTCTCCAAAGTTTCCTACTAATACATATTCTTGCAATGCCGGTCTTTCAATATGCCCTCTCAAATATTTTTCAATCATCAAACTAGCGGTACTAGCTGCTGCCCGGCCGCCCCAGCCAGCATTTTCTACATAGACAGCAATAGCAATCTGAGGGTCTTCCTTCGGGGCAAATGCTACAAAAACGGAATGGTCAGCGCCGTGCGGGTTTTGGGCAGTGCCTGTCTTTCCTGCTATGGTAATATCTTTGATGATCGCCCTCATTGCTGTACCATATAGGGCCTCGGCCATGGCGTCCTGAACCATGTCAAAATGATGGGGAGAGACCCCCACATCATGTTTTATTTTATATTCTTCTGGAATATTTTCAGGATCTCCGTCAATAGACTTGATCAAATGGGGGGTATAATAATATCCCTTGTTGGCAAAAATGGCTGCCAGGTTGGCCATTTGCAAGGGAGTGACCAGCGTTTCTCCTTGCCCAATGGACAATGAGTAAATGGTGGAATACTTCCAACGTCCTTTCCCATATATTCTGTCATACAGGTTGCTGGAAGGTACGCTGCCGCTTTTTTCACTTCCCATATCGATTCCAAGATTTTGCCCGAGGCCGAATTTCATAACGGCATCATGCCATTTATCAAGACCTATTTGGGTGTCGGTGAAGGTGTTGCTGGAAACATCCTGGTTGATCATCATCCGAAAAGCCTGATGATAATAGGGATTGCAGGAGTTTCTGATAGCCCCAAACAGGTTCACAGGGCTAGGGTGGTTATGACAGGCTACAAGGGACTTGTTACAGGCAAAGGTGGTATTTGGGGTTAAAATCCCCCATTCCAAACCAATCAGGGATTGTACTATTTTAAATATGGAACCAGGAGGGTACGTGGCCATTATAGGCCTGTTGAATAGTGGCCTTGTAGAGTCATTTTGCAGTTTTAGGTAGTTTTTGCTATAGGCTGAACCGGCAAGGAGGTTGGGGTTATAGACCGGAGCGGAGATCATGGAAAGGATTTCCCCTGTCTTTGGCTGAATGGCCACCACAGAGCCTCTTTTTCCTTTCATCAACTTCTCGCCATATTTTTGGAGCTCTACGTCAATAGTGGATTGAAGATTTTTCCCGGGAATACTTGCGGTGTCCAGCTGGCCATTTTTAAAGGAGCCTTTGTCTACACCCCTGACATTGACCATTTTGTACTTAGCTCCTTTTTTTCCTCTTAGGTCCTTTTCATAGTAAGACTCTATTCCCGAATGACCAATATAATCCCCCTGGGTGTAGTAGTTAGCGGTATCTCTTTCCAATTGCCAAGGCATAACTTCTGCAATATATCCTAAAGCACTGGCAGCAATGGAGTCAGGGTATGCCCTTACCGATCTGGTCATAACAAACAGGCCTGGATAATCGATCAGGTAATCCTGGATTTTGGCAAAGTCTGTATTGGAGATTTGCTTGATAAGTGGAGAAGGCTTCACCCAGGAGTATTTCCTGGCAGCAGCGTACTTTTCCTTAAGCTTTTCCTTTTCGATTTGGAATAATTCACAAAATTTGGCGGTATCCTTAACGGTGAATTCCTTGGGAATGACCATCAGGTCAAACACAGGGTTATTAAAAACCAACAGTTTGCCGTTTCTATCATACACCAAGCCCCGATAGGGGTAATCTACAATGCGCTGTACCGCATTTCTTTCTGCCCTACGCAGGAAACTATCATCGACTACCTGTATCATAAATAGTTTAGTCAGCAGAATCAATCCAGCAATGATGATGACTACTTTTATAACACTATGTCTGTTTTCGTTCATTTAAATCCCCCTCTTTTTCTTATAAAACAACACCTGAACAATAACACCAAGAATAAACGTAAACAGGGTGCTGCTCAGTGTTTTGTATATCATAGGAATATACGAGTAAGTGCCAATATTGTCAATAAAGAAGAAGGTAAGATGATGGGCTAAAATCAAAGGGATGCTATAGGTCAAAAACCAGCCCAGCCCCATGTTTAATAAGTTGGGCGGAGTGTTGGGGTCATAGCCCCCGGTAGGGGTGATAAGTTGGATCCATGGCCTTCTGAGAAAGGCCAGCATTACCGCACTGGAGGTGTGGAGACCCAGGCTATCATAAAAGATGTCTATTCCAAAGCCCAATATGAAGGCCAAAATCATCAGTGGAATAGTCTTTATCTCAATAGGGAGTAACAGCAAATATATCACATAAAGAAAGCAGAAAGCCATCCCAAATAGCACTAGATTTTTCAACACCAAAATCTGGATCAAAAAATAAAATATGAGCCCTATAATAGATAATATAATGGTTTTGCTATTCATTAATGGTTTTGGTGATTTTCTGAAGAGAATCCAGTTCCGCTTCCAAGTTGTTTTCCACTAAGTAAACATAAGTAAGGGTGCTGAAGTTTGTAGCTAACTTTATAGTGATGTCCAAATAGTTCGTTTCAGTCCCTTTGGCTATTTCATCAATAGTGCCTATCAAAATTCCCTCGGGGAACACAGCATTGTACCCAGAGGTTACCACGGTGTCTCCTTTGCTTACCGTCACGTGCCTAGGGACATACCTCAGTTTTGCTTTTTGGGAACTTTTACCATCCCACTGGGTGGAGCCAATCACGTTGGTGGATTTAATTTTTGAAGAGATCAAAAGATCAGTATGAAGCAGCGATATAACCGAGGCAAAGTTTTTGGACACACCTTTTACACGGCCTACAATCCCTTGGTCATTAAACACCCCCATGCCTTCCTTGATCCCATCATTTGCCCCTTTGTTGAGGGTGATATGGTTGGTTCGTAAATTGATGGAGTTATTGATGACCTTTGCCGATTTAAACTCGTAAGTTTTGAGCATGGAGCTGTCCACATCAAAGGTGACACTGTCCTGCTCCAAGAGAGAACTGGTCAACTGAGTCATCAATTGGGCATTTTTCTCGGCCAAGTTTTGGTTGGTTTTACCTAGGGTAAAGTAGGTAGTTACTCCCTCTTTTGCATTCAGAAATTTGCCTATAAAATTGTTGGAACTATTAAAGAAAACGGCTCCCTGCGGTGAATTATAAGAAACAATCAGCCATATGGCTGCTGCTTCCAAGGAGATAAACAGCAAGAAAGCACGGATACTATATAGGAATAATAATATGCGTTGCATTCAATCATCAGGTCATCAGCACGGTTCTGAAACTATTTATGTTTTTCAGGGCAGTACCTGTTCCCCTCACAACAGCTCTAAGCGGATCCTCTGCTATGTGAATAGGAAGTTTGGTTTTTTGATGGAGCCGCTTATCCAGCCCTTTCAAGAGCGCCCCACCGCCGGTTAGGTGGATACCATTATCATAAATGTCAGCAGAAAGCTCAGGAGGGGCAATCTCCAAGGCTTTCAAAACAGCCTCTTCGATTTTGGATACCGACTTATCCAGTGCAAATGCGATTTCTGAATAAGAGACCTTGATTACTTTTGGGATACCGGTCATCAGGTCGCGCCCTCTGATTTCGTAATCTTCCGGAGCATCATCCAACTCGGTCAGAGCAGAACCAATGGCTATCTTCACTTTCTCGGCAGACCTTTCACCAATCAGAAGGTTGTGCTGCCTTCTCATATAATCCAAAATATCCTTGGTGAACGTATCGCCCGCAACGCGGATGGACTGATCAGCTACGATGCCCGATAGTGCTATAAGTGCAATTTCGGTAGTACCGCCTCCTATATCCACGATCATCGACCCCATAGGCTTTTCGATATCTATTCCAATACCGATAGCAGCAGCAATCGGTTCGTAAACCATATACACTTCCTTGGCCCCTGCATGCTCAGCTGAGTCCCTCACGGCTCTTTTTTCCACCTCGGTAATACCGGAAGGGATACAGATCACCATGCGATGAGATTGTGGGAACATGCCTTTTTTGTGGCCGGGGATCATCTTTATCAATCCCCTGATCATTTGTTCTGCAGCATAGAAGTCGGCTATCACACCGTCTTTGAGGGGGCGGATGGTTTTGATATTTTCATGCGTTTTTTCGTGCATGTTCATCGCTTCCCTTCCCACTGCAAGAATTCGATTGCTGGTCTTGTCTATGGCAATGATCGAGGGTTCATCCACTACGATCTTTTCTTTATGTATAATAAGGGTGTTGGCTGTTCCTAAATCTATAGCTATATCACTTGAGAAAAAGTCGAATAATCCCATTCTGGTATCTTGCTTAGTAAATTACGTTTGAGTTGATCGTTTAAAGTTAGCATTAACAATGCTTAAATAAAACGAGGGACAGCAAAATTATTACCTTAATTTGGATTTATAATATTAGCGGCAAAGTTTTTTTAAACCTCTTACTTCTAGAAAGAAAATAGGTTATTTACAAACAGCATATTGTCTGCTAAAATGTGCTTTTTTAAGGTGTTTTTTGAATTGTGTTCCAAGTCTTGGCCATTGATAGCAAAAAGCAGTCCAATTTAGCTCCCGGTTGTGAAAAAAAACATAAAAGCTTATGCCGTCCTGGATTTGCCATCCCGAAACCAAATCAGGCTGCTAGGAACTTTTCCATCAGGGGAATTTGCAATTCCACCTCTTGTTAAAGCAGATTGAAAATCCTTTTTATCTTTACTCGGGATAGCAAATCCCGAGTAGCCTCATTGCAAATCCCGAGCAGCATGAATATACCCTGGTGAAAGAAGAACTTCAGGCATGATATACCTGTATAGTTGGCCACATGGCAGGTGAAATGAATGTTAAAATAATATTGGTTTACAGAATTCACTGAAATAATTATCCTAATTTTTAGGAAATGGAAGAGTCCTTAGTAAATTGAACAAGCTTGCTCATGACATACAAAACAACTGGTATGTGATTAAAAAATAGTTCATTGCCTGATAATGGAAAATATACTGGATTTTATAAGGAAATCAGACCTATACAAGAAATTTCAGATAGATGACCTGCTTTTTGTGGAGTTCAAATGCCCTTATGATGATTCAGCAAGCGGTATCTGGTGGCACAATAATTTTTTTGCCCATATATTGGCCGGAGAAACTTTACTGAAGACCCCACAGAGGGAATACTTTTTGAAACCGGGGGATAGTGTTTTTGCCAGAAAAGGGAGTGTCCTGAGCATGAGCCAAACACAGGAGGATTTCTGTGAACTGATGGTTTTTGTGCCAGATGACTTTATTAAAGCTGTCGTTCATAAATATAAGCTGTCCCTATCAAAAAAAACGGATACCAACAAACCGGACACCGTTATCCCCCTCCTCACCGATAAGGTGTTGTTGGCCTATTTTCAATCTTTGCTCAGTTATTTCTCCTTGCCAGACCCGCCTGCGGAAACCCTTCTTAAACTAAAATTCGAAGAGCTGATTGTACATATAGTTTCCAGTAAAAAACATGCACCCCTGCAATGTTATTTTCACGAACTGTGTGCAAGTTCCAGACCATCGATCAAAGAAATCATGGAATATAATTTTTCCAGTAATCTTTCTTTGAATGAATTTGCCCGCTTATGTGCCAGGAGTCTTTCCAGCTTTAAGCGGGAATTTGTGGAGTTGTATCATACAACTCCGGGAAAATGGCTGATGGAAAAGCGTCTGGAATACAGCAAGTATTTACTGGAAACCACTGATCTGGACATTGAGGAAGTTTGCTTTGAGAGCGGGTTTGAAAACCGGTCACATTTCATCAAGGTCTTTAGAAACAAATATGGGCTTACTCCAGGTAAATTGACTTCAAAAAAAATACAATAGCATAAGGTGCTAACCTGAACCCCACAGGATTGATTTTGGCCTTTTTAGCAACTCCTTTGATCACTTGCTTTTATAAATTCATAATGCCTATCGATGGCAATAAGGTATTAATGTTTAAACTCTTAAAATCATGGAAACGGTAAAAGAAGATAACATAACGAGGATAAAAGAAGCCTCCCTTGAGGAGCGCAATAAAAAATTGGTCCGCTATGCAATAGAGGAAGTGTGGAATAAAGGGAATTATTCGGTGCTTGATAAAATCGTCGAAAGTGATTTTGTTATCTATTCGGCAAATCCCAATAAAAAGGAAGTTCGTGGAAAAGAGGAGGTCAAGCAGTTCTTCTCTTCATTAAGAAAGGCATTTCCTTCTATCAAATTCACCATCTTAGACCAAGTGGCAGAAGGAGAAAAGGTGGCAACACAATGGGTTGCCGAAGGCACTCACGAAGGGAGTTATGAGGGGATGCTTGCTACTAATAAGTCTTTTAAGGTTAAAGCGATAGACATTGACTACATCAAGAACGGCAAGTTTACGGTCTGTTGGACTAATATGGATGAATTGGGCCTGTTGCAGCAGTTGGGGATTTTGGAGCCTAATAAGCCTAGGGAGCAAGAAACACCCAGGCAAGCTTGGGATCAGATTGCTGAAGGCTACCACCAGTTTGTTACAGATACAGAAATATGGCTGGCCAATGAGGCACTAAAGCGGGTAGATCTGCGTGCTGGACAAAGTTTTCTGGACGTTGCTGCTGGCTGCGGTGGGTTGAGTTTACCGGCCGCCCGTCTAGGTGCAAAAGTGTTGGCGACCGACTGGTCACCAGAAATGATCAGGTTTTTCAACCTCCGTGCACAAGAGGAAAAGCTTTCCAATGCAAAAGGTCAGGTCATGGATGGTCACAACCTGGTAATAGAAGACAACCTTTTCGATGTAACCGGGTCCCAGTTCGGGGTTATGCTTTTCCCTGATCAGCCCAGGGCTTTGCGGGAAATGGTGAGGGTGACCAAACCTGGAGGAAAGGTGCTTTTGATTGCTTATGGGCAGCCAAAGGAAATTGATTTCCTGAACTTCTTTATTGCGGCGTTGCAATCGGTCAAACCAGACTTTCAAGGGTTACCAACAGATCCTCCTCCCTTTGAATTTCAGTTGGCCGATCCTGGTATATTGTATCAGCGGCTTAAGGAAGCGGGGCTCAAAAATGTACAGGTAGGCACTGTTACTGAGCATCTTGAATTCAGTTCTGGTCAGCAATTGTGGGATTGGATTCTATACGGAAACCCCATTCCAGGACATGTACTTTCAGAATTGGATTGCACAAGTGATCAGATTGGAGCGGTCAGGCAAAGATTGGAACAAATGATCCGTGGGCATGCGGGTAAAAATGGCAAGGCAATATTGACCAACCCGATCAATATTGGTTTTGGGACCAAATAAAAGTATCAATAAAAAATCCCCGGTCGAAGGATCGGGGATTGATGATTTTAAAGAAACAGGTACTCTATTTCCTGTTTAGTGTTTGAAGTGCCTTACTCCAGTCATCACCATGGCCATGCCCGCTCGGTCGCAGAATGCTATGCTGTCTTTGTCCTTGATGGATCCGCCTGGCTGAACCACGGCTGCCACCCCTTCTTTAGAGGCGATCTCCACACAGTCTGGGAATGGGAAGAAGGCGTCAGAAGCCATTACCGAACCCTTCAGCTCAAAACCAAAGGATTTGGCCTTTTCGATGGCTTGTTTCAACGCGTCTACCCTTGAAGTTTGGCCTACGCCACTGGCAAACAACTGGTCTTGGTTGCTTAGTACAATGGTGTTGGATTTGGTGTGCTTACAAACTTTGGCCGCAAATACCAAAGCATCCTTTTGCTCTTCGGTTGGGGCTACCTTGGTGACCACTTGGAAGTCTTCCTTGGTTTCTGTGGCCAGGTCTTTATCTTGTTCGATGATGCCGTTCAGCAAAGTTTTGATTTGCTTGGTACCGCTAACTTTGGTTTTCTGAAGAAGGAGGATTCTGTTTTTCTTGCCTTTTAAAACTTCCAGGGCATCCTCATCAAATGACGGGGCAATCAACACTTCGAAGAACAAACTGTGCATTTCTTCCGCAGCGGCTTTGTCCACAGTTTGGTTAGTGATCAGTACCCCACCAAATGCAGAAAGTGTATCCGCTTCAAAGGCCTTTAGGTAGGCTTCTTTTACTGTTGCTCCTTTGGCTACTCCACAGGCATTGTTATGTTTGAGGATGGCGAAAGCAGTTTCTCCATTAAATTCATCAATCAATGCCACAGCAGCATCAATATCCACCAAATTATTATAAGAAAGTTCTTTACCGTTCAATTGCTCAAAAAGGTCTTCCAATTTGCCATAGAAGTGAGCCTTTTGGTGAGGGTTTTCGCCATATCTCAATGCCTTGGCATTGTTTTCACTTACTTTCAGTGCTGGGATTTCCTCTGTTTGGTTGAAATAATTGAAGATATGGGTATCGTAGTCTGAAGATACCTGGAAGGCTTTGGCGGCAAAGTATTTTCTGTCCTCCAAAGTGGTTCCTCCATTGTTATTTTTCAATCTTTCCTCCAATTCCCCGTATTGGTCACGGGAAGCCACGATGGTAACATCCTTGAAATTTTTGGCTGCCGCACGGATCAAGGAGATGCCGCCGATATCGATTTTTTCGATAATATCCTGCTCAGGGGCTCCGGAAGCCACCGTTTCTTCAAATGGATACAAGTCCACGATCACCAAGTCGATTTCAGGAATGTCAAATTCCTTCGCCTGTGAAAGGTCTCCCTCATCATTTCTCCTGTGAAGAATACCACCAAATACTTTTGGGTGAAGGGTTTTTACCCTGCCGCCAAAGATTGATGGGTATCCAGTAAGGTCTTCTACAGCAGTTACCTCTGCTCCTTGCTCTTCAATAAACTTTTGAGTTCCTCCAGTAGAGTAGATTTTAACACCCTGCTCCTTTAATAAAGCGATAATTGGTTCAAGGTTGTCTTTGTAAAATACTGAGATAAGGGCAGATTGAATTTTCTTAACAGCCATTTTTTGAAAGTATTGAATGAAATAGGTTTGCGTTATAAATTTTTAAACTGCAAAGGTAGGAAAATCAGCTAATTAAAGCAGACTTTCGATCACTTTTGGGAAATATTTGTATTCTAAAGCATGTACTTTATTGGCGATGTCTTCAGGGCTATCGGTTTCCTCCACTTTTACACTTTCCTGGAATATTACCCTGCCATCGTCGTATTTCTCATTGACATAGTGGATGGTGATCCCCGTTTCCTTCTCTCCTTTTTCCTTTACTGCTTCATGCACGCGCATGCCGTACATTCCTTTACCTCCAAATTTGGGAAGCAATGCAGGATGGATGTTGATGATGCGTTCGGGGAACTGTCTTATCAGGCCATCCGGGATTTTTAATAAAAAACCGGCCAAAACTACCAGGTCTATTCCCAGCTGTTTAAAGGTTCTTTCCAGAATTCCTTCATCCATTTGGGATTTGGTGAAGAAAAAAAAGGGAATTTCATGTTTCTTGGCTCTTTCCAGCACATAGGCTTCTTTTTTGTTTGAAGCGATGGTAATGACTTTTGCCTTTGAAGAGCCGGAAAAATGCTTGATGATTTCTTCGGCATTACTACCGTTTCCTGAAGCGAGTATGGCGATTTTTTTCAAGTGAAAATCTTTTTGATGGTCAGTTAATAGCTTAAGTAGACAAAAATAAGGATATTTTTTTGCTCTGCACGAAAGTTATATGCCAGCCAATAGGAATCACAAAAATGCCATACTGATTACACCGGTCAGCATGATGATTTTAGAAAGCTTGCTAAGTTGGGTGAAATGGCTTTTCCGGTCAGCATAATAGATCTTATACATGAAATAAAAAAAGAAGACACCAATACCTCCAAAGTAAAAATAGAGCAGAGGTTGGTCCACTTTATAAGCTACTATAACAATGGAAGAGACAAAGATAGCTGCAATAACGAAGATAATGTTTTTAGTGGCCCTAAATCCAAGCACTATGGGCAGTGTTTTGCATCCATGTTTCCGGTCGCCCTCCCGGTCCTCAATATCCTTTATAATTTCCCTGATCAGGTTGATAAAAAAGGCAAAAATGGCGTAGGTGAGCACCAGCAATTTGGATTGCTGGTAATAAAACCCGATGATCCATATGGCCAATCCCGTAAGCAAGGCGACTGCTAAATTACCGATTAGGGGAAGTCTTTTCAGGGAATTGGAATAAAGCCAAAGTATAAATGCGGCCATAAAATGGATAGCTCCCACTTTTAGGCTGACCAGGCAGGCAAGGCCGATACCAATGAAATTGAGGAAACTGTGGAGAAACATCACCACCCTTCTGCGCATTCCCTTCCCTATGACGACTTCCTCAGGCTTATTGATATAGTCAATCTTTACATCGTAGTAATCATTGATAAGGTAACCTGAGGCAGCGATGGTTATAGTGGAAATAATCAGCAGATAAAGTTTGAAGTCAGCCAGGACCAAAAGACCGGATTTTGTAGTCTCCACCAGAAAATAGGCAGTCATCAACTGTGCAAAGGCCATCATCAACAGGTTGTCCGTCCTGATGATTTTGAAAAAAGCAGCTAAAGAAAAAGCTCTTTCTGTCCTTGGCTTATTATTCATATCCCAAAAATAAGCGAAAGTCTTGTATCAGGGGGATATGTGCTGTTTTTTTGTGGAAAATACTTGGGGTTTAGTTATTGAGAGAATTGGGTTATTGGGTTATTCGGCAGTCCATTGTCAAAACGATCCTTGATTCATAATTCATAATTTTTCATTCTACATCAATTTTCCTTTGGCAAAAAAGCAGTTATTGCGTTATTCAGTTATTGGGAAATCCATCGACATACTGGTACGTAATCCATCATTCTTAATTCTACATTCAGCATTCATCATTTTCCATCTCTAATTTAAAATCAACCTTCCTTTGGCATTAAGCATTCGCCATTCGGCTATAAAACAGTTATTGGGGATTTCGGTGTTTTCTACGTGTTCCTAGTTGGCATCAATAATGTCCTGGGAGATCAATTTATAAATCTCAGCCAGCTGCTCATTATAATTGAGAAATTGATAGTGCAAGTCCAGTGTGTTGAGGTCTCCCCTTACTGCAGGGCCAGTCTGGGCAGATTTAGCGCCTATCTCTAGCGTTTTACTGATTTGCTCGATAATCAGAGGCTGCAACATATCAAAGTCCAGTCCTTGCCGGCGCATGATGTCTTCAGAAATTCTGATCATATGGTTGGTGAAATTACTGGCAAAGACTGCCGCCACATGAAGCGCTTTCCTGTCCTTGGATTTGACCACATAAATAGTGGGAGAAAGGCTTTTAGCCAGTTTTTTTAACTTTTGCAGGGTGGCCTGGTCATCCGATTCCAGCAAAAATGGAATTTCATCAATGTCCAAAGTCCTTGATTTGCTAAAACTTTGAAGAGGGTAGAGGATTCCTGTATGGCTTGCCGAACTATAGTTTAAAACCTCCAGGGGCATGCTGCCGGAGGTGTGTATCAATATGCTGTTTTCAGGCAAAATGATAGCATCAGCCACTAGGGAAATGGCGTGGTCACTAACTGCCAAAAGGTAGATTTCCGCCTCGCTTTCCGAAAAATCCAAATCGGTTTTGGCTTCAGCCATATAGAGTTTGTTGACTATCTTCTCAGCGCGATGAACATCGCGGCTATAAACTTCCGTAATGGTATGCCCCGCATTTTCCAGGGCAGGGGCCAAGTGCCAGGCCACATTTCCTGTTCCGATTACAGCGATTTTGAAATTCTCCATGGGAGTTATGAATTAATTTTAAGTGGCAACTAAATTACTATTTTCAGTGCATCCACAAAAAAGCCCGCTTCTTAAATTAAGAGCGGGCTTTTTATTCTTTTAAGATTTTATTCGAGTCCTTTGTCTCTCATTTTGACAAATTCATCGTATCGTCGATAAATAGCC
>Ga0207773_100709_pt1 | contig 11725 bp, 11 predicted proteins | sample TtaePargueraPR_2_FD_187281 | JGI IMG/M metagenome (GOLD analysis project Ga0207773, IMG submission 187281) | Aerobic enrichment media microbial communities from Bioluminiscent Bay, La Parguera, Puerto Rico - Tt and M1 (3) (SPAdes) | ecosystem: Environmental > Aquatic > Marine > Unclassified ...
TCGGAGGTGCCCTCGTAGATCTGGCAGACGCGCACGTCGCGATAGATGCGCTCGACCGGAAAGTCGGCGAGGTAGCCGTAGCCGCCGTGGATCTGGATGGCGTCGGAGCAGACCTGCTCGGCCATCTCGGAGGCCGTCAGCTTCGCCATCGCCGCCTCCTTCAGGCAGGGCCGGCCGGCGTCGCGCAACTCCGCCGCCTCCAGCACCATGAGCTCGGCGCCGTGGATCTTCGTCGCCATGTCGGCGAGCCGGAAGGCGATCGCCTGGTGCTCGATGATCGGCCGGCCGAAGCTCTGCCGCTCCCGCGCGTAGGCCAGCGCCGCCTCGAAGGCGGCGCGCGCCATGCCGACGGACTGCGCGGCGATGCCGATGCGCCCGCCCTCCAGGTTGGCCAGCGCGATGCGGTAGCCCTCGCCCTCGTCGCCCAGCAGCAGGTCCGGCGTGAGGCGCAAATCGTCGAACACGATCTGGCAGGTGTCGGAGGCCTTCTGGCCAAGCTTCCGCTCCACCGAGGCGACGCGGTAGCCTGGCGTTGCGGTCGGCACGATGAAGGCGCTGATGCCGCGCTTGCCCTTGTCCGGATCGGTCACCGCGAAGACGATGGCGACGTCGCCGTGCTTGCCAGAGGTGATGAACTGCTTCACCCCGTTCAGCACGTAGTGATTGCCGTCGCGCTCGGCGCGCGTCGTGATCGCCGCAGCGTCGGAGCCGGCCTGCGGCTCGGTGAGGCAGAAGGCGCCGAGCATCTCGCCGCGCGCCATCGGCTTCAGGAAGCGTTCCTTCTGCTCCGCCGTGCCGAACTTCAGGATCGGCATGCAGCCGACCGAGTTGTGCACCGACATGATGGTCGAGCAGGCACCGTCGCCGGCGGCCACCTCCATCAGCGCCAGTGCATAGGACACGTGGTCGGCACCGGCGCCATCCCATTCCGGCGGCACCAGCATGCCGAGGAAGCCGAGCTCCGCCATCGCCGCCACCGCCTCGCGCGGAAAGCGCGATTCGCGGTCCCAGTCAGCGGCGTGCGGGGCGAGCCGCTCGCGCGCGAACGCCCGGGCGGTGTCGCGGATCAGGCATTGCTCTTCAGTGAGAGGCATCGTTCAAAGTTGCCCGTGTCAGGCGCAGGGGGGTCAGGCGCAGGGCTCCGGCTCCTTGCCGCGCACCAGCGCCGCGCGGTCGAGCGGCCGGCCGCGGGCATCGAAGGGCTGCTTGAAGGTGAAGGCCTCCGGCGTCGGCCCCGCGCGGTCGAGAAGAGCGATGCGTTCCAGCCCTTCTTCGACGCTCGGCACCACCCCCACGGGCAGCCACCACAGCGCCATGAAGGCGCCCGCCGGCTTCTCGAACCACTGCCGGCGCAGCGACATTACCTGCAGGTGGTCGGAGCGGTAGACATAGCCGAACAGGGCGTCGAGGTCGCGCCACACCGACATGTTCACGATCATTTGCGGATCGTCGGAGACCTGGATGTCGGTGGCGTTGCCGCTGTCGCTCTGCAGGCGCCAGACGAAGCCCGGGCTGCGGTCGGCCAGCGCGTTGATGTCGTCCAGGCGGGCGACGAAGCCGGCGAGCTTTGGATCGTCGAGCGGCGCCAGCGCGCGCGCCACGTTGATCTGCGCCAGATGAAAGCCCGTCACGGCATCCCCTCCCCAGTGAAGCGTCGCTCTCTGCTTTCTACCACTCTATAGGGGCGCCGTCGTAGTTGAAAAACCTGCCGCTGTCGGCGGTGGTAAGCGCCTCGATCTTCTGCCGCATGCCCTTGACCGACTCGCTTTCGCTGATGCTCGCGCTCGGGCCGCCCATGTCCGTGCGCACCCAGCCGGGATGGAAGGAGATCACCGTGATACCGCGCGGCGCCAGGTCGTTGGCCAGTGTCCTGGTCACCATGTTCAGCGCTGCCTTGGAGCTGCGGTAGACGTAGTCTCCGCCGCTGCTGGTGCGGCCGATCGATCCCATGATGCTGGAGATGTTGACCACCAGCCGCCGCTCGCTCTTCGCCAGGTGGTCGGCGAAGCGCTCGACCATGCGCAGCGGCGCCAGGGTGTTCACCTGCAGCACCTGGGCCCAGTCGTCGTAGTCCGTGTCACCGAACGCAGCGCGGGATCCGCGCACGCCGGCGTTGTTGATCAGCAGGTCGATCGTCTCGCCGGCCAGCTCGCGCGCGAGGCTTGCGACCTTGAGCCCGTTGGTGACGTCCAGCTTATGGGGAACCACCTCGCCGCCGAGCCCGCGCAGCTCCCGCGCCTTCTCGGTGTTGCGTGCGCAGGCGTGCACGCGCCAGCCGTCGGCCGCGAAGGACTTCACGAACTCCAGGCCGATGCCGCGGTTGGCGCCGGTAAGCATGACGGTCGGCAATGCAGTCTCCTTGAACAGATCGGCCGCTCTGCCGGGGCAGCAGCGGCCGCAACATCAGATCCGGCGTCCCGGCTTCATCGCAGCGTCACGCGACCGCAGGCGGCGCCTGCCGCCGCGGCCGCGCCACCAGCTCGCCGCCGCAGTTGGGGCAGCGCCCGGCCATGGCTTCCGCGCAGTCGGTGCAGAAGGTGCATTCGAAGCTGCAGATGGTAGCCGCCCCGTCTATCGCGAGCCCCCTGTCGCAGCGCTCGCAGCGGGGCTTCATTTGCAGTGCCATTGTCCCTGTGCCCCTTGCCGGGCTCTAGAGAACATCACTTGACCGCCCGAGACAAGCCCGGGTTCAGCGCCGCTCTAGGCCGTCTCGTTGAACAGCTCGCGGCCGATCAGCATGCGGCGGATCTCGCTGGTGCCGGCGCCGATCTCGTAGAGCTTGGCGTCGCGCAGCAGGCGGCCGGCCGGATAGTCGTTGATGTAACCGTTGCCGCCGAGCGCCTGGATCGTCTCCAGCGCCATCCAGGTCGCCTTCTCCGAGGCGAAGAGAATGGCGCCGGCGGCGTCCTTGCGGGTGGTCTCGCCGCGGTCGCAGGCGCGCGCGACCGCGTAGACGTAGGCCTTGGCGGCGTTCATCGTGGTGTAGAGGTCGGCGAGCTTGCCCTGCATGAGCTGGAACTCCCCGATCGGCTGGCCGAACTGCTTGCGCTCGTGGACGTAGGGCAGCACGAGGTCGAGGCAGGCCTGCATGATGCCGAGCGGCCCGGCCGCCAGCACCAGGCGCTCGTAGTCGAGGCCGGACATCAGCACGGCGACGCCCTTGCCGACCGCGCCTAGCACGTTATCCGCCGGCACCTCGCAGTCCTCGAACACCAGCTCGCCGGTGGGCGACCCGCGCATGCCGAGCTTGTCGAGCTTCTGCGCGACCGAGAATCCCTTGAAGCCCTTCTCGACGATGAAGGCGGTGATGCCGCGCGGGCCGGCGTCGGGATCGGTCTTCGCGTAAACCACCAGGGTGTCGGCCTCGCCGCCGTTGGTGATCCACATCTTGCTGCCATTGAGAATGTAGCGGTCGCCTTTGCGGTCGGCGCGGGTGCGCATGCCGACGACGTCGGAGCCGGCGCCGGTCTCGCTCATCGCCAGCGCGCCGACGTGCTCGCCGGAGATCAGCTTCGGCAGGTAGCGCTGTTTCTGCGCCTCGCTGGCGTTGCGGCGAATCTGGTTCACGCAGAGGTTGGAGTGCGCGCCGTAGCTGAGCCCGATGCTCGCCGAGGCGCGGCTGATCTCCTCCATCGCCACGCAGTGCTCGAGATAGCCCATGCCGGCGCCGCCGTAGTCCTCCTCCACCGTCAGGCCAAGCAGCCCGAGCGCCCCCATCTTCGGCCACAGCTGGCGCGGAAAGTCATCGGACCGGTCGATCGCCTCGGCCAGCGGCGCGATCTCCTCGGCGGCGAAGCTCATCACCGTGTCCCGCAGCAGGTCGGCCGTCTCGCCCAGATCAAAGCCGAGGCTGGGAAACTGGTTGGGGCGCATGGCGGAGGGTCTCTCCCTGGTAGCCGTTCCGGTTTCTCGCTTTGCGCCGGACTCTAGGCCGGCCCGGCGGCCCCGCCAAGGGAATGCGCGAAGGCCGCGGCGGTTCCGGGCTCTAGCCGGCGACCGGCATGTCCGGGCGGCCGTTCAGGCACATGAGGGTCTGGCTGAGGCGCGCACAGGGCTTCGCCGTGCCGTTCTTCACCACGCTGACCTCCGCCTCGGCCATCGTCAGGGTGCGGCCGGGCTTCACCACCCGCCCCACCGCGCGCAGCAGCTCGCCGTCGGCCGGCGCCAGCAGGTTGATCTTGAATTCCACCGTCAACACTGAGCTGTCGGCCGGAAAGAGACTGTAGCCGGCGTAACCGGCCGCCGAGTCGGCGATGGTGCTGGTGATGCCGGCGTGGAAGAAGCCGTGCTGCTGGCAGAGGTCCGCGCGGAACGGCAGCTCGATCTCGACCTCGCCCGGCGCGACGCGGCCGAGCCGCGCGCCGATGAGGGCCATGACGGTCTGGCGCTCGAAGCTGGCGCGCACCCGTTCGGCGAAGCGGGCATCGCCGGGCGTGAAGACGGGCGGCGTGAAAGCGGGCGGCGTGAAAGCGGGCGGCGTGAAGGCGGGCATGCGTGCTCTCCGGCAGGCGGGCGACGGGGGAGCCAGCATATCGCCGCCGCCGCGCCGGCACAGCCCCGCTTGCACGGCCGGCACCGCCGCGCCATAGTGCGGCCGCAACGGCGCGGCCGCCGACGCTCCCGCGCGCCCTGTCATGCACTGCCAGTTTCGAGGATCCAGCCGATGCGTTACGGCGACACGAGACGACTGCTCCTGGCCGCGGCCCTGCTGGCGGGCGCCGGCCTCGCCGCCGCCTGCGAGAGTGACGTCGACCGCCAGATGCGGCTCGAGCGCGAGGCGCTGGAGGAGGCGGGCAAGCTGGAAGCGCTGGAGCAGCAGCTCGACACCACCAACCCCGATCCCTATTCGCGCGAGAGCGCCGGCACGAAGAACATCGGCCGCTTTCGGAACCACTAGAGCAGGAACAGGCTGGCGAGCCCGAGGAACGCGAGAAAGCCGACCACGTCGGTCACCGTGGTCAGCACCACGCTGGATGCCACCGCCGGATCGACCCCCACCTTCTCCAGGCCGAGCGGCACCAGGGCGCCCGACAGCGCCGCGGCCACCAGGTTGATCAGCATGGCCGCCGCGATGATGACGCCGATCATCGGCTGGTCGAACCACAGCCAGGCCACCGCCCCCGCCACCACCGCGAACATGATGCCGTTGGCGACGCCGACCAGCAGCTCCTTGCCGACGAAGCGCAGCGCGTTGCCGGCGCTGAGGTCGCGCATGGCAAGCGCGCGCACCGCCACCGTCAGGGTCTGGGTGCCGGCGTTGCCGCCCATCGAGGCGACGATGGGCATGAGCACCGCCAGCGCCACGATCTGCTGCAGCGTCCCCTCGAAGAAGCCGATCACCACCGAGGCGGCGACCGCGGTGAAGAGGTTGATCAGCAGCCAGGTGAAGCGCGCCTTCGTCGTGTCGAGCACGGCGCTGTAGAGATCGGTCTCCTGCACGCCGGCCAGCTTCAGCAGGTCCTCCTCGGCCTCCTCGTCGATGATGTGCACCACGTCGTCGACCGTGACCACGCCGACCAGGCGCCCGGCGTCGTCGACCACCGGCGCCGACACCAGGCCGTACTGGCGGAACAGATAGGCGACCTCTTCCTGGTCCATGGAGACCGGGATGGTGCGCACCTCCTCGTTCATGATCTCGGTCAGCTTCACCGGCCGGCGCGTGCGCATTGCCCGGCTGAGCGGGACGTAGCCGATCGGCTGGTGCTTGGGATCGACGATGTAAAGGTCGTAGAAGTCGTCCGGCAGGTCCTTGGCGGCGCGCATGTAGTCGATGGTCTCGCCGACCGTCCAGCTCGACGGCACCGCCAGCAGCTCGCGCTGCATGATGCGGCCGGCGGAGTCCTCGGGAAAGCGCAGGCTCTCCTCGAGCACCAGGCGGTCGGCCTTGGGCAGCGCCGCCAGGATGCGCTGCTGGTCCTCCTCGTCGAGGTCCTCGAAGATGTCGACCGCGTCATCGCTGTCGAGGTCGGAGAGCTGGGCGGCGAGCTGGCGCAGCTCGAGGGATTCGATGATCTCCTCGCGCACCGGGACTTCGAGGTAGGTCAGCACCTCGAGGTCGAAGTCGCGCCCGAGCGTCTTGATGAGCTGCGCGCGCTCCTCGCGGTCGAGGTTCTCCAGCAGATCGGCGACGTCGGCTTCGTGGAGGTCGGCGACCAGCCGGCGGATCTCGGCGGCGTCGTGCCTCTCGAGCGCCTCGGAGACCGCGCGCACCAGGTCGCCGGAGATGCCGTAGGCTTCGGGCTGGACCTCGGGCAGCCAGGCTTCGGAGTCGTCTCGCTCGGGCGGGGTCTGCGACATGGCCTGGCGCGCGTCCTTTAGAAATCCCCGATAGCCGGAAAGTCCCGATGGCGGGTCCTTGGGTGTTGTTCCTGGCGTGCGTCCCGGGCTGCAGCCTCAGCCCGCGAGCGCGCGGTCCTGCGCGTCGACCACGGCGACCGCGCTCATGTTCACGATACCACGGGCGGTCACCGACGGCGTCAGGATATGCGCCGGCGCCGCGGTGCCGAGCAGGATCGGCCCGATCGACAGGCCCTCGCCCAGCGACTTCACCAGGTTGAACGAGATGTTGGCGGCGTCCAGCGTCGGCATGACCAGCAGGTTGGCGGTGCCCTTCAGCTTGGAGTTCGGGAAGATGTTCTCGCGGATCGCCTCGTTGAGGGCGGCGTCGGCGTGCATCTCGCCCTCGACCTCCAGGTCCGGCGCCCGCTCGTGCAGCAGGGCCAGCGCCTTGCGCATCTTCAGCGCCGAGGGGGTGCTGGATGACCCGAAGCTGGAGTGCGACAGCAGCGCGACCTTCGGCGTGAGGCCGAAACGGTCCACGTGGCGCGCCGCCAGCAGGGTCATCTCGGCGATCTCCTCCGCCGTCGGGTCGGGCGTCACGTAGGTATCGACGATGAAGAACGAGCCGCTCGGCAGGATGACGAGGCTGATGGCCGAGCAGTCGAGCACGTTCGCGGCCTTGCCTATGACGTCGGTCACGTGGTCGAGGTGGCGCACGTAGCGCCCGGTGGCGCCGCAGATCATCGCGTCGGCATCGCCCAGGCGCACCGCCAGCGCGGCAATCACGGTGTTGCGCGTGCGCACGATCTCGCGCGCCGCCTCCGGCGACACGCCCTTGCGCTGCATGAGCTCGTGATAGGTCTGCCAGTAGGTGCGGAAGCGAGGGTCGTCCTGCGGGTTCACCAGCGGCACGTCCTCGCCCGGGCGAATGCGCAGGCCGAGGCGCTGCACGCGGGTCGCCACAACCTCCGGCCGGCCGACCAGGATCGGCTGCGCGAGGCCCTCGTCGACCACCACCTGCACGGCGCGCAGCACGCGCTCGTCCTCGCCCTCGGCGTAGATCACCCGCTTGGGGTCTTCCTTGGCGCGCTGGAACACCGGCTTCATGATGAGGCCGGAGCGGAACACGAAGCGCTGCAGGTTCTGGCGGTAGGCCTCGAAATCCTCGATCGGCCGAGTCGCCACGCCGCTGTCCATCGCCGCCCTGGCGACGGCCGGAGCGATCTCCAGCACGAGGCGCGGATCGAAGGGGCTGGGGATGATGTAGTCCGGGCCGAAACTCCGTCCCTCGCCGCCCATCGCCTTCGCGACCACCTCGCTCTGCTCCTTCATGGCAAGGTCGGCGATAGCCTTCAGGCAGGCGAGCTTCATCTCCTCGTTGATCGCCGTGGCACCGACGTCGAGAGCCCCGCGGAAGATGTAGGGAAAGCAGAGGACGTTGTTCACCTGGTTCGGATAGTCGGAACGACCGGAGGCGATGATCGCGTCCTCGCGCGCCTCCTTGGCGTCCTCCGGCATGATCTCCGGCACCGGGTTGGCCAGCGCCATGATGATCGGCTGCGCGGCCATGCGCTTCACCATCTCCGGCTTCAGCACGCCGGGGGCGGAGAGGCCGAGGAAGACGTCGGCGTCGTCGATCACCTCGCCCAGCGTGCGCTTGTCGGTCTTCTGCGCGTAGCGCGCCTTCCAGCGGTCCATCAGCTCGGTGCGGCCCTCGTAGACCACGCCGGCGATGTCGGTGACCCAGATGTTCTCCTGGCGGATGCCGAGCGACACCAGCAGGTCGAGACAGGCGAGCGCCGCGGCGCCGGCGCCCGAGGTGACCAGCTTCACGTCGCCGATCTCCTTGCCGACCAGCCGGAGACCGTTGTAGATCGCCGCGCCGACGATGATCGCCGTGCCGTGCTGGTCGTCGTGGAAGACGGGGATGTTCATGCGCTCGCGCAGCGCGGCCTCGATCTCGAAGCACTCCGGTGCCTTGATGTCCTCGAGGTTGATGCCGCCGAAGGTCGGCTCCAGGGCGGCGACCACCTCGATGAGGTGCTCGGGGCTCTTGGCGTTCAGCTCGATGTCGAAGACGTCGACGCCGGCGAACTTCTTGAACAGCACCGCCTTGCCTTCCATCACCGGCTTGGCGGCCAGCGGTCCGATGGCGCCGAGGCCGAGCACGGCGGTGCCGTTGGTCACCACCGCGACGAGGTTGCCGCGCGCCGTCAGCGTGTGCGCCTCGACCGGGTCGGCGGCGATCGCCTCGCAGGCGGCGGCCACGCCGGGCGAGTAGGCCAGCGCGAGATCTCGCTGGTTGGCCAACGGCTTGGTGGCGCTGATCTCCAGCTTGCCGGGCTTCGGCAAGCGGTGATAGGCCAGGGCTGCCTCCCGCAGGTCCTTCGCCATCCCGTCCCTCATCGCTCTTCTTCTTGTCCTTCCCCATCCGCCCGGAAGGGTCTCCCGGCGGCTTCCGGAAGATGACCGGCGCCGCGTTCCAGCGCAAGACCTAAGCAAATGAAAGGGATAGCATTCTTCCGCATAGGAGCTATCTTCCCCTCACATGCATGAGCCGCCGACGCCCCGCCCGGCGCTGCCCGTCGAATGGCGGGTCGAGCCCGGCCTCACCGACTACCCCGCCGCCGTGGCGGCGATGGAAGCGCGCGTTGCCGCCATCCGCGACGGCCGCGCGCCTGAGCTGGTCTGGCTGGTTGAGCACCCGCCGCTCTACACCGCCGGCACCTCGGCCGAGCCCGGCGACCTGCTGCAGCCCGACCGCTTCCCGGTCTACCGGACCGGGCGCGGCGGCGAGTTCACCTATCACGGCCCCGGCCAGCGGGTGGTCTACGTCATGCTGGACCTGAAGCGCCGCGGCCCCGACGTCAGGCGTTTCGTGCACGACCTCGAGGAGTGGATCATCCGCGCCCTGGCCGCCTTCAATGTGGCGGGCGAGCGCCGCGAGGGCCGGGTCGGCATCTGGGTGCCGCGCGGCGCTGGCCGCGAGGACAAGATCGCCGCCATCGGCGTGCGCGTGCGCCGCTGGGTGACCTACCACGGCATCGCGATCAACGTGGAGCCGGAGCTCGAGCACTTCAGCGGCATCGTGCCCTGCGGCATCCGCGGCCACGGCGTGACCTCCCTGGTCGACCTCGGTCTGCCGGTCGGCCTGCCCGACCTCGACGCCGCCCTGCGCGCCGGCTTCCCCGGCGTCTTCGGCCCGGCGGAGTGGGTGGCGGCGGAAGCGGCGGAGCGGCGGTCGGCGTAGGGTCGCACTGACCTCACCACCCCCCCGATTGTCACCCTCGGGCTTGTCCCGAGGGTCCATTCCGCCGCGGCACCGAGCCTCTCCAAGAGAGGTCTGGAGCCTGTTGCGGGCATGGATTGCCGGGACAAGCGCGGCAATGACAGTTTGAGAGATCGAGATGGCGATGGATGCATGCGCGGGTCAAGCCGGTCGCATGATGAAGCGGCGACTAAGCCGTCGGCCGCACCTCGAAGCCCGGGCCGACCGGCTCGTCGTGCGCGAAACGGTCGACGGCCTTCACCGCCGCCAGGTCGGGGCCGTCCCACAGGCGGCCGATCATGTCCTCGACCGTCGCCGCGTCGCCGGCGAGCACCGCCTCCACCGTGCCGTCGCGGCGGTTGCGCACCCAGCCGGCGAGGCCGAGGCCGCTTGCCGTCTTCTCGGTCCAGGCGCGGAACCACACGCCCTGCACACGCCCGGAGATGACGACCCGCACCGTCGTCATGCGCTGTCCTCCGTGTCTCGCCCGCCCCCTCCTGCGCCCGAAGGATAGAGCGCGGCAAAGGCGATGGCCACCGCCCGCCGGGCGCGCTCCTCCCAGAGGTCGCGGCGCAGCCACTGGTCCTCGACGGTCAGCTCGGGGTCGTTGCGGTTCTCGTGGCTGAGGCGGTTGCGCATCGCTCTCAGCCAGCGGTACTCCCGGTCTTGCACCCCCGGCAAACTCTCCCGCTTCGACCCTCCCTGCGCCTCGGTCACCGCGCAGGCGAGGATCACGACAGCCGCCCAGGCGCCGGCGCAGAACACCGCCTGGAGGTCGATCATGAGGGCACAGGCCTGCTCGCTGGGCGCCCGGGAGCCGGCGCGACCGTGCAGCGCCTCCTGCTCCTCGAACCACAGGCGCCGCTCGTCCCAGACCTCTTCCGCCGGCCGCTCGAGGTGTTCCATGGCGGGGACTCCGGGGCTACTCGAACTCCAGGATGGCCTGATCGACGGCGAGGCTCTCGCCCGGGCGGGCATGAACCTTCACCACGGTGCCGTCGCGCTCGGCGCGCAGCACGTTCTCCATCTTCATGGCCTCGACCACCGCCAGCTCCTCGCCCGTCTTCACCTGCTGGCCCTCCTCGACGGTCAGCGCCATCAGGAGGCCCGGCATCGGCGACAGCAGGAAGCGCGAGAGGTCGGGCGGCTCCTTCACCGGCATGCGGGCGGCGAGCTTGGCCGCCAGCGGCGTCAGCACCAGCGCCTCGATGTCGGCACCGGCATAGCTGAGCCGCAGGGCCGGGCCGCGGCGGTCGACCTGCACGGTCACCGGCCGCCCGTCGATGAAGCAGGGCAGCACGAGGTCGTGCAGCCGGCCCTCGCACTCGACCAGCAGGTCGCGGCTGCCGCCGGCAACGCGCCAGGCACCGTTCGCCTGGCTCACCCGGCGCGGGTGCGCCTCCTGGCCCAGCATGACCACCCAGTCGGCCGGCTTGCCGGGGTCGAGGTCTCCGGCGCCGTCCATCTGGCCGGAGATGGTGGCGGCCTGCAGTGCGCGGCGCTGCTGCAGGATGGCCGCCACGGCGACCAGGATCTCGCGCGTCTCCTCGTCCATCCCGGCGCCCTGGAAGCCGTCAGGGAATTCCTCGGCGATGAAGTTGGTGGAGAGCTCGCCCGCGCGGAAGCGCGGGTTGGTCATCACCGCCGAGAGGAAGGCGACGTTGTGGTTGATGCCCCTGATGCCGTAGGCATCCAGGGCCGCCTGCATGGCGTCGATCGCCTGCAGGCGGCCCTGCGCGTGGGTCACCAGCTTGGCGATCATGGGGTCGTAGAACATGGAGATCTCCGAGCCCTCTTCGACGCCCGAGTCGATGCGCACGGTGATGCTCCCATCCTCCGGGCTCGCCGGCGGGCGGTAGCGCACCAGCCGGCCGATCGACGGCATGAAGTCGCGCAGAGGGTCCTCGGCGTAGACGCGGGTCTCGACCGCCCAGCCGTTCAGCGTCACGTCCTTCTGCTTGAAATCCAGCTTTTCGCCGGCGGCGATGCGGATCATCCACTCCACCAGGTCGAGCCCGGTGATCAGCTCGGTCACCGGATGCTCCACCTGGATGCGGGTATTCATTTCAAGGAAGTAGAAGCTCTTGTTCTTGTCGACGATGAACTCGACGGTGCCGGCCGAAACGTAGTCGACGGCCTCCGCCAGCGCGACCGCCTGGGCGCCCATGGCGGCCCGCG
>Ga0207773_100710_pt1 | contig 11723 bp, 10 predicted proteins | sample TtaePargueraPR_2_FD_187281 | JGI IMG/M metagenome (GOLD analysis project Ga0207773, IMG submission 187281) | Aerobic enrichment media microbial communities from Bioluminiscent Bay, La Parguera, Puerto Rico - Tt and M1 (3) (SPAdes) | ecosystem: Environmental > Aquatic > Marine > Unclassified ...
TCGGAACCGCGGAGGGCTTCATCGGCGAGCCGGAGCTCGCGCTTGCCGAAGAGATCCTCGTCACGCTCCGTCGCGAGCTTCCCGCCGACGTCCGCATTCTGATCGACGTTCACGCCCGCTTCACCGAGGTCGAAGCGCTCCGCCTCGCCCGGCGCCTCGCCCCGATCGGCCTCTACTGGTGGGAAGAGCCCACCACCCGTGACCGCCAGGAAACCGTGCACGGCGTTGCCCGAGCCAGCCCGATCCCGGTGGCGACCGGCGAGATGTACGATACCGTCGGCCAGTTCTTCACCCTTGCCGCGGGCGGCGGCGTCAACATCTTCCAGCCGGAGCCGATGTCGCTCGGCGGCATCGCCAACACCCTCGCCGTTGCCGACGTGGCGCTCGCTCACGGCAGCTATATCGCGCCCCACCAGAGCGGCGGCCCGGTCGCGACCGCGGTGTGCCTCCAGCTCGCGGCTTGCGTGCCGAACTTCCTCATCCAGGAGCATTTCGACGCGTTCAACGAGCCCTGGACGCGCGACCTCGTCACCTGGCACCCCGCGATCGATCCGGCCAACGGCCACCTGTCGCTGCCGGATGCGCCCGGCCTCGGCATCGATCTCGATGTCGATGTGGCCCGGGCCCACCCCTATGACCCCAAGGCCTATCTCAACATCTTTGAAACCGGATGGGAGCGGCGCCTCGGCACCGGCCGGGATGCGGAAACCGGATGACGCGGCAGCACGTGGCCGCTGGCGCGGCTCACCAGATTATAATATTATAACTCTAGCGACGGACGGGCCGGCAAGGACCCGCGGCATGAAGGGGAGGGAACTTTGGCCGGAATGACCGCGAACGCCCAGGAGAGGTCGCGCCCGGCTCCGTTCGGCGATCGTCTGGTGCGTCTGCTTGCGGGCGGTGAGGTCGGCGTCCTCGCCGCTCTCGTCATCATCGTCGCCTTCTTCTATCTCCTCCAGCCGGCATTCCTGTCCGAACGCAATATCCGGGCGATTCTCACCGTCGTCTCCTTCGTCGGCATCATCGCGATCGGCCAGACCATCCTCCTCGTCAACGGCGAGTTCGATCTCTCCGTCGGCTCGGTGGCCGGTCTCAGCGCGGTGACCAGCGCCCAGCTGATGACGGCGGTCGCATTGCCGGTGCCGGTAGCGATCTTCGGCGGCATGGTGGTCGGCGGCACCGTCGGGCTGATCAACGGTCTGGTCGTCGTCCGGCTCAAGATCCCTGCCTTCATCCAGACCCTCGGCATGCTGTTCATCGGCCAGGGCTTGATCCAGGTCGTCACCGGCGGCCACCCCGTCTACCCGCTCCCCGAGAGCGTCAGTGCCCTCGGCTTCGCCAAGCCCTTCTTCGGTCTCGGTTGGAGCTTCGTCTTCTTTGTCGTTGCCGCCGTGCTGGCCGATTTCATGCTTCGCCGCACCGTCATCGGTCGCAACATGTATGCGACCGGCGGCAATCCCGAGGTCGCGCGCCTGGTCGGCATCAATGTCGGCCTCTACAAGACCGCCGCCTTCGTACTGATCGGCGTGCTCGCTGGGATTGCCGGCATGTTCGTCATGGCCGATCTCGCCAGCGGCACCACCTCGATCGGCAGCGGCTGGGAGCTCGCCGTCATCGCTGGCGTGGTGGTCGGTGGCGTCAGCCTGTTCGGTGGCGCGGGCACCATGGCGGGCGGCCTCTCCGGCATCCTGCTTCTCCAGATCGTTCAAAGCGGCCTCGTCGTCATCGGCGTCAACTCGAACTGGCAGCAGATCGCCGTCGGCGTGATCATGGTCATGGCGGTGGGTCTCGACATCCTCCGCCGTCGCTTCTTCATCGCCGGCGGCGGACGGCCGAGCACCGCAGAGCCCGGCACCTCCATTCTTCAGACCGGTGTCGAACAGGCTTCAGAGCGCGGAGAAACCCGCACCTGAAAGGAAGCAAGCCGTGGCCGGTGAGGAAACCGGCGCAAACCCAAAGGGAGGAACTACGATGACGGGCAAGTTGAAGTGGATGGCGATGGCGCTCGTCGCCGGGATAGCAGGGTCGGCCGCGCCGAGCCTGGCTGCCGAGAAGGCGCTACTCTGGGTACAGCCGATGCGCGACCATCCGGTCCATCGGCTGATGCAGGCCGGCTTCCTCGCCAAGTGCAAGGAACTCGGCTACGAGTGCGAGGTCGTCGGCAATCCCAGCGCGACCAACTACGACGTCGCCGCGTCGATCCCGCTGGCCGAGGCTGCCATCGCCCGCACCGAGTTCGGCGCGGTCGCCGTCTATGGCCCTGGGCCGGACATCTATCCCTACATCACCAAGCTCGGCAATGAAGGCTTCCCGGTCGTCACCTGGCATGTCCTGCCGAAGGAGGGCTCGATCCCTGGGCTCAAGGCCGCGACCGGCGAGGATATCGCCGCCGCCGGCGCCAATGCCGCCAAGGTCATGGGCGAGAAGCTCGGCGGCAAGGGTGTCATCGCGCTCACCCAGGGCAGCTACAACGACACCGAGAACGTGATGGCGGATTCGTTCCGCGCCCAGATGAAGGCCGACTACCCGGACATCTCGATCCTCGACACCCAGCTCGAGGGCTTTGAGCCGTCGGCGGCCGAGGCCAAGGCGGTCGGTATCCTGCAGAGCAACCCGGAGGTCGTCGCCGCCTTCTCGACTACCGGCAATGGTGTGCAGACCTGGTCGGGCGCAGCCCGCAAGGCCGATCGCGACATCGTCATCATCGGCATGGACTACATCCGTCAGAATCTCGACATCATCAAGTCCGGCGCCGCGTTCGGACTGGTTGCACAGCCGCTGTTCGAAGAGGGCGCCAAGACCGCCGAACTCGCCGCCGCGCTCGCCGAAGGACAGGAGGTTCCGTACATGAACCCGCTACCCGCGCCGGTGATCACGGCTGACGATCTCGGCCCCTACTACGAGATCCTCGACAGCGCCGGCCAGTAGCCGCCGCTGCCCTCCCGGAGCCCGGGCCGTCGGCATGCCGGCGGCCCGGGTGCAGCCACCCTTCGAGGGATCGATGCCGCAGGACGACTCGCCGTTCGTCATTGAAGCGACCCAGATCGTGAAGAACTTCGCCGGCGTGCAGGCGCTGCGCGGAGTCGATTTTCGCGTCCGCCGTGGTGAGATCCACGCCCTTCTCGGCCAGAATGGCGCCGGCAAGTCGACCCTGGTCAAGATTCTCAACGGCGTCCATGGCGCGGGCAGCTATGAGGGCGAGATTCGCGTTGACGGCAGGCCTGTCCGGTTCACGACCCCCGGCGAGGCCCGCGCTCATGGCGTCGCCTATGTCCCGCAGGAGACCGAGGTCTTCGAACAACTGACTGTCGCCGAGAACGTCTTCGCCGGCCGCACCAACCTCGGCCACGGCGCGCTGATCAGCCAGAAGGCGCTGCGCGCCCGGACCGCCGAGCTGTTCCGCGACTTCGGCCTCGATCTTGATCCCGGCGCACTGGTCGCGACCCTGACCGCCGCCGAGCGCCACCTCGTGATGATCGTCCGCGCCCTGACCACGCGACCGCTGGTGTTGATGCTCGACGAGCCGACCGCATCGCTGTCGGGCTCCGAGGTCGCGCTGCTCTTTGCCCTGCTCGAACGCCTCAAGGCGTCCGGAACCACCATGATCTTCATCACCCACCGTCTGCCGGAGGTGGTGGCCCTTTGCGATCGTGCCACGGTGCTTCGCGATGGCCGGGTCGCCGCCGAGTACGTTCGCGGCGACTTCGACGAGGAGCGCATCATCGCCGCCATGTCGGGCGAGCGCCTCAGCCGTCTCTATCCGCACCATGATGCGCCGCCTGCCGACGCACCTACGCTGCTCCGCGTCGAGGGGCTCCGCGTCGAGGAGCGGTACGGGTCGCATCGCGGTGTCCACGACGTTTCGTTCGAACTGAAGGCGGGCGAGATCCTCGGCATTGCCGGCTTGCTTGGCTCGGGTCGAAGCGAATTGCTCGGGGCCATCTATGGCCGTTTCGCGCACCGTGGACGCTTCGTCGTTGACGCCCGCGAGATCACCATCGGCTCCACGCGGGACGCGCGCAGCGCCGGCATTGCGCTGCTCACTGAGGACAGGAAACGATCGGGTCTCCTCTTCAACCTCCCGGTCGGCGGCAACATCACGATCGGCAATCTTGCGCTCTTCGCTTCCCACGGCGTGGTCAGCCGCAAGAGCGAGGAATCCGCTGCGTTGCGAGCGATGCGGGAGCTCAAGGTGCGGGCGCGGTCCTCGGCGGCCGCTGTCGCGCATCTTTCCGGCGGCAACCAGCAGAAGCTGCTCTTTGCCCGGGTGCTGATGAACGCGCCGCGGATCCTGTTGCTCGACGAGCCAACCAAGGGCGTCGACGTCGCCACCCGCCACGAGATCTACAAGCTCGTCGTCGACCTTGCCGAGCATGGCGTCGGCCTCGTCGTCGTCTCCTCCGAGCTCGAGGAAGTAGTCGGTCTGTGCGACCGGGTTCTCGTCTATGACGATGGTCGGGTCGTCGCGTCCCTGGCACGAGCCGAAGCGACCGAGGAGCGCGTGCTTCGGCTCATTGCCGCGGCGCAGGCGCAGAAGACGTCGCGGGCCGTCGGGGCGGGCGCGTCCTCATGACCGGTGCCCGGCCGCGCCTCTGTAGGAAGGCGATCCTCATCACCGGGGCGGCGACCGGCATCGGCCGCGCCACGGCGGAGGAGCTCGCAGCCGCCGGGGCACACGTGTTCGGGGTTGGCCTCGATGCCGGCGACGGCGAGGCGCTCGCCGCAGCGGCGCAGGAGCGCGACTGGACGCTCGTCTTCAGGCCCGCCGACCTGACCCACGAGCATGAGGTCCGCGCCGCGGTCGCCGCTATGGTCGCGGCCTTCGGGCGGATCGACGGCGTGGTCAATTGCGCCGGTGTCTATAGTGACGACAAGCGCGTCGAGGATGTTACCGACGAGGAATGGGACCGGACCCTTGCGGTCAACCTTACCGCGGTGTTCCGCGTCTGTCGGGCGACCTTGCCCGAGCTTCGCAAGGCTGGTGGTGGCAGCATCGTCAACGTCGCCTCGGTTCATGCTCTCGCGACGATCCCGGGTGTCCCCGCCTATGCCGCCTCCAAGGGTGCGGTCCTTGCCTTCTCGCGGCAGCTGGCGCTCGACTATGCAGCCGATCTGGTCCGGGTGAATGCACTCATCGTCGGCTCTGTCGCCACGCGCATGACGCTTGCGGGGGTCGAGGCAGCTGGCGGCGCCGAGAACCTCGGCCTCAGTTTCGATCGCCGCGCTGTCGGCCGTATCGCCGATCCCGGCGAGGTGGCCCGCGCCATCGCCTTCCTGCTTTCGGACGATTCGTCCTTCGTCACCGGTTCCGGCCTCGTTGTGGATGGAGGGATGACCGCGCGCCTCTTCTGACGGACGCATGAGCTGCAAGCCGCCGCGGAGAAGACGCAGCTCCGCGCCCGGTCCACGCGACTGCGTCATGACGTTCTAGGAGGAACCACCAATGACCAGAATGCCCCCGGGCCGGACCATTGCCGGCCTGCTTCTCGCACTCTTCGCCATGGTGGCGTTCGGCCTCGCGCCGGCCAAGGCGGTCACGACCGACGAGATCATCAGCCGCGGCAAGGTGATCATCGCCATCGACACCACCACCGCGCCCTACGGCATGGTCGACCAGAGCATGGAGCCGACCGGCTTCGACATCGAGGTCGCCAATCTTGTCGGCAAGGCTCTCGGCGTGCCGGTCGAATTCGTCACCGTCACCTCGCCGGGCCGTATTCCCTCGCTGCTCACCAACCGCGTCGACATGGTGATCTCGATCTTCTCGATCACGCCGGAGCGCGCGCTGCAGGTCGCCTTCAGCATTCCCTATGCTGGGCAGTCGTCGGTGGTGCTGGCGCCCAAGAGCCTCGACATCAAGGGCCCGGAGGACCTCGTCGGCCTCAAGGTGGGCGTCACCCGCGGCACCGGCGAGGACGGCCTTCTCACCGCCCAGGCCGAGAAGTTCCCGGGGATCGAGATCCTCCGCTTCGACGACTACGCCTCGATCACCCAGGCCATGCTGTCCGGCCAGATCGACGCGATGGGCGGCGGCGACTACGGCGACATGTACCTGCAGAAGAGCGTCAACGGCGAGGACTTCGAACTGAAGTACATCCTCAAGAGCTTCTTCTTCGGCATCGGCGTCCGCAAGGACAGCCCCGAGCTGCTGCAGTGGCTCAACACCTTCATCTATTCGCTGAAGAACGACGGCACCCTCAACGAACTGTCGCTCAAGTATCGGAACGCGCCGCTCCCCGAGCTGCCGGTCTTCTGAAGGTACGCCTGAACCGGGCCCGGTGGTTGCCGGGCCCGCCGCGCTCGTGAAGGGGAGAAGCGTGGACTACGTCTTTCACTTCGGCCCGATCCTCGATCGCTGGCCGCTCCTGCTCTGGGGCCTCTACCGCACGCTCGAGCTGTCGATCATCTCGATGGTTTTCGGCCTCGTCATCGGCATCGCCGGCGCCGTCGCCAAGGTCTTCGGACCGCGTCCGGTCAGGGCCGTCGCAAGCGCCTATGTCGAGATCATCCGCAACACCCCGCTGCTCATCCAGCTGTTCTTCATCTACTTCACCCTGCCTTTCGTCGGCCTTCGCCTGTCGAGCAATGTCGCGGCCATCGTCGCCCTGTCCATCCATCTCGGCGCCTATGTCACCGAGATCATCCGCGCCGGCATCGAATCGGTGCCGGCCGGGCAGATCGAGGCCGGCAAGGCGCTCGGCCTCTCCGGCCGCCAGATCATCCGCTTCGTGGTGCTGACGCCGGCGATTCGTGCCGTCTACCCCGCGCTCGGCGCCCAGTTCATCCTCCAGCTTCTCGGCTCGAGCATCGTCTCGGCCATCGCTGCCGAGGAGCTGACCGCGGTTGCCAACAACCTTGCCATGCAGACCTTCCGCAACTTCGAGATCTATATCGTCGTCGCCGTCATGTACTTCGTCGCCGTCCAGGTCTTCAGCGCCCTGTTCCGCTGGAGCGGGCGGAAGCTGTTCCGCTGGAAGGTGTAGGTCGAATGGTCCGCGACTTCACCTTCAACGAGGCTTACTTCCTGCTCATCTCGGCGCGCTGGACGGTGCTTCTGGCGCTCGTCGCCTGCGTCGGCGGCGGGCTCGTCGGCATGGTCATTGCCGGCCTCCGGGTCAGCCCGTCCTCGCTGCTCCGCCGCCTGTCGATGGGCTATGTGCGCTTCATCGAGGGCACGCCGATCCTGATCCAGCTCTTCATGGTCTACTACGGCACCGCCTTCATCGGGCTCAGCCCCGACCCGTGGTCGGCCGCCGCCTTCACCTTCATCTTCAACTCCGCCGCCTTCTTCGGCGAGATCTTCTACGGCGCGATCTCCGCGGTTCCCGTCGGCCAGTGGGAGGTGTCGCGGGCGCTTGGGCTCCGCTTCGTGCCGACGCTTCGCCTGGTCATCCTGCCCCAGGCGTTTCGGCTGATGCTGCCGCCGACGGTCGGCCTCATCGTCCAGATCATCAAGGGGACGTCGGTCGCCTCGCTGATCGGCTTTACCGAACTTGCCCGCACCGCGACCCTCATCAACACCGTCACCTTCGAGCCGGCGCTGGTCTTCGGCCTCGTGGCCTTGATTTATTTCTCGCTGTGCTGGCCGTTATCGCTGCTCGGCGCGGCGCTGGAGCGGCGGCTGCAGGTGCAGCAGCGGCGGAGCGGGCCGCTGTCGAAGGGTGCCCCGGCACAACCGGTCGCGGCCGTTGCCGGGCCGGACTAGGGCCCTCTGGTCCTATCCCGCGAACGGCACCAGCGGCAGGCCCTTTGCGCCGAGGCCGTGGATGGCGAAGAGGCCACCGGGCTTCGTCTGCCCGGCGAGCGCCGCCGCGTCGCGGCGGAGCGTCGCCGAGGTGACGTAGAGCACGTCGAGCTCAGGCCCGCCGAACTCGCAACAGGTCGGCAGGTCGAACGGCAGGTCGATGTCGGCGACCCGCTTCCCGTCGGGGTCGTAGGCGAGCACCTTGCCTTTGAACGGCACCGTCAGCCAGTAGGTGCCGTCGGCGTCGACGGTCGAGCCGTCAACGATGTAGCCGTCCTCGCTGAGGTCGATGAACACCCGCTCGCCGGCCACGGCCCCGGTCGCCGGGTCGAAGTCGTAGGCGCGGACGATCGGCGTGTGGCTGTCGGTGAAGTACATCGTCCGGCTGTCGGGGCTCCAGGCGAGGCCGTTCGAGCAGCCGACGCCCTCGATCGTCCGGTGCGTGGTGAGGTCCGCGTCCATGCGGTAGAGCGCGCCGATCTTCGCTGCCGGCTTGCCTTCCGCCTCGAACATCGAGCCCGACCAGAACCGGCCCTGCCGGTCGGTCTTGCCGTCGTTGAACCGGGTGTCGGCGATCTCGCTCTCGGGGTCGGTGATCGCCGTGAAGGCCCCGCTTGCCGGGTCGAAGGAATAGAAGCCCGAGGCCATCGTCAGCACCAGCCCACCCTTCGCGCGCACCGCCACGCAGCCGAGATACTCCGGCGCCTGCCATGTCCGGTCCTCGCCGGTCGCGGGGTCGTAGCGGTGGATCGTCGGCCCGTAGATGTCGATCCACCACAGCACGTTCTCTGCCGGGTCCCAGTAGGTGCTTTCGCCGAGCAGGCTCTTGGAGTCGACGACGCAGGTGATCTCTGTCATGTCGGGTTGGCCTCCGTGGTCTCGGGTGGTCGCTGGGGGCGGCCGAACGCCCCGCGGATGGCACCGGCGATATCCGACATCGCGTCGCTCGCCAGCGACACCGTGATCAGGATCACGGCGCCGTAGACGATCAGCAGCGCGCCGTTTGAAAGGTTCAGCGCCGGCAGCAGCCCGGTGAGGATGGTGAGCACGAAGGCGCCGGCGATCGTGCCGATATAGTGGCCGGTGCCACCGAGGATCGAGGCGCCGCCGATCGCCACTGCCGCGATCGAGGTGAAGAGATAGGGATCGCCCATGCCGAGATAGGCCTGGCCGGTGTAGCCGGTCAGCAGCACACCCGCCAGCGCCGCGGTGAAGCCGGAGATGACATAGGTGAGGATGATGGTCCTGCCGATCGGCACGCCGGAGAATTCCGCCACCGTCGCGTTCGAGCCGACTGCGTAGAGCTGGCGCCCGAAGGCGGTCTTGGAGAGGACGACAGTTGCGGCGGTGGCGAGGGCGAGCCAGATGAAGGCGACCACCGGAAACGGCCCGATCCGCCCGACCGCGAGGTACTGGATCAGCCCCGGCGCCGCGGTCGGCGGCGCGCCGCCGGTGTAGACCAGGATGCTTCCCTGCAGGATGACGTTGACCGCGAGCGTCATGATGATCGGCGGCACCCCGAAGACCGCGACGCCGATACCGTTGATCGCGCCCACCGCCATGCCGGCGCCGAGCACGATCGGAATCGCCCACAGCAGCGGCTGGTTGTCGCCGCCGGCGATCAGCGACATCAGGATGGCGGCGCAGTTGAGCACCCAGGGAATCGAGAGGTCGATGCCGGCGCCGATGATGACGAAGGTCTGGCCGAGCGCGACGATGCCGATGAAGGAAGCAAGGACCGTCATCGAACGCAGGTGCGAGCCGGAGAGGAACCCCGGCGAGAACAGGCTGGTCACGAACAGCAGCGCGATCATCCCGAAATAGGCGAGGAAGATGGCGCGGTGACGGACGATCGGGTTCATGCCACGCTCCTCCGCGCCGAGCGCTCGGCAAGCGAGCTGGCCAGCACCGCGATCAGCAGGATCACGCCCGAGACGATCGGCTGCCAGTAGCTCGACACCGACAGCACGAAGACGAGGTTGCCGATGATGGTGAGGATGAAGGCGCCGATCACCGTCCCCCACAGCTCCCCCCGCCCGCCGAACAGGCTGATGCCGCCAATCACCGAGGCGGCCACCGAGGGCAGGATGTAGTCCTTGCCGATGGTGGGTGAGCCGGCCCCGGTCTGGGTGGTGAGATAGAGCGCCGCAAGCGCCGCGAACGTCGCCGACAGGCCATAGGTGACGACATTGATGCGGAGCAGCGAGACGCCGGACAGGAAGGCGGATTTCTCGTTGGACCCAGTCGCGCGGATGGTGATGCCGAGTCGCGTCCGCCGGAACCAGATCCAGAAGATGAGGAGCACGATCAGCATCCACACCGAGGTCGAGAGCCCGAGGAAGATGCCGTTGCCGAACTGCATCCACGCCGGCGGCAGCCGGCCGCCGTCGGTGGGCAGGATCAGCAGCGAGATGCCGGAGAGGATCGACCATGTGGCGAGCGTCACCAGGAACGGCTGAAGCCGGAGGACGGTGATCAGCAGCCCGTTGATTGCGCCGACGCCGAAGCCGATGCCGAGGATGATCGCGCACCACAGCAGCACGCTGGCCAGCGATTCGCCGAACTGGGTCGCCGCGATCACCGTCCCGAGCGAGATCATCCCGCCGATCGAGAGGTCGACCCCGCCGCGAAGCAGCACGATGGTCTGGCCGGTGGCGGCGAGGAGCAGCGTCATCGCCGCGGCAGCATCGATGTTGAGCTCCTCGAGCGTGAACACCCCGCGCCGCATCGAGCCGTAGATGGCGACCAGCGCGATGAGCATCACGCACGCCACCAGGAACGGCCCGCGATCGACCAGCGTCGCGGTCAGGTCGCGCCCGCCTAGGAGTCGCGTGTCGTTCGCCGCCGTCATACCGCTGCCCGCTTGTCTTCGACCATCGCCCCGCGCAGGATGTTCTCTTCCGAGATGGCGTCGCCTTCGAGGATGGTGGCGATTCGGCCGTTCCGCATCACCGCGACGCGATCCGCGACATGCACCAGCTCCGGCAGGTCGCTGGAATAGAACAGGATCGCGTAGCCCTTGGCGGCGAGGTCGCGCATCAGCAGGAAGATCTCCCCCTTGGTGCCGACGTCGACGCCGCGGGTCGGATCGTAGAGCAGCAGCACCCGCGCCTCGGTGAGCAGCATCTTGCCGAAGATCACCTTCTGCTGGTTGCCACCCGACAGCGTGCCCGCGGCCTGCTCGGGCGAGCCCGCCTTGATGCGGAGCACGCCGACCATCTCCTCGACCATGGCCTTCTCGCGCCTTCGGTCGAGAAGGCCGAAGCTGGAGAAGCGGGGGATCACGGACAGTGTGAGGTTCTCCCGCACGCTTTTGCCGAGGAGAAGTCCCTGCCCGCGCCGGTCCTCGGGCACCAGCGCCAGTCCGGTACGGCCAGTCAGCGCCTGGCGCGGCGAGCGAACCGTCATCGGCTTGCCCCACAAGGCGATCTCGCCCCTCGAGCGGCCGACGCCGAACAGGGCGTGGAACAGCTCGCGCTGGCCGTGGCCCTGCAGGCCGCCGACGCCGAGCACCTCGCCCTCGCGAAGGTCGAAGCTGGCACCGCGAAGGCGATGGCCGACGGTGAGGTCGCGGATGCGCAGCGCGACCCGGTCGGTCGTGGTATTGGTACGATCCGGGTAGAGCCGCTCCATCCGGCGGCCGAGCATCTCGGCGATGATCTCGCCGTCGCTCACCGCAGCCGTGTCGTGCGCGGCGACGGTGGTGCCGTTGCGAAACACCGTCAGCCGCTTCGCCACCTGGCGGACCTCGGCGAGCCGGTGCGAGATGTAGATCACCAGCATGCCCGACGCGGCGAGCCGCCCTGCCAGCCCGAGCAGCCATTCCGTCTCGCGCGGCGCCAGCGCCGAGGTCGCCTCGTCGAGGATCAGCACCGAAGGATCACGGGCGAGGGCCTTGGCGATCTCCACGACCTGGCGGTCGGCGAGTCCGAGCCGCCGCACCTCGATATCGGGCCGCGCCACGGGGATCCCGTGGCGT
>Ga0207773_100711_pt1 | contig 11704 bp, 7 predicted proteins | sample TtaePargueraPR_2_FD_187281 | JGI IMG/M metagenome (GOLD analysis project Ga0207773, IMG submission 187281) | Aerobic enrichment media microbial communities from Bioluminiscent Bay, La Parguera, Puerto Rico - Tt and M1 (3) (SPAdes) | ecosystem: Environmental > Aquatic > Marine > Unclassified ...
CCTTCCGCCGCGCTGACGAGGAGGACGATGTGCTGCCCGAGCTTGTCATCCTCGACGCCCAGCGCCACGGCATCGCGGACCAGGCCGGTGTCGTAGGCGATCTCCTCGATCTCGGTCGGGCTCACGCGATACCCGGAAGTCTTGATCATCTCGTCGTTGCGGCCGACAAAGTAGAGAAAGCCCTCCTCGTCGCGCACGACGAGATCGCCCGACCAGACCGCCATCTCCGGCATGCAGATGCCGCCTTCCCGCGCCGGCGCCGGCTTGAAGCGCTGTGCCGTGCGCTCGGGATCGTTCCAGTAGCCCAGGGTAACGAGGGCACCGCGGTGCACCAGTTCGCCCTGCTCGCCGGGATCGCACAGTGTGCCGTCGGGCCTCACCACGAGGATCTCGGCATTCGGGATCGCCTTGCCGATCGAGTCCGGTCGTCGATCCACCTCGGCCGGATCGAGATAGGTCGAGCGGAACGCCTCGGTCAGGCCGTACATCAGGTACGGCCTGGCGTTCGGAAACGTTACCCGCAGCGTATCGAGCGTCGCCTTGGGCATACGCCCGCCGGTGTTGGCGAAGTAGCGCAGGTTGCGCGTGGCAGCTTCCGGCCAGCCCTTGTTGGTCAACTGAATCCACAGCGGCGGCACGGCCGTAAGCCCGGTCACCCCGTGCAAGGCACACAGCCGGATGACGTCCTCCGGCATGTAGTAGTTGACGAGGACGACGTGCGCGGCGGCATTGAAGCCGGTCGTCAGCTGACTGAAGCCGGCATCGAAGCTGAGCGGCAGGGCGGCGAGGATGACGTCCGACGACGTATTCTCGAGATAGGAGCTGACGCTCTCGGCGCCGACGATCAGGTTCCGGTGGGAGACCACCACGCCCTTCGGCTTCCCGGTGCTGCCTGAGGTGTAGAAGATCGCCGCCATGTCGTGGTCGACGACCTCCCGGTCCTCCACCACGTCGCCGGGTGTCTCCCCTCTCAGGTCCTGCCATGCGGTCAACTCGAACGACCCGGCGGCGGCGTCGGGCATCGTCCCGACCAGTATGACCCGCTCGAGCGAGGGGCATCGCGCACCGAAGTCCTCGCCCAGCGCGGCAAGGCGCTCGGGCGTGGTGATCAGCATGCGGCAGCTGCAGTCATCGAGGATATAGGCCACCTGGTCGCGCCGCAGTACCGGATTGACCGGCACGAACACGCCCGATGCCGCCGATATCCCGAAGATCGCGCTGACGGTTTCGAGCCGCTTGTCGAGATAGACGCCGACCCGTTGGCCCCGCTTCAGGCCAAGCCGTCGGAGCCCCGCCGCGACGGCGCCGACCTCGCTCCACAGCGCCGCATAGCTCAGTGTTGCGTCCTTGTATGTCACACCTGGGTTGTCGCCCGCGATACGGGCGGCATCGGCAACGAGATGGTGAAGCTGATTGCGCATTTTTGGACCGCTGAGGGCTTTGAACCGATGAAACGTCGTTTGGGGCGCCGGCACGTCAACGCCCGTCCGTCACCACGCCACGCACACGAGTTCGCTGTAGAGATTGTCGATCTGGCTAGGCTGCAGCGAGCTGCTCTTGAACATCTTCGGACGGGAGGATCGCAGCAGGATCGACCCTGCCGGCTTCCGCTCGACGACCCGGAGCTCCATGAGCGTGAACGGCAACCGCTGGCGAACCAGCAGGTGCCGGCCGAGGATGGGCGCAGTCTTGTGGAAGACGCCGGGATCGCTGACATAGAGAATCGACGCAAAGAGCGGCAGGTTCTTCCGGCGATCACGCCGATAGATGACGTAGCAATGCTCGCCCGCATGCGTGAGCACGACATGGTTCGCGGCGCCCGCGAACTGGTGGTCGCGATAGATCTCGAGCGCCTGCCCGCTCAGCATGCCCTCGATTGCCGTCCGGTCCGTGATCACCTGGGTTCGACCCGGCCAGGAAGGCCGCGGCAGGTTGGGCATCAGCGCGGTCGCCGTGTCGAGGCGGGTGAACTCCATCCGCTCGTTGACGGGGACCGCATTGGCACTCGGCGAGAGGTCGGTGAAATGATAGCCCGGCTGGGTCAGCAGCGCCCTCAGCAGTTGAAGACTGTAGAGGCGATACCGCGGAAGCACGCACCAGGCCGCGAGGTTGCAGAAGCGCTCGATCCGCCCCTGCACCATGCGGCTGGAGTAGAACGCGAGATACACGCCGACGATCGTACCCTCGTCGACCAGCATGAAGCCGTTGTTGGGCGCCTCGACGTTCCAGGGCGTGCGGGCGTATCGCTGCCACTCCGCGGCGCTGATACGTTCGTTGAGGTTCGCGTGCAGAAAGACGCCGACCCGATCCAGGTCCGCAACGTCGATCGGCGTCACCACCACGCGCGTCATGGTCACGCCACTCGCACCGCTTGCACCTGCCGGCGCCGGCCATGAAGGCGGTCGCGAAGCCGGCGCTTGAAGGCGGAAGCCCAGACCATCCAACGGTAGGCACCGAGTGCCTTCAGCCGAAACTCGATCGGCCAGTCACCGGGATCGACGCTGACCCGGCCGATGACGAACGCCTCCCGAGGCGCCCGGGTCAGCGCCGGCGCAATTGTATGCACCTGCGTATAGCCGCACTGCCTTGCCAGGGACAGGCTCCGTTCCGTGTAAGCGCCATGCGGGAAGCTGAAAGATCGAACCTGCCGCCCCGTGATCCTCTCGAGTTCCGCCTTGGAGTCCGCAAGCTCCTGTCGGGCCTGCGCGTCGTCGAGGCGGCGGAAATTGGGATGTGAAACCGAATGCGAGCCGATTCGCACCAGCGGCTGATCCGAGACCGAGCGCAGCAGCTCTGCGGAGGCCACGACTTCGGAGCCGTCATGATGTGCTGCCTCTATCCACGTAGGCCGGCCCCCGATCGCCCCGGTCGGGGCGAAGATCAGGCTCGGGATGCCACGCGCCCGCAATGCAGGCAGCGCGTTCACCACCACCGACACGAAGGCATCATCGAACGTGACGGCTGCGTAGCGCCGTGCCGCCGGCAGATCCCCGCTGCCTTCGAGGTCGACCGGAACGGCGATGCTGGCGAGGACGTCCATCTGCGCCGCGAAGCGTTGCCGATCCTTGGCGCGGACCGCGTGATAGTAGAGGACGACGCAGTACGACGCAGGCTGTCTGCCACCCGATCGCGCGATCAGTGCCGAAAGCCAGTCGCCGCCGGCGACCAGCAGACTCACGGCGAGCTTCACCATTCGCGCCGCGAACCGCGACAGCCCACCCTCGCCGCGATCAGGCGTACCCGTCACCACCGCGACGGGCGAGACTTCATCGCACCGCACCGCGGCATCCACACCAAGGGACTCGCGGTCCTCCTGCGGCCAGCTGTCCTGATCGACGGGAATCGATCCCGGTCGCGCCGCAAATCCAGGCTCGACATTGCTACGCAGGTCCACGTTCATCTCGCATTCCGCGACGTTCGGCGACCGAGACCTGGCCGGGCCCAAACCCGCCGGCTCGCATCGGCAATCATTTCTCCCGCAAAGAACACCACCGATTAATCAATTTTGCAACTCTTAAACATCGCCCACAAATCGAAGCAAGCCCGCCGAATCGGGGCGCGGCCGGCCTTAGAAGCCCACGGATTCCGTGCAGAACGCCCGCCACGGGCCTCCGTTAAACTTGTTTTGATTTTGCCCCCATGTTAAACGACGGCCGCAAGATCACGCACCAGGAAGGCTCAAGGATCCGTGCCCGTCGCCGTCGTCGAGGCCACCATATTGCAGGATGAGCGCCTACGCTTCACCGGAAGAAACGAGTCGGACGTGGCCGGCCGGGGGTCGTGTCTCCGCGGCGGCCAAGCAGCGCAGTGTCGGATTGAACCATGACCGCTGCCGGCGCCACCACGACAAGGGTCCCCACGCCGTTCCAAAGACAGCCGCGACCACAAATCGGCGCGGTGGGCGATTCAGGCCGCCACGTCGGCGACAGTCGAAGCGGGCTCCGAAGGCCCGTCGCAGCGGCCCGCACCAGGTATTCCCTGCTCGGCCCACTGTTCATTGTCTGCCTCGCCTTGCCCTTGTACATCTACGTCGGCCCCGCCCGGTTGAGTCCCTATCGGATACTGCTCCTCGCCTCGCTGGTGCCGCTTGCCTTGATCTGGTACTCGCGACGGGCCGGCCCGATACGCCTGCCGGACGTACTTATGCTACTCGCAGCGCTGTGGGGCGCCCTCGCGCTTCTGGCCACGACCGGTGCCGCCGGAATAGAGCCCGCCGCAGTCTTCTTCGTCGAAACGTTCGGCGCTTACCTTGTCGCCAGGGTCACGATCCGCACCTATGCCGACTTCTACAGGATGGTGCAGACGCTGTTCTGGCTGCTTGCCATCATCGTGCCCTTCGCGGTGGTCGAGGCCATCACCGACCGCGCCCTTCTGCACGAGTTGCTTAGGGCTATCGCCTCTACCGCCGCCCGCGGGGGCAACGAAGTACGGTACGGCCTCCACCGAGCCTCAGTAGTTTTTGAACATCCCATTCTTTATGGCACCTTCTGCGCCAGCGCGTTCGCACTGGCGTACTTTGTAATCGCCAAGAGCGCCGGGCCGATGCGCAGAGCGATGCGTGCTGCTGTTGTAGCAGCGGCCGCTCTATGTTCCATGTCATCCGCTCCTCTTGCAGCCATCGCCCTACAGGCCCTTCTTATGGCGTGGAAGCGAGCTGGCCGTGGCATCCGGCATCCATGGCGCCTCCTCGCGCTTTTGGCGGTGCTAGCGTACTTTACAGTAGACGTCTTATCTAATCGGCAGCCAATTGACGTCTTCATTTCCTATTTGACCTTCAACAGTCAAACTGGCTATTTCAGGATGATGATATGGGACTATGGCAGCGCTGAAGTGCTGCGCAACCCAATATTTGGCATCGGTTTAGGTGACTGGGTTCGGCCAAGCTGGATGCCGGAAAGCGTGGACAATTTCTGGCTTCTTACGGCGATGCGTTATGGCTTTCCAGGACTTATACTATTCTCAGCTAGCATTATTGTGATGATGGCTAACGTTGGCAAGGTTACATTCAGCTCATTTGAACTTGACGACGCGCGTAGTGGATTACTCATTTCTCTTTGTGGATTGCTTATAGCTGGTTGCACGGTGCACTTTTGGGACACCACCTATGTCTGGCTGATCTTTCTCGTCGGCAGCGGCATGTGGATGATGGACGCCGGCTCCAAAGCGCCGGAGGATTCTTCCGCGGACGAGGTCCAGGTCCTCCCTCGACAGCGCGGCGGCCGGCAAATGGCGGGTCTCCGCCGATCCTAGCCCAGCAGGTGTCCCAAGACCGTATCCGACGGCGCTCCGCTTCGATGCCGCACCAGGCCCTGGGCCGCGCCGTGTTCGCCCCCATCCGTTAACAATCTCTCCGATCAAACATTGACACTTTCGTTTACACGGATGTAAATTGACGGCAGCAATTTTCGATAAATCGCACCGCCTTCGGACTGACATTTTTGACGGAGGTAGCGGCTATGGAAGCGAGTCTGGTCGACATGACGAAGTTCGCGCGCTCAACGCAAGCCAGGGCAGGTTGGACGGCCCACCGCAAGATGCTCTTTGCGGCGGTTATGGCAGCCGCGGTGACCGCTTCCGGCGGCGCCTATGTGGCAGTCGCAGACCCCTTGCGGACCCACGGCGCCGATCACGGCGCGCCGGCCGCCTCGGGTCCGGCACTGATGGTCGCGGTCGCGCCGCCCGCCGACGATGTCCGGGCTCAAGGCAGGGCCTCAGGCACGCGTGCCAGCCGGGATCGGGAGATCGCCAGTAGCCTTGCTGGCACGGAGATCGCGCTGTCGTTTGGCGCAAGCGCCGTCCGGAGCGGCTCCACGGTCGTCTCGAACGAACTTCTTGCATCCTCGCCGCTGGCGGGACTTCACCCCGCCTTGATCCTGTTCGGCGGCGGATTGATCGGTCTCGGCTTCCTCGCCCGCGGCCGCAAGCGTCGCACCGCTTCGCTTCCCTGGCAGTAGGCGGCAGGGCATGGCACTTACAACCCACCGGATGCGCCTCGTCGGCGCGCTGGCGGCAGTCCTCGGGCTGGCCGCTCTCAGCGGGTGCGAATCGGCCGGTGATCGGGCCGCTGCGCACTACGAGAGAGGCCAGCGGCTCATGGCCGAAGGCGAGCCGGCCAAGGCCAGCCTCGAGTTTCGCAATGCCCTCCGGCTCAAGGAAGACATGACCGAGGCTGCGCTTGCGCTTGGCCAGCTGGAGGAAAGTCAGGGGCATCTCGACGGCGCGGTGCAGCTCTATGTTTCCGTGGCCGAGCGCGACCCCGAGGAGGTTCGGTCGCGGGTCCGTCTCGCCTATCTTCTGCTCGGCGCGAATCAGCTCGACGATGCCGCGCGGTTTGCGGACGAAGCGTACGCGATCACCAAGGCCGACCCGTCGATCCTGGTGGCGAAGGCGGCGATTGCCCTCAAGCGGGGCGACCGCGAAGATGCCGCGAGACTGTCGAAGGCCGTCTTGGAGATCGACCCCGACAACACTGATGCCGTCGTCGTCCTGGCCACGGAGCGGCTTCTCTCTGCCGATCCCAAGGGTGCCCTGGCGCTGCTGAGCCGAAGCCTCGAACAGAACGAGCGCAGCCTCGACCTTCAGTTCCTCAAGCTGACCGCCCTCAAGTCGCTCGATGACAGCGCCGCCATGGAGTCGGTCCTGATCCGCCTCACCGAAATCTATCCCGAAATGCCGACGCTGCGGGACAGCCTCGCCGACTGGTACGTCTCCGAGGGGCGCAACGCCGATGCCGAGGCGGTGCTGCGGCGCTTCGCGGACACCAATCCCGACGATGTGTCGGCCCATCTGAAGCTCGTCTCGTTCATCGCCGCACAAAGAGGCGCGCCGGCGGCCGTCGAGGAGCTCAAGGCGCTGATCGCGCGGAACGACGTTTTTGCCTACCGGTTCGCGATGAGCCAGCTCGCCTTTGGCGAAGGCCGGCACGGCGATGCCTTCGCGCTTATGACTAGGCTCGCGGACGAGGCGGAGGACGACGCCGACCGCAGCCGCGCCCGAATCGAACTCGCCCGGATGAAGGCCCGCGTGAAGGACTGGGCCGAGGCCGAACGCCTCGCCGACATGGTCCTTGAGACCGACGCCAAGAACGTCGATGCCCTTGGCATCCGCGCGTCGGCCCGGCTCGCCAGCGGCCAGGATACCGCGGCTATCGCCGACCTTACGGCGGCACTGAACGAGGCGCCGGATTCGGTGCCGCTCCTGTCGATGATCGGCGAAGCGTACGCGCGCGCCGGCTCGGTGGAGCTCGCAGAAGAGCAATACATCAGGGTCCTGCGCCTCGACCAACACGCGCCACAGCAGGTGCTGCAGGCGGCTCGCTTCCTTCTGCGCTACGGCAAGGTGGAGCAGACCGAGCGCATCCTCGACGAAGCGCGGGAGCGCGCGCCCGAGGATCGGAGCGTCCTCACGCTCCTCGGTCAGCTCCGGCTGGCGCAGCATGACTGGCAGGGAGCCACCGAAGTCGCCAATGCGCTTCGCTCGCTGGGCGATACCGACGCGACCATCGACGCCGCCGACAGCATCCTTGCCGCCGCGCTCGGCGGAATGGGCAAGTATCAGGAGAGCATCGACCTGCTGGAGACCCGCGCGCAGCCCGCGTACCACGCCGTCCTTGAAGATCTTGTCCGCGCCTATCTGCGCGCCGGCAAGGTCGAGGACGCCGAGGCCTTGCTTGCGTCGGTGATCGCCGCCGAGCCCGGCTCGACCAGGGCCCGGCTACTTCTCGGCACGCTCTACGGATCGACCGGTCGCGCTGCACTGGCGGAGTCCACGCTCGCCGATGCCGTCGCCGCAGCCCCCGAGGATGTCACGACCTACACTGCGCTCGCCCGGCACTACTACGCCTCGGGTCGGCTGGAGGATGCCGAAAGCACCGCCCGCGACGGTCTCGCCAAGGACGAGGGCGATAGTGCGCTTCAGCTGCTACTTGCGCTCTCCCTCGAAGGCAGCGGTCGCTACGAGGAAGCCATCGCCCTCTACGAAGAGATGTTCGCAGCCGACCCGCAGTCGACGATGGTCGCGAACAATCTCGCCAGCCTTCTGTCCGAACATCGGTCCGACGCCGAGAGCCTCGATCGCGCCTTCACGATCGCCCTCCGCTTCCGCACTTCGGAGATACCCCAGTTCCTCGATACGCTGGGGTGGATCTACTACCTCCGCGGCGAATACGCGCCCTCTCTCGCGCTGCTCAAGACCGCCGCGGAAGGCCTCCCCGACAACGGCAGCGTCCAGTACCACCTCGGCATGGCGCTGAAACAACTGGGGCAGAACGACCTCGCCGCCGCCACGCTAAAGAACGCAATCTTACTGAGCGCAACCTTGACGCCGGATCGCCTGGAGGGTGCGCGATCGGCTCTGGAACAGCTCACGCGTGCAGAATCGACCGCCAAGCCCAGCTAAACCTCAAGCAAGGCGGCCAAACGAACCACCCCGCCCGGATAGACCCGACCATGCAACAGGACTTCGATCTCAAGCGGTTCACCGACATTCTCCGCCGGCGCTATCTGCTGTTGCTCCTGCCGGCGGCCGCGATTTTCGTCGGCGCCTGCGTGGTGGCCTACAAGCTTCCCCGCCTCTACGAGGCAAACGCAAAGATCCTGGTGGAATCCCAACAGATTCCGACAAGCATGGCCTCTTCGACTGTAACCGCTAACGCCCTCGAGCGGATCCAGACCATCCAGCAGCGCTTGATGACGCGCGAAAACCTGCAACGGATCGCGGCGAAGTTCTCGCTTTTCAGCGACGGGAAGACCCCGGCGTCACCGACGGCGATCGTCGACATGATGCGGGATGCGACCTCCATCGACCAGATCGACGTCAACGGTGGATCCGGAGGGGTCATCGGCTTCACGGTATCCTTCCAATATTCGGATGCCGCCATCGCTTCTCGGGTCGCCAATGAATTCGTCACCCTGATCCTTTCGCAGAACCTGCAGACGCGGCTGAGCCGGGCCGAAGAGACCAGCAAGTTCTTCCAGCAGGAGGTTGCGCGACTGGATGCCTTGCTGAAGGCGACGGAGGAACGAATTGGCGAGTTCAAGCGCGCCAACGAAGGTGCGCTGCCCGAAACCCTTCCCATCCGCCGCACGCTGGCCCTCCAGCTCGAAGGCGAGATCGCCGAGCTGGACCGGCAGATCCGGCGGATTAAGGCAGCGACCACCATGGCTGGCGACCCGGCCAGCGAGAAACTGCGCCAGCTCGACCGCAGCCTGCGCACGAGACAGCTCGATTTGGACTCCATCCAGAAGGAGCGCGAATCGCTCGCCCCCCTGGCGGAGAAGGGCTATGTCCCCGAGAACCGGATCCGCGAGCTGGACCGCTTGATCGCTACGGCCGAACTCGACATCGGCTCGATCAAGGTCGAGATCGCCGCTGCCGGCGTGACCGAAAACATTGACGAATTGGAACGCCAGAAGGCCACGCTCGAGGAGCGACTGGCGTCGCTCAACGAGGACATCCTGAGAACCCCGCAGGTCGAGGTCGAGCTCAGCGCCCTCACCCGCGACTATGGCAACCTTCAGGAAGAGTACCGGCAGGCCAAGGCGAAGGTTGCCGACGCGAGCACCGGCGAGCGCCTGGAAGAAGACCGCCAGGCCGAGCGCTTCGATGTCATCGAACAGGCGACAGTGCCGGAATCCGCTGTCAAGCCGAACCGGCCGCGGATCATGATGGCCGGAGGCATGGGCGGGATTGTCGTCGGCTTCGCACTGGTCCTTCTGGTCGAGATGCTGACCAAGAGCATCCGCACGGTCAGCGACCTCGAGCGCGCGCTCCAGCTCCGCCCGATCGCGGCGATCCCCTATGTCACGACGTTCGGCGAGCGCCGCAGCCGGCGGCTTCGGCTTGCCGCGACAGTGTCTCTCTTGCTGATCACCGCAGGCGGTGGCTTGGCACTCTTGCATACCTACTACCTGCCGCTCGACCTGCTGGCAGGCAAAGTCGTGCAGACGGTTGGGCTTTAGTCGCCCGCCCGTTCCACTTCAATCGTCTCGTCCTAACGGGAGTAAGCACGTGGAGTACATCCAGGAGGCTCTCAACAAGGCCCGAGCGTCAGCGCCTCGGCTGGCCAATCGCGTGCTGGAGACCCCTCCAAGGATACAGGTTGCGACGGCAAGGGCCTTCGTGCCCCCGCCGCCGGAGCCGGAGGTGCTCGCCCCATGGACGCCAAATCGCGTCACGCTGGACGAGCGGCACCTCGAGAGCGAGCGCATCATCTCCTTCGCCATGAAGGACTCGAACCATCATGCGTTCAATCTCCTCCGCACCCGCGTGCGGCGGGAGTGCAAAGACCACGGCTGGCGATCAGTGGCGATCACGTCGCCGACGGCCGGCTGCGGCAAGACGATGGTGACCCTCAATCTCGCCTTCAGCCTTGCCCGCGCTCCGGATTGCCGAGTCGTCGTCGTCGACCTCGACCTGCGGAAGCCCGCGGTCGCGCGGACCCTGGGTATCCGGACGGGCGGCTCCATCTCGCGCTACCTCGACGGTAGGCTGGAGGTCGAGGAGTGCTTCGTTCAGGTCAACAACAACCTCATCGTCGGGGTCAGCAATCTCCCCGTCATGCACTCGTCGGACATGATGCAGTCGCCGAAGATGGCCGATCTGATCTCGACCATCACGGCCCGGCTGTCGCCGGACGTCATCCTCTTCGACCTCCCGCCGATGTCCACCGGCGACGATGCCCTGGGCTTCCTCCCCAAGTCCGACGCCACGCTCCTGGTGATCGCGGCCGGCGTCACCACCGCGGCGCAGGTCGACGAGTGCGAGCGTCAGATCACGCAGACGCAGAACCTACTCGGCGTTGTCCTGAACAAATGTGAAGGGCGCGTCGAGGAGTACTACTCGTAGGGCGGCGCCGATGACGCCGATATCCAAGCCCCTGGATATTGCCGCCTCGCGACCCCGGCTGTCGCGCCGCTACCCGATCTCGTCCTCGGTCGTTTCGGGATTGCTTGCCGCGGCCGACAGCCTGGTCCTGCTGGTCACCGGCGCCCTCTTCTATGCGGCAACCTTCGGCATCCCGTCGGGACAGGTGGACATCTACGGCGGCATCATCTGCTTCGTGTGGATCGTCAGCCTGCTCCTGTTCCAGTTCTGCGATCTCTACAAGCTCGACGCGATCCTTCATCCCATTTCCTATCTCGACCGCCTGGTCGTCTCGGCGCTCACCGCGATCCTGTTCCTGCTGGCCGCGGCGCTGGCGTTCAAGGCGACGCCGTCGGTCTCCTATGTCTGGGTCGGCGCGTTCGGACTGAGCGCCTTCTCGCTGGTCTTCCTCGTCAGGATCGGCCTGTCGCGCGCTGTCCTGCACCTCGCCGGCGAGCGCGTCTTCACCCGCAACGTGGTGATCTCGGGAAGCGAGGAATACGTCACCCGCCTCCTCCACAGGATGAGCCGTCAGCCCGCCGATTTCCTGTCGGTCGTGGGCGTCTTCGTGGACAGGCGCACGCAGTCGAGTATCTGCGGCGTGCCGGTGCTCGGGACGCCGGCTGACGTCGACGCCTTCGTCAGGAGTGAGCACGTCGACGATGTCGTGCTCGCCCTGCCATGGTCGGAGGATCAGCGGATATTCAAGACGGTGGAGGGCCTGCGCGAGCTCCCGGTCAACGTCTATCTCGGCTCCGACCTCGTCGGCCTCGCGCTCGACTTCAGCCCGCCCCCGGATCATTTCAGCCGGCTTCCGGTCGTCGCCGTCGTCGGGCAGCCG
>Ga0207773_100712_pt1 | contig 11702 bp, 11 predicted proteins | sample TtaePargueraPR_2_FD_187281 | JGI IMG/M metagenome (GOLD analysis project Ga0207773, IMG submission 187281) | Aerobic enrichment media microbial communities from Bioluminiscent Bay, La Parguera, Puerto Rico - Tt and M1 (3) (SPAdes) | ecosystem: Environmental > Aquatic > Marine > Unclassified ...
CGGCGCCGCCCGCGCGCGCGCCGAAGCGCAGCCACATGAGGAAGCTGCCGATCAGGAAGCCGGCCAGCAGGCTGCCCAGCACCACCAGCGCGAAGGGCAGGCTCAGCTGAAACTCGAACGGCCAGAAGTCGATGGCGACTTCCTGCAGGTTGGCTGCCGTGAAGGTGACGAAGACCACCAGGAGCAGGAAGGTGACGATCAGAAACAGATAGTTCACGGGCGCTGGGACCGCTCGGGTTGCCGCAAGGTCGCCCCGACTCTAGAGCATCGCCCGGCAAGATTGAACCGTCGTGACGCCGCGGCCGGGCGGCCGCGGCACGCTGCCGGAGTCCGCGCGGCGGTCAGTCGCCGTTCAGGCGCTCGCGAAGCTGCTTGCCGGTCTTGAAGAAGGGAACGTGCTTCTCCGAAACGCTGACCGCCGCGCCGGTGCGCGGGTTGCGGCCGACGCGGGCTTCCCGGCGCTTCACCGAGAAGGCGCCGAAGCCGCGCAGCTCGACCCGGTCTCCCCGCGCCAGGGCCTCGCTGATCTCGTCGAAGATGGTCGTGACGATACGTTCCACGTCACGATGGTAGAGATGCGGATTGAGGTCCGCGATATGCTGGATCAATTCAGACTTGGTCATAGCGACGTCATCCCCTCCCGACCCGCAAAGCGGTCGGAGTCCCCATCCCGTTTACCTCCCGCAGATCGCGACCCGCCGCCGGCTTATTGCTTCGGTCAAGGGAAACCCCTTGAGGCCACTCCCCCGCTCCGGCGTGCGCTGCCGCGCTGCATTTATCTCACCCCCGGGGCAGGGCCCCGGGCGCAAGTCGCAAAACGTTGCCAGAGGAATCCGCGGGCGTCAAGGATAAGCCTTTCAGAACAAACGTCTTTTCGTCGAATGTCCCGCCAAAGCCCGTAACGCCCAAAACGGCGGATAAGCTCGGCTTTTGCCGCGGCCCTGCCCCCGCCTTGCCGCTCCGTGCCGGCGGCGTTGCCGGGGGGCCAAAAGAAAGCGGCCCGCCGAGCGCTCGGCGGGCCGCTTGCAGGCCGGGTTTTCCCTTTGGAACGGGTGACTTACTTGTCGCCGTCCGAGTCGCCCTTCTCGCGCTTGCGCGCGGCCTCGGAGATGGCCGCGCCCAGGATGTCGCCCAGGCTGGCACCGGACTCGGTCGAGCCGTACTCGGCCACCGCTTCCTTCTCTTCGGCGATCTCACGCTGCTTGATCGACAGCGAGATCTTGCGGGTCTTGGGGTCGATGGCGGTGATGCGCGCGTCGACCTTCTCGCCCACGGCAAAGCGGCTCGGGTTCTGCTCGCTGCGGTCGCGCGACAGCTCCGACTTGCGGATGAAGCCGATGGCGCCGTCGCCGACCTGCACCTCGATGCCGTTGTCGGTGACCTGATGAACCGTGCAGGTCACCACGTCGCCCTTCTTCAGGTTCTCGGTGGAGCCGGCGAAGGGATCGGTGCCGAGCTGCTTGATGCCGAGGCTCACACGCTCCTTCTCGACGTCGACGTCGAGCACCTTCACCTTCACCACGTCGCCCTTGCCGTAGCTCTTCACGGCTTCCTCGCCGGAGAGGTTCCAGTCGAGGTCGGACAGGTGCACCATGCCGTCGATCTCGCCGGGCAGGCCGACGAAGAGGCCGAACTCGGTGATGTTCTTGATCTCGCCCTGCAGCTCGCTGCCGACCGGGTAGCTGCCGAGGAACGAATCCCAGGGGTTGGAGCCGCACTGCTTCAGGCCCAGGCTGATGCGGCGCTTCTGCTCGTCGACGTCCAGGATCATCACCTCGACCTCCTGGGAGGTGGAGACGATCTTGCCCGGATGGACGTTCTTCTTGGTCCAGCTCATCTCGGAGACGTGGACCAGGCCCTCGATGCCCGGCTCCAGCTCCACGAAGGCGCCGTAGTCGGTGATGTTGGTAACGCGGCCGGTGAACTTGGTGCCGACCGGGTATTTGGCGGACACGCCCTCCCAGGGATCGGCCTCGAGCTGCTTCATGCCGAGGCTGATGCGCTGGGTCTCCGGGTTGAAGCGGATCACCTGCACCTGCACCTGCTGGCCGATGTTCAGCACCTCGGTCGGGTGGTTGATGCGCTTCCACGAGATGTCGGTGACGTGCAGCAGGCCATCGACGCCGCCCAGGTCGACGAAGGCGCCGTAGTCGGTGATGTTCTTCACCACGCCCGTCAGCACCTGGCCTTCCTTCAGGTTGGCCACCAGCTCCGAGCGCTGCTCGGCGCGGGTCTCTTCCAGCACGGCGCGGCGCGACACCACGATGTTGCCGCGCGAGCGGTCCATCTTCAGGATCTGGAACGGCTGCGGCGTGCCCATCAGCGGGCTGACGTCGCGCACCGGGCGGATGTCGACCTGGCTGCCGGGCAGGAAGGCCACGGCGCCGGACAGGTCGACGGTGAAGCCGCCCTTCACGCGGCCGAAGATCGTGCCGGTCACGCGCTCGTTGTTGTTGAAGGCCTTGGCCAGCTGCGTCCAGGCTTCCTCGCGCTTGGCCTTCTCACGGCTCAGCATCGCCTCGCCGTTCTTGTTCTCCATCCGCTCGAGGTAGACCTCCACCTCGTCGCCGACCTTCAGCTCCGGCATTTGGCCGGCCTCGGCGAACTCCTTCAGGGCCACGCGGCCTTCCGACTTCAGGCCGACGTCGACCAGGGCGCTGTCGCCCTCGATGGAGACGATGGTGCCGCGCAGCACCTTGCCTTCGAGGGAGTCGTCAGTGCCGAGGGATTCGTCGAGCAGGGCGGCGAAGCTTTCCTTCGCGGCGACATTGGTGGCAGCTGTGGCCATAAGTAAGTGTCCTTTCTCTTCTGCACTATCCGGGCCGGGCGGTTTGCCGCCGGTCTTCCCGGGACCATCCCGGGCGGAAAACATTGTCTTGCGGAACTCGATGGGGAACGGCCGATGCCGGGAAACCTGGAAAAACCTGGTTGTCCTGAATGCCTCAGCGCCCGAGGGGGGCAAGCCCTCGCCGGGCGATCTCCGCCATCGCGACCTCGAAGGCCCGATCCGCGTCCATCGCGCTGGTATCGAGCCTGACCGCATCCTCCGCGGCCTTCAAGGGGGCGGTCGCCCGCCCGCTGTCGCGCGCGTCCCGTTCGCGCAAGTCCTGCAAAACGCGGGCGTATATACTCTGCTCGCCCCGCTCTAGCAACTCCTTATGCCGCCGCTGGGCGCGCGCCTCCACCGAGGCTGTCAGGAAAAATTTCACATCCGCCTCGGGACAGACCACGGTGCCGATGTCCCGTCCGTCCAGCACGGCCCCTTTCCGGCCGTCCGGCGGCTGGACGGCGAAGCGCCGCTGAAACTCCAGCAGGGCGGCCCTCACGGCGGGAATCGCGGCGACCTTGGAGGCCGCCTGGCTCACCGTTTCCAGCCGCAGGTCGTCGCGCTGCAGGTCGATGGGCTCCAGCGCCCGGGCGGCCGCGGCGGCGGTCGCCGCGTCATCGGGATCGCCGCCGGCGACCAGGATCTTGGCCGCGACGGCACGGTAGATCGACCCGGTGTCCAGGTAGGCACAGTCCAGCGCCGCGGCCAGGCGGCGGGCGAGGGTGCCCTTGCCGGCGGCCACCGGTCCGTCGACAGCGACGATCATGCCGGCTGCGGCGCCGCCAGCTCGGCGCCCAGGCCCTGCATGAGGCCGGCGAAATCGGGGAAGGAGGTCGCCACCGGCGTCATGTCGTCGATCAGCACCGGGCGCTCCGCCGCCAGGCCCAGCACCAGGAAGCTCATGGCGATGCGGTGGTCGAGCTCGGTCTCGATGGGCTGGTTGTTGCCGCCCGGCGGCCGGCCGGCGCAGCCCGCAACGACCAGGGTCTCCGGGTGCTCCTCCACGGCGACGCCGCAGCGCGCGAGGCCGCGGGCCACGGCGGCCAGGCGGTCGCTCTCCTTCACGCGCAGCTCGCCCAGCCCGTGCATCACCGTGCGCCCCTCGGCGACGGCGGCCGCCATGGCGAGGATGGGATACTCGTCGATCATCGAGGGCGCGCGCCCGGCCGGCACCTCGACACCCTTGAGGCGGCTGCCGCGCGCCACGAGGTCGGCGACCGGCTCGCCGCCCTCCTCGCGCGGATTCTCGATGGCGATGTCGCCGCCCATCTCCTGCAGCGTGGTGATCAGGCCGATGCGCGCCGGGTTCATGCCGACCGCCGGCAGGCGCACCTCGGAGCCGGGCAGCAGCAGCGCGGCGACCAGCGGGAAGGCCGCCGACGAGGGATCGGCCGGCACCGTCACGGGGCGGCCGGTCAGCTCCGGCTGGCCGGTCAGCAGGATTTCGAGGGCGGGGTGGCCGTCGTCGTCGATCTCGCGCCGGCGGATCTCGGCGCCGAAGTGGCCGAGCATGCGCTCGGAGTGGTCGCGCGTCGCCTCGCGCTCGACCACGCGGGTGGTGCCCGGCGCGTTGAGGCCGGCCAGCAGCACCGCCGACTTCACCTGCGCCGAGGGCACCGGCAGGCGGTAGTCGAGCGGCAGCGGGTCGCGCGCGCCGATCACCGTCAGCGGCAGCCGGCCGCCCTCGCGGGCGATGAAGGCGGCGCCGCAGGCCGACAGCGGCTCGGTCACCCGCGCCATGGGGCGGCGCCGCAGCGAGGCGTCGCCGGTCAGCACGGCGGTCAGCGGGTGGCTCGCCAGGATGCCGAGCAGCAGGCGCGCCCCGGTGCCGGAGTTGCCCATGTCGAGCACGTCTTCCGGGTCGGCCAGCGCGCCGATGCCGCGGCCCCACACGCGCCAGCGGGCGGCGCCCCCCGGGGCGGTCTCGCGCGCGATCTCGGCGCCCAGCGCGCGCATCGCCGCCGCGGTGCGCAGCACGTCCTCGCCTTCCAGCAGGCCGTCGATCGTCGTCTCGCCGACCGCCAGCGCGCCGAACATCAGGGCTCGGTGCGAGATCGACTTGTCGCCGGGCAGCCGGGCCGTGCCCGAGAGCGCGCTGCCCGGTCTGGCAGTCATGGGTTTCACGAAAGGGGCGATCCTTGTCTGGCGCGGCCATGGCGCGGCCATGGCGCGGGTGGCTGTCGGGGCGGCTGTCGGGGCGGTTTTCGCTGCCGGCTTTTCCGGTGTGGTCGCACAGGTTCTATCGGGCCGGCCGGGGGGCGCGCAATCCCCCGCCGGCGGCGGCGGCCGGAAGGCACGCAAAAGAGCGCCGAAGCCCGCTCCGGAGCCGCTTCGGGCAGCCGCCAATTACCTTTTGACAGCGATGCACGATCATGGCAATTGCCACGCCCAGCCAATGAACCGTAAGACCTGTGGAGGACCGCGCTGGTGGCAAATCCGAAGTGGGGAACCAAGCGCATCTGTCAGAGCTGCGGCGCGAAGTTCTACGACCTGCAGAAGTCGCCGATCGTCTGCCCTTCCTGCGGCACGGAATTCGATCCCGAGGCGCTGCTGAAGTCGCGCCGCCCGCGCAGCGCGCCCAAGGCCGAGCCGGCGAAGGCCAAGAAGCCGAAGCCGGCACCTGCCGAGGCCGCTTCCGACGGGGAGGCCGGGGGCGATTTCGAGATCGAGGACGACGAGGCCGAGGCCCCGGTCGGCGACGGCGATGACGACGACTTCATCGAGGACACCGAGGATCTCGGTGAGGATGACATGGCCGACGTCGTGGTCGAGGATGAAGAAGACGAGACGTGATCGGGCCGCGTTAGGATAAGCGTAACCCTTCGCGCCGATACTCCCGCGCTCTCGCGCCGGGAAGACCGGGGGAACGCGGGAGATCGAGGCGGAGAGCGCGCGGCCGGCAGAAAAGCGGCCGCCGCGTTGAGGCCCAAAGGCCAGAGACTTTTTCCTTGCCTTGAACCGGCGGGATACTTAATTTCCCGCTCCACGCCGCCGGGCGGCTGCCTTTCCGGGCGCAACCGGCGGTTCCCATGGGGCCGTAGCTCAGTTGGGAGAGCGCTACAATGGCATTGTAGAGGTCAGGGGTTCGACTCCCCTCGGCTCCACCAGTTTTCAGAACCCCCGGTCCGGCGGCCGGGGGTTTTGCTTTTGCGGGCGCGCGGCGGCCACTCAGCCCCGGCAGCTGTCCTTGCTCAGGCGGAAGTAGCGCATGTGGCTGCCGTCCACTTGCTCGAACTCGACCATCAGTACGGCGTCAGCTTCAAGCATGGTCCGGACGTTCGGATTCTGGCAGAGGTCGCGGCCCAACGACTGAAAGTAATTTCCGACGGTCACAAGATCTGCGGAACTCTCTTGGGCATCGAGCCGCACGCGCGCTTTCACGGTGAGGTCCCTGCGGCTGATTGCCAGAAGGCTGCGACCGTGCGGCAATTCGACCGGCACCTTCTTTTGCGCTTCGGCGACCCACTCCTCCAGTGTTGCCGCAACCTTCTCCCGCGGCACGCGCTGGACTGCCGCACGGATCTCCGCCAGCTCGGCATCACTGAGCCCCGGAGGGTCGGGTCTGGTCACCACTATGTAAATCGCCAAGGCGATCAGCCCGACCGGCACGAAGTAACGCAGGTACTTCCGCACGTGCGACCCTTCCGCGAAAACCCGCAAGATTATGTGCCGAATTCGCGATAGGGGCAAATCGCTGGTATTCACCGCGTTGATTGGGGTGCAATGGGGTACCTATTCCGATTCGAAGATCGAGTTTTAACCCGTTTTTCAGGCGAAAGGCCGCTCTCAGGCGGTTCTTATGTGATGGCATTATAGAGCTCAGGGGTTCGACTCCCTCGGCTCCACCAGTTGTCAGAACCGCCCGGTCCGGCGGCCGGGATTTTGATTTTGCGGGCGCCGCCCCAACGCGCGGGGCGATCGGTCCGCAGATGAGAGAAAACTCACAGTCGCCGTTCCGGCCCTGTGCTGTCCTTACGGGCGTGGCTGCCGGCACCTTGTCCGCCAGTCGCCAAGGGCACTGGAAAGCTGCAGGGGGACTCGACAGAAAATGGCTGCGTCGAAAGGTGCTTCCTTGCAGGTCCGGTCGACCGCGGTCGGCGGGCGCCGCATGGACATCTTCGAACACCTGGAAGCTTCCCACCAGCGGCTGCGCTTGCTGATCGCCCGGGTGGGCCAAGGCGGGAACAGCGCCCTGGAGCTCCCGCGCCTGTTCGACACGCTGTACGACGCTGTGGAGGCCCACGGCGCTGCGGCTGAGCAGAGCCTTTACGCCGAATTCCTGGCGCGCGCCGAGGACGAGAACCAGTGGCCCGCCCGCTATGCTGTGGGCGTGCACGATCTGTCCGAGCTCCTGCTGCTCGAGCTGTCTGATCTGGATATGACGTGCGAAGCCTGGCAGGCAGACTTCGCCCGGCTGGCCGAGTATCTGGAGGATTATTTCGCGGTGGAGGCGGGCGACGTCTTTCGGCTGGCCAGGGCGCTGTGCGACGACGAGCAGGCTGCCCGGCTGGGCGACAAGTACGAGCGGGCCACGCGCCAATGGGTCGAAACCTTCGGTCGCGTGCCTGAGGCGCTCCACCTGCTGCCGGCGGAGCGCTCCGATCCCGTGGACCGGCCTGCGCGGGACGCTGCGGTGCACGGGCGCCCCGCCACCTGGTTCCAGCGCCTGCGCTGGCCATTGCGGGCAGCGGGATCATCCCGCTCGGTGACTGCCCGCTAGATCAGATCACGGTCGGTCGGAATCGCTACGGCGATCCGCCGACCGTGTGAATCTGATCTATCTTCTTGGTATAGAGCGGATTCACGTGATCGGGCGGACCCGCGAAGCGGTTCCGTCTGATCACGATCCGCTCTAGCGGTCAGGGGTCCGTCTCCCCCTCGGTTCCATCCAGTTTGCAGACCCGGTCCGGCGGCGGGGGGATTTTTGCGTTTCATCCTCCTGCCTTGCCGAAGATCGCATGATGGCCTATTCCCGGGCTCCAACCTTTCGGGGCAGGGAGGCCCGCCGCATGTCCGCTCGCAAGTATCGCATCGCCGTCATCCCGGGGGATGGCATCGGCAAGGAAGTCATCCCGGAGGGCCAGCGCGCCGCCGAGGCGGTGGCCGGGCGGCACGGCTTTGCGATCGAGTGGCAGGAGTTCGACTGGTCCTGCCAGCGCTACGCCGAGACCGGGCGCATGATGCCGGAGGACGGCATCGACCAGGTGAAGGCGTTCGACGCCATCTACCTCGGTGCCGTCGGCTTTCCCGGCGTGCCCGATCACGTCTCGCTCTGGGGCCTGCTCATCCCGCTGCGCCGCGAGCTCGACCTCTACGCCAACGTGCGCCCGGTGCGCCTGCTGAAGGGCATGACCTCGCCGCTCGCCGGGCGCGGGCCCGAGGACATCGACTTCATCGTGGTGCGCGAGAACGTCGAGGGCGAGTACTCGGAGATCGGCGGCCGGCTCTACGGCGGCACCGACCAGGAGATGGTCTCGCAGATGTCGTGCTTCACGCGGCGCGGCACCGACCGCATCCTACAGTACGCCTTCGAGCTGGCGCAGAAGCGTCAGCGCAAGCACGTCACCTCGGCAACCAAGTCGAACGGCATCGTGCACACCATGCCCTACTGGGACGAGCGCTTCGCCGCCATGGCGAAGAACTATCCCGACGTGAAGACGGCGCAGTTCCACATCGACATCCTCACCGCGCACTTCGTGCAGCACCCCGACTGGTTCGACGTGGTGGTCGCCTCCAACCTCTTCGGCGACATCCTCTCCGACCTCGGCCCGGCCATCGCCGGCTCCATCGGCATCGCGCCGGCCGCCAACCTCAACCCGCCGCGCCAGTTCCCCTCGCTGTTCGAGCCGGTGCACGGCTCGGCGCCCGACATCGCCGGCAAGGGCATCGCCAACCCGGTGGCGGCGGTGTGGACCGCGGCCCTCATGCTCGACCACCTGGGCGAAGAGAAAGCGGCGGCGGAGCTCGAGGCGGCCATCGAGAGCGTGTTGGTCGATCCCAAGGCGCGCACCCGCGACCTCGGCGGCACGGCAGACACCCGCGGCTGCGGCGAGGCGATCCTGAAGGCGCTGGCCTGAGCGCCGGCGGGCGCTTGACCTTCCCGCCGCTGGAACCTCCAGCCTTCGGCTCCTGGCGCAAGAGGGTGGAGGGATCGCGTTGAAGAGACGGCTTCTGGCCACCGGGATTGCCGGGCTCGTCGTGGCGGGCGGCGCGGCGATCTACCAGCTGACGGCCGGCAACAGCGCCGGCGCCGGGCTCGACGCCGACGACGCCGGGAAGGTAGCGCTCGGCGCGGGGCTCTATGCGGAGAACTGCGCTGCCTGCCACGGCGCCGACCTCCAGGGCCAGCCGGACTGGCGCCAGCGCCTGCCCAACGGCCGCCTGCCGGCGCCGCCGCACGACGAGAGCGGCCACACCTGGCACCATCCCGCCGGGCAGCTCTTCGCGCTCACCAAGCACGGCCCGGCCGCGCTGGTCGGCGGCGGCTACCAGAGCGACATGCCGGCCTACGACGGCATCCTCAGCGACGCCGAGATCTGGGCGGTGCTGTCCTACATCAAGAGCCGCTGGCCAGAAGACATCCAGGCCCGCCACGACCAGATCTCCGGCCGCTGACTCTGCTACTTTAAACCCCCGTCTCCGCTCGTACGACTGATGGCCGTTCGAGGGCGAATGGCGCTCCTCGGTCATTCAAGCTGGAGACTTACATGAAGCGTCGATCTGTTCTCTTTGCCGGCCTCCTGACGACGATGTCGGCCTTGACCCTTTCCGTCATGCTGGACGCGAGCCCGGCCGAGGCGGCCACCTGTGCTCTCTTCGACGGCAAGTGGAAGTGCGGCGGGACGACCCTGAAGGCGGCCAAGGACGTCTGCAACGTGACCACCGGCAACAACAACCACAAGTGCGATGCCGGCATCAATGTCTGCACCTGCGCGACGAGCTCGACCCAGGGCGCGCCGACGGGTGTGAAGGCGGCCGGCGGCGCCGCGAAGGCGCCCTTCTCGCCGAAGCCGTAGGAGGGTCCGCGGCGTTCCGCGCCGTCACAAATCCTTCCCCCAGGCGTCATCGACGCGACATTGCCGGGTTCTAGCGTGAGAGCGGCGCGGCGTCCTGCCGCACCGCTCTCTTCGCATCCTTGGCGCAGATCTCTTTTGGGGGAACCACGATGAACAGACGCGCGCTCCTGCTCGCGGGGCTGATCGCCCTGACGCCGGCAGCCCAGGCCTTCGGCATGGACCTGAAGCTGCTCACCACCGACGACCCGCTGGCGGCGTGGCGGACGGTCACTTACCCCGGCGGCACGACGGCCGCCTACTCGATCGGCCTCGGCTCGGCCGCCTTCCGTCACCCGGGCGATCCGGCCAACGTGATCTACGTGGTCTCCGACCGCGGGCCGAACTTCACCTGCGGCGACGCCAAGGACATCATCGGCGAAGCCAGCCAGCCGCTGTGCCAGGACGTGAAGGGCGCCCGCTTCTATCCGACCCCGGACTACACGCCCTCGATCTACCGCCTGGAGCTCGACCCCGCCGCCGGCACCTTCGCGGTGAAGGACGTCATCGCGCTGAAGACCGCTTCCGGCCTCGCCATCACCGGACTGCTGAACCCGCAGAGCGTCGCCAAGACCGACCAGGGCATCGACCTGCAGGGCAACAGGCTGGCCTTCGACGTGAACGCGGTCGATGCGGAAGGGCTGGTGAAGCTCGCCGACGGCAGCTTCTGGATCGGCGACGAGATGGGCCCCTCGCTGCTGCACGTGGCCGCCTATGGACGCATCGTGAAGCGCATCGTTCCGGCGGACGCGGTTGGCGACTACAGCGGCGCCGACACCGAGATCGTTGGCGGCCTGCCGGCCATCCTTTCGAAGCGCCAAGGCAACCGCGGCATTGAATCGGTCGCCGTCTCGCCGGACGAGCGGTTCCTCTATTTCATCCTGCAGAACCCGCTCGCCAACCCCGACGCCAAGGCCTACGCGCAAGCGAAGAACACGCGCCTCTTCAAGATGGAGCGGGCCAGCGGCAAGCTGGTCGGCGAATACGTGTACCAGCTCGACGACCCGCAGAGCTTCGGGCTCGACCCCTCCGACAAGCAGAACGCGCCGCGCATCTCGGAGCTCGCCGCCATCGGGCCGGACCGGTTGCTGGTGCTGGAGCGCACCGACGGCACCACCAAGCTGCACGAGGTCTCGCTCGCCGGCGCCACGGACATCCTCGGCTCCAGGTGGGATGACGCGGCGACGGCGCCCACCCTCGAGCTCGGCAACGATCTCGCCGGCACCGGCATCGTACCGCTCGTCAAGACCCTGCGCTTCGACACCGCGCGCGACTTCCCGCAGGCGCCGGTGAAGCTGGAAGGCATCGCCTTCCTCGGCGATGGTACCCTGGCGCTCATCAACGACAACGACTTCGGCATTCAGGGGGATGCGACCAAGGTGCTATTGGTCGGCGGTGCCGTGAAGGCCGATACTGCAACCTATACGAACTGACCCCAACCCTTCCGCGGGGCCGGTTCGTCTGACCAAGGCGTTCTCCGGAAAGCCTCCCTAGAGGGCCCTGAGCCTGTTGAACCTTGCCGGCCGGCTCCCGTTAACCCGGGAGCCGGCCTTTCTCTTGCCGCCAAGCCTCGGCTAGACTGCATCCGGTCAACCCGCAGGAGAGCGCATGGGGCGCATCGTCACCGACACCACCGACTGGCGGCCGGCGCCGCGACGCCTGCCGCCCGGGCGCACGGTGTTCGCCATCGGCGACGTCCACGCCCATGCCGAGCACCTCTGGACCCTGCAGGAGCACATCGCCGGCGTCATCGCCCTGGAGCACGACGCCTCCGAGGTGACGGTGGTCTGGCTCGGCGACTACATCGATCGCGGCTGGCAGCC
>Ga0207773_100713_pt1 | contig 11696 bp, 7 predicted proteins | sample TtaePargueraPR_2_FD_187281 | JGI IMG/M metagenome (GOLD analysis project Ga0207773, IMG submission 187281) | Aerobic enrichment media microbial communities from Bioluminiscent Bay, La Parguera, Puerto Rico - Tt and M1 (3) (SPAdes) | ecosystem: Environmental > Aquatic > Marine > Unclassified ...
TGCTTTCCCCCATTTGTGTTTTTGGGAGGTTGTTGGTGAAAAAAGCCAGTTGGTTACGAATCCTTAGTCAATTCTGATTTTAATAATAAAAAATCGGCTTTTTGTTGGAGAGTAGGCTATAATTTGTTAATTATTAGTCGGATAGACGTGTGGAGGATGGGGTAAAAGGAAAAATGGTATGGGAAATACTTTTGGATTTTACAATTTCAAATTTGCCGTCACCAAGATGATCTTGTTGGTATCCCATGTTTTTTTTGTGGCTGGTTGTTCCCCAAAGGTTACTCAAATTGATTCTCCCGCCGAACCTGTAGGTGATTTTTCGGCATCAGGGACAGAGGTGATCCCAGACCAATGGTGGACCAGTTTCAACGATTCCCAATTAAACGCTTTGATGGAGACAGCATTGGAGGGGAATTTTGATTTGGCCGCTTCTTGGGAACAATACCTGGCTGCCCGTGCAGTGGCAAAAAGGCAGTCCTCTTTTCTATTGCCTGACCTTGAAGCATCGGTTCAAAATGCCCTCAGGAGGCCTGAACCGGATTTTGCAGGAGGTGAAAATTTCCAACAAGGATTGTCCGCCTCCTATGAAGTGGATTTGTGGGGAAGAATTCGTTCCAGTGTACAAGCCGAGCAATTCAGGGCTGAGGCTACCTTATGGGATTATCAGGCAATGGCCATGTCCCTCTCTGCAGAAATAGCTTTGACTTGGTATCAATGGCTAGCGGCCAATAACCAATTTAGATTGATCCAAAAACAGATTCAAACCAACGAAGATATCATCAAACTGATCAAAGCACGGTTTGGAAGCGGGCAGATCAGGGCGGTGGATATTCTCCGCCAAACCCAATTGTTGGAAGCCACTAGGGATCAAAAGCTATTGATAGAATCCAATTTGGCTACCTTGGAGAATCAATTGGCCGTTTTGATAGGACAAGCACCCCAGGAAAAATGGCTATTCAGCACTGAGGGTTTGCCGAAACTGCCAGAACTTCCAGCTACCGGTTTGCCTTTGGAATTGGTAAGAAGACGTCCGGATATCCAGAGGGCCCATTCTTTTTTATTGGCGGCAGATAGGGAAATGGCTGCGGCGGTTACCAGTAAATACCCCCGTTTGTCTTTTTCTACGGCAGTTCAGTTCCGCTCCAATAATTTTGATGGGCTGTTCCGTGATTGGGCATATTCGCTGGCAGGAAATTTGGTGGCTCCACTCTTTTATGGAGGCCGCTTGCAAGCTGAAGTGGACCGAACCGGAGCTGTTAAACAGCAGCGGCTCTATGAATATGGCCAAACGGTATTGGTGGCCTTTCGGGAAGTGGAGGATGCTTTGGTGCTGGAAAGAAAACAATCGGAAAGGCTGGAGATTATGAAAAGACGATTGGATTTGGCCAAAAAAACTTACGAACAGTTAAAAATCTCTTTTTTGAATGGACTGAACAATTACCTGGATGTGCTGTTGGCTCTGGATCAGGAACAGCAGTTGCGCAGGGAATTGATAGATTCGGAATTAGAGCTCTTGGAAATAAGAATTGGCCTGTATCGGGCCTTGGCGGGAGGGTTTCAAACTCCCAAGATAGTGCAGCAATAAATTTCTTTAAATTTGGAAATCGGCATGAATAAGAAAAATGTATTTTTTGTTTGTTTGGGGATCCTGCTTATAGCGGTAGTAGGTACATTTATGATCTTTATGACCGAACCTACTGCCCAACATGAAGGAGCTTCCAAGGAAACTGCCATGTTGGTAGAAGTTGTCCAAATTGAAAGAGGGGATTTTTTTCCAACCATTAAGGCGACAGGGACTGTACAGCCTGTGGAAGATATCGTGTTAAGTCCCAGGGTGAGCGGTCAAATAATCAATCGGTCAGCCGCATTTACGCCAGGAGGCTTTGTGAAAAGAGGGGAGGTTTTATTGCAAATAGACCCTTCAGATTACCGGAATGTTCTTGAGCTGAGGAAAAGCGAATTAAAACAGATGGAGGCTAATTTGAGAATGGAAATGGGAAGGCAGGAGGTGGCCCAGCAGGATTATGAACTGGTAGGGGATTCCCTTCCCCCGGAGACAAAAGAATTGGTATTGCGTCAGCCCCAGTTGGAATCCGTAAAAGCTTCCGTGGAATCGGCCAGGGCATCGGTTGACCAGGCCCAGTTGGACTTGGACCGCACCACCATCAGGGCACCTCTAGATGCCCATATTTTGAGCCGTAACGTTACGGTAGGTTCTCAGGTTTCCCCTGGTGATAATTTGGGAAGGCTGGTCGGAACAGAAAATTACTGGATCGTGGTAAATGTGCCCGTTTCACAGCTCCAGTGGCTGACTTTTCCTTCCAAAGAAAATGAGCAGGGATCACGGGTGAGGATTGTCAACCGCTCAGCTTGGCAAAATGACCACTACCGTGAAGGGTTTCTATATAACCGGATCGGATCCTTGGATGACCAAACCCGGCTGGCCCGGATTCTGGTAACCGTGCCCGATCCGCTTGCACAAAAGGATCAGGCGGACACTTTGGCCAGGCCCAAGTTGATGATTGGGGCATTTGTTGAGGTGCAGATAATAGGCAATAAAATAGAAGATGTCATCCGAGTTGACCGGGATTATATCAGGAGCAATCAAACTGTTTGGGTGATGGAAAACGGGCGGCTTTCGATCAAACCGGTGGAAATCCTTTTTAGTGATGAACAGTATGCCTATATCAATAAAGGCTTAAGCGATCAAGATAGGGTGGTCACCACCAATTTAAGTACTGTAGTGGATGGGGTGGGATTAAGATTAAAAGGAGACAGTCTGTCTACTTCTCCACCAGAAGAAGTCGAAAATACCCAAGGGCATTAAATGAACCAATCCAAGGAAAATAGCAATAAAAGCAAAGGGGGCATAGCCTATATGGCCCACAATACCATTGCGGCTAATTTGTTGATGATTATTTTATTGGGTGGGGGAATCTGGACGATGTTTAATATCCAAAAAGAAGTTTTCCCTCAGTTCCAATTGGACATTGTCAATGTGAGTGTGGTTTATCCTGGATCGGCTCCCGAAGAAGTGGAGCAAGGGATTTTGCTGCCTGTAGAAGAGGCGATACGAGGGGTTCAGGGCATCAAGGAAATTACGTCCACCGCTGGCGAAGGGTATGGAAGTGTTCAGATTGAACTCGTTGCCGGAACCAATAGGATGAAGGCCTTTCAGGATATCGACCAGGCCGTTAACAGGATCCGGACTTTTCCTGATGATATCGAACAGCCTGAAGTGAACCTGCAAGCCAGGCAAATTGATGTGATGGAACTGGGCCTGTATGGAGAGGCAGATATTTGGACATTGAGGGAATTGGCTGAGCGCTTGCGAAACCGACTGCTGAGTGAGCCGGAGATTACCCAAGTTGAAATTGGCAATGTGCCCGATTTTGTTACCCATGTGGAAATTCCCGAGCACAATCTCCGTCAATATGGACTTACCTTGGGGAGAGTTGCAGAAATCATCGCTGCATCCAGTGAAGATGTTCCTGCTGGGGCTTTGGAGACCCAGACGGGGGAAATTCTGTTAAGGATGCAGGAACGCAAACAATGGGCAGAAGAATTCAGCAATATTACCATCCTTTCTTCTCCATCAGGAGCTAAGGTTACTTTGGGAGACTTGGCAAAAATCACGGATGGATTTGAGGAAACCGGTTTCCATGGCCAGTTTAACCAACAACACTCCGTGGAACTGGAGATTTTTAGGATAGGTCAGCAATCCCCTATGGAAATCGAATCCACAGTGCAAGCTGTACTGAAGGACTTTTCGCTCCCCCCGGGGATCAACTTACGGATTGACAGCAATAGGGCAGAGGATTATCGGGAACGGTTGTCCCTGTTGACCGAAAATGGGGCTCTGGCCATCATAATTGTTTTGGTTATTTTGACCCTGTTTTTGGAGTACCGGCTGGCCTTTTGGGTGATGATGGGCATGGCCATTTCGTTTATCGGAGGGGTTGCATTGCTTCCCTTGATCGGGGTGAGCATCAATATGATTTCCATGTTTGGTTTTTTGGTGGTGCTGGGGATTGTAGTGGATGATGCCATTGTGGTGGGTGAAAATATTTATGAATATCGACAAAGGGGGATGGGCTACCTGGAGGCAGCCATAGCAGGGGCCCGGGACATTTCCAAGCCAGTGATTTTTAGTATTCTGACCACAGTTATTGCCTTTGTGCCGCTATTGTTTATGCCAGGGGAAACAGGAAAGTTTTGGTGGCCCTTGCCAGCAGTGGTAATTGTTGTTCTGGTGGTTTCTTTATTGGAAGCATTGTTTATCCTTCCTGCACACCTTGGACATACCTCCAAAAAATCAATAGTAAAATTAGGTGACCGGATAGAAGGATGGCAGCAAACCTTCGCTAATAAATTTAATGCCGCCATAAACCAGTATTACCGGCCGTTTTTAGAATTATGTTTAAAATATAGATACATCACACTAAGCTCTGCATTGGCCCTTCTTTTATTGGTCGGGGGATATGGTTATAGCGATCATATGGGGATGATCATGATGCCCGAAGTCGCGGCGGATGAGATAGAGGCAGGGGTAAGGTTACCGGTAGGGACCACTCCAGACCAGGCCGCCAAGGTAGCGGAGGAAATTACCAATTCCACTCAGCGGATGTTTGATAAGTACAATTTGTATGAGGTGGCAGAAGGAATCAAAACGAATGTGCGCGGCCAAAATTTTATTGATGTGGAAATCGTGATGAAGCCGCCTGACCAAAGGGATATGACCGCAGGTGATGTGATTGCACTTTGGCGGGATGAAATTGGTGATATCGAAGGAGTGGATCAAATTACCTTTGAAGCAGAAAGAGGGCCAGGGGGCTTTCAGCAGGATATCAGTGTGGACTTGAGCCATGTGGATATTGATGTTCTGGAGCGGGCAAGCAGGGCTTTTTTTGATAGGATGGAGGCCTATGAAAATACCAGGGACATCAGTGATAACTACAATAAAGGAAAGATACAATTTGATTTTAAACTGCTGCCGGAGGGCAGAAATTTGGGTTTGACCCCTTCTGAAGTTGGAGGGCAGGTGCGGGATGCTTTTTACGGGGCCTTGGCCATGCGCCAGTTACGGGGGATGAATGAAATAGAGGTGCGGGTGAAGCTTCCCAAGGAGGAAAGAATGGATATCCGAAATTTGGAAAATTTCCTCATCAGGACACCGGAAGGAGTGGAGGTGCCACTTCTGGATGTGGTGGAAATAAATCAGCAGGAGGCCTTTACTTCCATCAACCGCAGGGACGGCCGCAGGGTGGTCAATGTCGGGATGGATGTAGAACCTGCCAATACGGTTTCACGGGTGCTGGCTTCCATTCAAAATGAGGAACTGCCGCAGCTAAGGGCTGATTTTCCGGGGATCACTTGGAGCTTTCAGGGCAGTCAGGCGGATATGAGGGAGTCCACCCAATCTCTCTGGGGAGGATTTATGATGGCCATGTTGGTCATTTATGCCTTGCTGGCGGTAGCATTTGGAAGTTATTGGCAGCCTGCCATTATCATGGCGGCGATTCCCTTTGGAATTGTAGGGGCAGTCATCGGCCATATTATTTTGGGCTATGACCTGTCCATAGTCAGTTTGATGGGGGTGATTGCCTTATCCGGGGTAGTAGTCAATGATTCCCTGATCATGGTGGATTATGCCAATAAAAACAGGAGGAATCTTTCCGCCTTTGAGGCCATCCATGAAGCAGGCCTCAGACGTTTCAGGCCTATTATGTTGACCACCTTGACTACTTTTGGCGGTTTGACCCCTATTATTTTGGAAACCTCCAGGCAGGCCTATTACCTGATACCCATGGCCATTTCCCTAGGCTTTGGGATCGTATTTGCCACATCCATTATTTTACTGATTGTTCCTTGTTTGTATTTGATTTTGGAGGATATCAAGGGGAAAGTATAGTGAGAAGTGGAAGATATATAGTTTAAATATTTAAAAGACAAGTAACAGTTTTTTCTCGCATATACTTAGAAAATAATAACATTTTGGATCTTTGTCAGTTGGAAAATACAAAATGATAAAAAACATGTATTTATTCTTTGATACAGAAACAACAGGATTGCCTCGAAACTGGAAAGCGCCTGTTACGGATCTAAATAACTGGCCGAGAATGATTCAAATTGCTTGGATCCTATGTGATAAGGATGGGAATAGAATTGAATTTGACGATTATATTATAAAGCCAGTAAACTTTATAGTACCTAGTGCCTCAGTTGGCGTCCATGGAATTTCGACTGAAAGGGCACTTGAAGAAGGAGAAGACCTTGAGGAAGTTTTATGTAAGTTTAATGAATTGGTCGATCGCTCTGACTGCATTGTTGCTCATAACCTTAGTTTTGATGAAAAAATAGTAGGAGCCGAACTACTGAGAAACAGAATTCAAAGTAACTTTAATCGAAAGAGAAAGCTCTGTACGATGCATTCGTCGACCAATTATTGTAGACTTTCTGGACCGTATGGGTACAAATGGCCAACATTGTCTGAGCTGCACATTAGATTATTTGGAAAGGATTTTGAAGAAGCGCATGACGCCTCGGCGGATATAAATGCTACAGAAAAGTGTTTTTTGGGAACTAAAGAAAAGGGGAATTATTTAGTGTCTATTGTCCTGTCGGCTCTACTCCTTGGCTTCAAGTGGGGAACTTTTATAATTGAGCTCAAGGCTCAATTCTTCAGCCAAGTTTACAATTTAATTTCTGTTGCCCCAAGTGTGACTCCTGCATGTAGGGTGGAGTTTCAAACTTCAGCTGGAAATGGTTTTTAGTGCCTGGTTGAATAACTATTGGTTTGATTTTTAGTACCTTAATGGGGTAAACCATTAAGGTAAACCCAAACCTTATACATCATGGACAGAAGAAAATTTATCCAATCTTCAGGCTTTTCCATGGGGATTGCCCTGAGCTTGCCTGTCAGCCTCTCTTCCTGCACAAAAAGAGAATCCCAAGGCACAACGGTTGCACCGCTTTCTGAAGTTCTACAAACTTGGGAAGGCGTAAGAGCTTTGTTCCCACTGGACAACAGCCATATCCAAATGGCGCAGATGCTCTTAGCTTCACACCCCAAACCAGTGGCGGATGCCATAGCCATGCACCGGAAGGCTTTTGATAAAAATCCGGCCATGTATTGGGAGGAACATTACCTGACTGCCGAAAAACTGGTCTGTGAGGCAGCTGCCAAATATATGGGCGTGCAGCCCGGAGAAATCGCCCTGACGGACAGTACCACCATGGGCACAGCCTTGCTATTTAACGGCATGAAGCTTCAGACTGGAGATGAGGTTTTGTCCACCACTCATGACCATTATGTGACCGATAAGTCCATTGAGTTTGCCTGTCAAAAGTCCGGAGCAACTTATCGCCGGATGGACGAATATCAAGATCCACGAGAGGTTACAGTAGCCGAGGTGAAAAAAAATATAGCCAATGCCATTTCGGATAAAACCCGGGTGCTGATGGTTACTTGGGTGCAGTCCTGTACAGGCGTCAAACTTCCAATCCAGGAAATTGCCGATGTGGTCAAGCAGGCCAATGCCGGTAGGCCGGAGGATAGAAGAATTTACTTTGCCGTGGATGGGGTTCATGGTTTTGGTAATCAGGATGAAGATATTTCGGCAATGGGTTGTGACTTTTTCTCTGCGGGCACGCATAAATGGCTTTTTGGTCCACGGGGCACGGGAGTGTTATATGCCCGAAAAGATGCTTGGGATTTTATTCGCCCTACAATACCCCAGTTTTCGGAATATCCTTTTTATGAATATTTGGGCACGCCACCTGAGCGGGACCCCACTTTCTTTGAATTGATGACCCCGGGAGGATTCCATTCTTTTGACTTCAGGTGGGCTTTGGATACTGCTTTTGAACTGCAGATGGAGATAGGGAGGGACCGTGTCCATCTAAGGACTACGGAATTGAGCAGTAGGCTTAAGGAGGGAATGAAGAGCATAAAAAGTGTGGACTTGATCACTCCGATGGAACCTAAGCTGTCCGCCGGTATCAATTGCTTTATGGTCAATGGGCTATCAGCGGAGGAGACCGTGATGCAGTTTCATAAAAACCGTGTGGTGACCAGCAGTTCCCCATACCGGGAATCCTACGCCAGGCTGACACCATTTGTGGGGAATACTACTGAGGAAGTGGATAGGTGCTTGGAGGTATTGACTAAGATTGCCAAAGCCTGAATAATGTGGAACAAGTTCCATTTATGGGCTGACTAATTGGGGAGGATATATCATAACTTTTAAAAGATTGAAAAAGGACAATAAACTTTGAAAAGGTTACAAAAGAGGGATCAAGCGAAAAAGTTGGGGGATCATGATATACTCGCTTTGTCTTTTATCAGCCCTCATTATTTTGGTCCACAGATGCACACAGACTTGCCTCGCCGACCTTCGGGTTAACACAGATGTGATGATTATTTCAGGATAAATCTGTATTTATCTTTTTTATCCGTGGATAATCATTATCCTAAATCCAATAGGCTATCTTCAATTCCCATCCACTCCCGTGGTGTTCAGATTAATCCGCATTTTTCATGTACAGACTATCTAAAATTTATGCTTGAAATTCCATGCCCCCAGAAATATTGCTTGATCCCAAAAGGGCGGGGGCGAAAGCTTGTACCGAGCTGTTTTTAGTTTGGCTTGAGGAAATTATAAGCTAAAATTTTTAAAAGACTGTTTGGTGGCGCTAAAGGCCGGGGAAATATTTTATTGATTGGAAGCAGCAATAAAAACTAGCCTCGCGCAAAGCAGGTTAAAAGCAGAAGAATAACTATCTTTGGGCCGCAAAAGTATTATCACACTAAAATAGAAATTAAAGTTTTTCATGAGAAGTGATGAAGTAAAAAAAGGGTATTCAAGAACCCCCCACAGATCATTGTTCAGAGCAACGGGGTTGAAGGATGATGATTTTGATAAGCCATTCATTGGAGTGGCCAACTCCTTTGTAGAGATTATTCCTGGCCACTTTTTCTTAAATAAAGTTGGCCAAATTATAAAAGATGAAATTAAGGCCAATGGTTGTGTTCCTTTCGAATTTAATACCATAGGAGTAGATGATGGGATCGCCATGGGGCATGACGGAATGCTTTTTTCCTTGCCAAGTAGGGAGCTTATCGCCAGTTCGGTGGAGACAGTGATGAATGCCCATAAGCTGGATGCCATGATTGCCATTCCAAATTGTGATAAAATCGTTCCTGGGATGATTATGGGGGCGCTTAGGGTGGATGTTCCTACCATTTTTGTCAGTGGTGGTCCCATGACAAAGGGGCATACCAAAGATGGAACGCCCATTGACCTTGCCACAGCCTTTGAGGCAGTGGGGAAGCATGAGGCAGGAAAGATGAGCGATGAAGAGCTAAAGGATATTGAATGTAACGCCTGTCCAAGTGGGGGAAGCTGTTCTGGAATGTTTACCGCCAACTCCATGAATACCCTGATGGAGGCCATGGGGATTGCCCTTCCTGGAAATGGAACTATATTGGCACTGACGAAAGAGCGTGAGGAACTCTATAGAAAAGCCGCGAGAAGAATCTGTGAAATTGCCAAAGATGAAGCGGCAAGGGAGAAATTCAAGCTTAGAAATATCTTGAATGAAAATGCTGTTAGGAATGCTTTTGCAGTAGATATGGCCATGGGTGGAAGTACCAATACGGTTTTGCACATGTTGGCCATTGCCCAGGAAGCAGGGGTGGATTTTCAGTTAAAAGATATCAATCAAATTTCCCAGAGGGTTTCCCATATTGCCAAAATATCACCAAGTCTTGGTACGGTGCACATGGAAGATATCAATAGAGCTGGAGGTGTCAATGCGGTGATGAAGGAGATGACAAAAAGGGGTAAAGATGTGCTTGTTGATAATCTGACCATTAGTGGGGAGACAATTTTGGAAAAAATAGAGGATGCTTACATTAAGGATACCAAGATTATCCATACTATAGATAATCCTTATAGTAAAGTAGGTGGTCTTGCCATCCTTTACGGGAATTTGGCTGAGGAAGGTGCCGTTATTAAGACAGCAGGGATCACAGGAGAAAGAGTGTTTACCGGAAAGGCGGTATGCTTTGATGGACAGCCCGAAGCCATTGAAGGAATCAGGGGTGGAAAAGTAAAAGCGGGCGATGTCGTGGTGATCCGATATGAAGGGCCTAAAGGTGGTCCTGGTATGCAGGAAATGCTTAGTCCCACCAGTTTGATAATGGGCATGGGCCTTGGCAGCTCGGTTGCATTGATCACAGATGGTAGATTTAGTGGAGCAACTAGAGGAGCATCCATTGGGCATGTTTCTCCTGAGGCTGCAGAAGGAGGTATGATCGGATTGCTTAAGGATGGAGATGAAATCCATATCGATGTGGACAATTATATTTTGTCCGTGAACTTGAGCGATGAAGAAATTACGAAAAGAAGGGCAGAGTTTGTTCCGGTCAAAAAGCCACTTACATCAAGATGGTTAGGCCAGTACCGTGCTTTGGTTACCAACGCCAGTAATGGTGCCGTATTGAAAACCGATTTGTTCTAAAAAGGTATAAGCACTTATTAATAAATTTAAAAAGCCCGGTTCTTTTTTTGGACCGGGCTTTTTAAATGATAATCAGGTATTTTTAGGATAACAGCTACTTCTCAATTTTCTCATAGGAAGCCAGTACCCCTTTGACCATGGCTGCACTGAAGCCATGGTGCTCCATTTCATTTAGCCCTACAATAGTGCAACCTTTAGGAGTGGTGACCTTATCGATGGCGGCTTCTGGGTGGATACCTTTTTTTATGATCAACTCGGCGGCACCTTTGACGGTTTGGTTTACTATGGCATTGGCTGTTTTGGCATCAAAACCAATCTGGATGCCTCCTTGGGTCATGGCACGCATAAACCTTAGCACATAAGCCACTCCGCAAGCCCCCAAAACAGTGGCTGCTTCCATCAAATGTTCCTCGATGACGATAGAAATGCCGATACTGTTGAACAGCTCCCTGATATGGTTTTCAGTATCCAAAGAGCCGTTTTTACCACAGATGCAGGTGATGGATTCTTTGATGTCTGCTGCGATATTTGGCATGGCCCTAAAGACGGCTGTTTCAGCAGGAAGTGATTTGTACATCTCTTCCAAAGTAACTCCCGTGGCCAATGAGATGATGGTCTGTTTGCCAGGGCTTAGCACAGGGGCGATCTCCTTTAAAATGTGAGGGACATTATAAGGTTTGACCCCCAAAATGACCATATCAGCTTCTTGGGCAGCATATTGATTGTCAGAAGTGACTTTTACCCCTCTGGTCTGCAAATAAAACAAGCTCTCTGGATGTCGCTTGGTGACATATAGATTGTTGGCATCAAAACCTTCGGTCTCGAGCAAGCCATTGACAATGGAAAGTCCAAGGTTCCCGCATCCGATAATGGCTATCTTCAAATTCTTCATCTAGTATAAGCTAAAGTGGTGAACAATGCTTTTGTGCTTGTAAAAATAAACCAATCATTTGAATGATTACCGTTAGGAAGATAAAAATGTTGGTATAAAGGGTAGGGAGTCTTTATGAAGCACAAAGTATACAGTACGAGGTACGATGAACCCATTGCTCTCCACCCATATCTTCTTAACCAAAAAAAGAGCCATCCAATTAATGAATGACTCTTTTTGATGATTTCATACCGTAATGGTTTTACACCAGTTTGGCTAAACTTTCTTCCAAAGCTTTGAT
>Ga0207773_100715_pt1 | contig 11671 bp, 8 predicted proteins | sample TtaePargueraPR_2_FD_187281 | JGI IMG/M metagenome (GOLD analysis project Ga0207773, IMG submission 187281) | Aerobic enrichment media microbial communities from Bioluminiscent Bay, La Parguera, Puerto Rico - Tt and M1 (3) (SPAdes) | ecosystem: Environmental > Aquatic > Marine > Unclassified ...
TGGTACACCAGGCTCCGCCGTGCGTGGATAGGCATAAACCACCGTCCGCCCCGCAAGCACTGATAAATCCACCATACTGTCATTGGTCGCTGATAACGGCAGTGCTGGCAAAATCTGCCCTGTCAGCCGTGCAATCACATGTGCATCACTTTCTGAAGTCATCATGATCCTCCCGGGATACGCAGGCGGGCTTTTGTCATGCTTTTTGTCCGCCCCTTTGACTATCAAGATATGCCTGAAAGCGGCACATAAGAAGACACATCGATTTCGTATGATGAAAAACATCCGGAATCATGACACCAGTTGCCTGCGCGAAAATGTTGTGCACACTGGTGCGACAACAAAAATGGATACGCGCAATGCCCAATAAAAAAGGTCTTCGGATCGGACTAACCATCCTTTCCGTTCTCGCTGCTTTTATGTCGATGCCAATGGTGATGTTTTCACCAATGATGTTCGACGCACCGGGATCAGATGAAAACATCTTCACCCAGTTCCTGTTTTTCAGCGTGCTGGCTTTTCCGGTGCTCTGCCTTCTGGGGGGTATTCTGCCTTGGATATTCAAACGCCACCCGAAATCAATCTGGCTTTACGGGCTCAGCGGCCTTGCCATCGGGCTTGTCATTCTCGCAGTCGCGCTGCTGTCGGTTCAGTGCGGCGGTGATTTCGTCTGCTGATCAGACGCCACCATGTAAGTTGATGAAAGATTAGAAGAATCAATGACCTGGGTGCAATCTACATAAAATTCACGATGTTTGGAGACAAAATAGAGCAAGGAATTTATTTCGCACAAAGGTAATGTATGCAAACATCTCTACTATTATACGGAGCATCAGCAAAAGCTATCATAAATAAGCGCATGCATTGGAGGGGGAAACTTATTATGGCAAAGAAGAATAGACCAATAAATCCGATCATTCTGAGACCGGGAGAGAATATTGGCAGTGCTTCGGCCGAGAATGATGACGAGTTCTTGTTCGACTGCTTCCTATACCACCCAGCGGTAATTCAATGCTCTAACCCTCGCTCGCCAACAATGATCTTGTCAGGTAGAACCGGCGCGGGAAAGACCGCTGTAATCCGCCATCTTGAGAAGCAAATGGATCACTCAGTACTTGTTGATCCATCTGAGATGGCGATGAATTACATTTCTAACTCCGATATTTTCCGATTTCTTGATGCAATTGGCGCGGACCTAGACATCTTATTTCAGTCGCTATGGAAGCACGTACTCTGTCTCGAGTTTATCCGTTTGCGCTTCAACATCAGCGACGAAGCGGATTCTAAGAATGTATTCAGTAGAATATGGAATCAATTTTCGAGGGATAAGCGAAAAGAATCGGCTCTTGAGTACTTGAAAGAATGGGAGGGAAAATTCTGGATCACTATGGACCAAAACATCCGAGAGATAGCAGAAAAGGTCGAAAGCCAAGTGGAGGCAGAATTATCAGCAGACATCCACAAATTCAAGTCTCGCGGACAGTACCATAAACAATTGAGCTCCGAAAAAAAGACTGAGCTCGTAGCTCGCGCAAGACGAATAATAAACCCAGACCTACTTATAGATCTAAATAAAATAATTGGAATGCTTCAAGAAGTATCAAGCGACGGACAATTCACATTCTTCATACTTCTTGATAAATTAGATGAAAATTGGGTTACTGCCGACGTAAGATTCAAGCTAATTCGAGCACTAATTGAATCACTGAAAACATTTAGAAAAATTCATTGCCTGAAGATATTAGTAGCACTTCGATCAGATGTATTAGAGAGAGTAGTTCAGGAAACTGAGGACATTTCTTTCCAAAGAGAAAAATATGAGGAGTATTTTCTTCCTCTTCGCTGGCAAGAAGACCAACTCAAAAAATTGATTCAAAACAGAATCAGAAAGCTCTTTGCCCGTCAGTACACCGGTAAGGACGTTTTGTTTGAGGATGTATTCACACCAAAAATTGGGAACAAGGATACTTTCTCATACTTGATCGATCGAACCTTAATGCGCCCACGTGACATTATTTCGTTCGTTAATGAATGCCTAAAACAGGGCAGCAACACCCATGAGGTAACAGTCAAAAACGTACATCAAGCGGAAAAAGAATACTCGCGAGTAAGAAGACAGGCGCTAATAGACGAATGGAAAAGTACCTATCCCACACTCGACAAATGCATCGACCTTTTAGCACAAGCAGGACATGAAGTTCTTACCATCTCAGACCTTCTGTCCGAGAACCGGCTGGAGGAGCTTGCACTTGCAATCGGAGCGGCAGACAAAATTGAATACGATCCATTACACTCCGTTGCTGTAAAGAGCCTTGAACAAGGAGATGGTTATTCGAATCTCGCCCGTGAGGTAGCAAGTATTCTCTACACCGTTGGGGCCGTTAGCCTAAAGCTACGTCCAGATGAGAGGCATTTCTACTCTCATATCGACAGCCCAGTAATAGAGCCCGCTCTAATAACAGAAGCCGTAAAAATTAAGGTGCATCCAATGCTGCACGCTACCTTGAACATCACAGATAAGAGGCGCACTCATTAACTGAGTCTCCCTCGTCACACGATCCCCTCATCCGCCGCGATCAGAGCCAACCCGTGCGCGACCGACAGGAATGGCTGGCCGATTTCGATGCGGTCCTTGCCAAAGCGGTCTTCGAACAGCTTACGCACGGCCGGGACATAGGAAGTGCCGCCGGTCATGAAGACCTTTGAGACATCACGCGCATCGACACCGGCCTGATCTAGGCAGTTCTTGGCGGCCAGTTCGATCTCGGCCATGTCCGGGGCAATCGCGGCTTCGAAATCCGCACGGGTCAGTTTTTCTTCGATCTCCACCCCGCCATGGGAGAATTGCAGGAGGGTGCTGTCCTTTTCAGAAAGCTCTGCCTTGGCCTTTGACACTGTCTGATAGAGGTGGAAGCCCATTTCATCTTCAATGATCGCCACCAGATCTTCGATATCATCTGGGTTGGTGGCCGACCTGATCAGGCCTTTGATTTCCTTGATGGTTTTGGGCTGGTTCATCATGGCAAGCTCGTGCCAGCGCGAAAACGCAGTGTAATATTGCCGCGGGACCGGCAGGGTCGCGCCCATGGATTTGTATTCGGAGCCAAAACCCAGACGAGGCCAGACGGCCTTCTGGATGATGCGATAGTCAAACCGGTCACCCGCAACACCAAGACCCGTGTGCGAAAGTGGCTGCACCCCGCGAATGCCCAGTCCCGGCGTAAAGCGGATCAGCGAAAAGTCGCTGGTACCACCGCCAAAGTCGGCGACCAGAACGGTTTCGGGTTTATCAAGTTCGCGCCCGTAATAATAGGATGCCGCCAACGGCTCAAACACCATGGCCTCGACATCGAAACCGGCCTGTTCATACGCCGCACGCAAACGCATTTCTGCAAAGTCATTGTCCGGATTATTGCCCGCAAACGCTACCGGACGTCCGGAAATCACCCGCTGCCCCAGCCAGCCAAGGCTGTGCTGCGCGAAGTGATGGATCTGTGTCAGGAACGTACCAATCAGATCTTCGATGGAATAGTTGGTCCCAAAGATATCAGTGCCTTCGAAATCCTTGGCCGCCAGATAGGATTTCATCGACTGGATCAGGCGGCAATCATGGCTTTCCTTGAGGTATTCCTCGATTGCGAACGGGCCGGAACAGCTTTTGGTGTGGGTCGGTGCATTCGGCACCTTCAGATCCTGATCTTCCCAGAAATACAGAATGGTCCGATAGGTATCGAAGCTTTTGGTGCCGACATCAAACGTGGCGGATTGCACATTGCCTGCACTGTCTGCCACGGCAAGAACAGAGTTCGTCGTTCCGAAATCAAGGGCGATAATTTCCGACATCAGGCAGGCTCCGGCGTTTGGTGTGCATATCAGGGGGCGGAGGATGTAACGCAGTCCACCCGCCCCTGCAAGCCATTAAACGAAAAAAGGGAGTGCCGAGAATTACATCAAGGCACTCCCTTTTCGAAATTTGCGAACCGGTCGCTTATTTGTACCAGATTTTCCGGCTGAAATCGTGAACCGCGCGGACGTAACGCACAGTACCAGACTGCGAACGCATCACGATGCTTTCGGTTTCGGCCCCATTGGCAAAGCGACGCACGCCGCGCAGCATTGCGCCATCGGTCACACCGGTTGCCGCAAACATGACATTGCCCTTGGCAAGTTCGGTCAGCTTGTATTTACGGGTCAGGTCTTCGATGCCCCATTTTTTCGCGCGCGCGATTTCATCATCGTTGCGGAAAACAAGACGGCCCTGGAACTGGCCACCGATGCAACGAAGGGCCGCAGCAGCAAGAACACCTTCTGGTGCGCCGCCGGTACCCATGTAAAGATCAATACCCGAGGTTTTCTGCGAAGTTGCGATCACACCGGCAACGTCGCCATCCCCGATCAGCATGATGCGTGCACCGGCTTCGCGGGTTTTGGCAATGATTTCCTGATGGCGCGGACGATCAAGAATACACACAACCAGATCAGCAACATCGCAGCCTTTTGCCGCAGCTAAGCTTTTAAGGTTTTCGGCCGGGCTGGCGTCAAGATCAACAACATCATCCGGAAGACCACCGCCAACGGCAATCTTTTCCATATAGGTGTCGGGCGCATTGAGGAAGCCACCCTTTTCGGCCATGGCAACGACGGCCAAAGAGTTCGGGCCGCCGGTCGCGCAAATGGTCGTACCTTCAAGCGGATCAAGCGCGATATCGATTTCCGGACCTTCGCCGGAGCCAACTTCTTCGCCGATAAACAGCATCGGGGCTTCGTCGCGTTCGCCTTCGCCAATCACGACTGTGCCTTTGATATCCATGCTGTTAAGCGCATTGCGCATGGCGTCCACGGCTGCCTGATCGGCTGCCTTTTCGTCGCCACGCCCCATCAGGCCAGAGCACGCAAGTGCCGCCGCCTCGGTTACGCGAACCGTTTCAAGCGCAAGATTTCGATCCATATCTTCTTCCTCGTATTGCTGATGTGGGGTCTGGGGGCCCCATCTCATTGTTGTCTTTTTATTTTTATGCTCGATTTTCTGTCCGAGCTATACAACATCGCCCCGCATCGTGGCAGATACGGGGCGAATATGTGTTGTTCATTTTGTTAAGATGCGAAGCTTTCAATCCGCATCAGAACCGGCGGCTGTGAATTGCTTTCAAAGGCTGCAATATCATTGACCGCACCCGACATGGCGGACTCAGTCGTTTCGTGTGCGACGATAACCACCGGCACAACGCCGCCTTCGGTTTCGGCCCGGCCATGCTGGATCATGGACGCCATCGAGACCCCATGCTTGGCAAGGGTTGCGGTCACCTCGGCCATGACACCCGGGCGGTCCCACACCATCAGGCGCAGGTAATAGGCGCCAACATGCTTTTCGAGCGACGCACGCACGTTTTTCTTAAGGCGATCTGCCGGCAAACCAAACACCGGTGCTGCACGACCAGCCGCGATATCGACGATATCGGCAACCACCGCCGATGCGGTCGGACGCTCGCCCGCCCCGCGGCCCTGCAGGACCACCGGACCGACATAGTCGCCTTCAAGGGCAACCGCGTTAAACACGCCTTCGACCTTGGAAATCTGGGTCGCACGGTCGACCATCACCGGGGATACGCGTTGCTCGATGCCCTCGGCCGTCTGTTTGGCGATACCAAGCAGTTTGATGCGATAGCCAAGTTCTTCGGCAAGCTGGATATCAAGCGCTGACACACTGCGGATGCCTTCGACAGCAACCGCGTCGAAATCGACTTCAACACCAAAGGCGAGGCTTGCCAGGATCGCAAGCTTGTGCGCGGCATCAATGCCATCGACATCAAAGGTCGGATCGGCTTCGGCATAACCAAGTTTTTGTGCCTCTGCCAGAACGTCGGCAAAGTCACGGCCCTGTTCACGCATGGTGGTCAGGATGTAGTTACACGTACCGTTCAGAATGCCGGTCACACGCGAAATCTCGTTACCAGCCAGACCTTCGCGCAATGCCTTGATCACCGGGATACCGCCAGCAACCGCCGCCTCATAGGCGATGGTGACATTATTGGCATCGGCAATCCGTGCAAGTTCCGCACCCTTAAGCGCAATCAGTGCCTTGTTGGCGGTCACAACGTGCTTGCCGTTTTCAAGGGCGGCCTTGCAGGTGTCATAGGCAATGCCATCCGATCCGCCGATCAGTTCGACAAGGATGTCGATATCCTTGTCCGCGGCAAGATCCCGGGCATCATCATACCAGGTCAGGCCTTCGGTGGAAAAACCACGATCGCGAGTTCGATCACGCGCCGATACCGCTGTGACGACAATCTGGCGACCCGAACGGTCTGTCAGAAGGTCGCGATGTTCACTCAGCAGTTTAACGGCTCCGGCACCGACCGTACCAAGGCCTGCCACACCGATTTTGACGACGTCTTTCACGATAACTCCTTGTCGCGTGGTTACATCTTTGGCTCCGCCCGTGATCAAAAAAGATCACTGCGCCCTGATAACAGAACGCCCGGGACATGTCCCGGGCGAAACACAGAATGCTTTATGAGATATCAGACGGATTTCTTCAACAGTTCACGTGCAGATTCTGCATCGGGGCACTTGGCAAAGAACTGTTTGATATTGCGATTGGCCTGACGAATGCGGTGCTTGTTTTCCACAAGCGCGATACGTACATGGCGATCGCCATACTCGCCAAAGCCAAGACCCGGTGCCACGGCAACGCCTGCTTCCTGCAAAAGCAGCTTGGAAAAATCAAGCGAACCCAGTTCGGCAAACGCATCGGGGATCGGTGCCCAGGCAAACATGGTCGCCGCCGGGCTCGGGATTTCCCAACCGGCACTTTGCGCCCCCTCGATAAAGATATCACGGCGTTCGCGGTACAGATTGCGGAACTCATCGACACAATCCTGCGGACCATTCAGGGCGGCGGTTGCGGCGACCTGAACCGGGGTAAAGGCACCGTAATCAAGGTACGACTTGATGCGGGTCAGTGCATTGATCAGCTTTTTGTTGCCGGTGGCAAAACCGATACGCCAACCGGCCATCGAATAGGTTTTCGACAGTGAATAGAATTCAACGGCGATATCCTTTGCACCCTTGCATTGCAGGATCGAGGGCGGCGGATTGCCATCAAAATAGATCTCGGAATAGGCAATATCCGACAGCACATAGATTTCATGCTTGCGGCAGAAATCGACAACTTCCTGGTAGAACGCCAGATCCACTACAAGGGAGGTGGGGTTGGCCGGGAAGTTCAGAACAACCGCACTTGGTTTCGGGACGGAGTGTTTCACCGCACGATGAAGCTGGTCCATAAAGCTTTCAGTATTGAACGTCCCCTGATCATCATGGCCAATCGGGATATGGCGCAATGCCGCGCCTGCAATGATGAAGCCGAATGCATGGATTGGATAGGACGGGTTTGGCACCAAAAAGATATCGCCGGGGCTTGTGATTGCGGCGGCAAGGTTGGCAAGCCCTTCCTTGGAACCAAGGGTCACAACGGTTTCGGTTTCGGGATCAATATCCACACCAAAGCGACGGCCGTAATAGGCCGCCAATGCCTTGCGCAGGCCGGGAATGCCGCGCGACATTGAATAGCCATGGGTGCGCGGGTTCTGGACCGTTTCAACCAGCTTGTCGACGATATGCTGTGGGGTCGCCGGGTCCGGGTTGCCCATGCCGAAATCGATAATGTCCTCCCCCGCTCGCCGCGCCGCCGCCTTCATCGCATTTACTTCTGCGAATACATAAGGCGGTAGACGTTTTATGCGGTGGAAGTCCTGCGACATTATCCTGTTTCCTCGTCAAATCACTAAAATTCGAATTTTATGCGAAAAGCATATCCTCGATTTCTCGAAAGTTGCGTTTAGGCCCGATATTCAGGCCATTAATAGCGTACAATTCGAAGGATGTACCTTTTCTTGAAATCATACTCAACGAATTAATGCGCGGAAAATACGCATAAATGCGATTTACGGCAGGGAAAGGACCGGGTGAAGTCAGGCTGACGGCAAAAACCCGACCATTTCTGCACGCAAGATGCCCAAACGCAAAAAAACGCGGAAGGATTTCTCCCTCCGCGTTTTGCTGTTTCGTTCGGAACTGTTTTGATCGACGTGATCAGTAATCCAGATAAATCTCGACACGGCGGTTGCCGGCTTCGCCCGCCGGAACGCCTTCGTAGTAGCGCGGATCGGCCGAGCCATCCGCCCCGACAAAGATCGCATTCGGATTGACGCCAAGCTCAATCAAACGCGACACCACAGCCGCTGCACGGCCTTCGGACACACGGCGGTTAACCGCCAGGTGCTGTTCAAGCGACATATTTCCAGTCCGCATTGATGCATGACCAATCACGCGGATAAATCCGCTGGTCTGCTGCCAGGTTGCGGCAACCTGTTCAAGCACGTTGTAATCAGCACCACCAAGGTTGGTCGAACCGTGCGCGAACTGAATCTGGGCAATCTGAACTTCATTGACAGACGGACCAGCCTGTTCAATCGGCTGAACCCCAAGACGCGACGCCAGCGCATCGTTGGTGACCGTCATGTCAACAGTCATGGAGTCGCCATACATCGGCTCTGCCCCACCCAACTGGCTTTCATCAACGATCACCGAACCATTGTCGGAATACATCGAATAATCAAATTCCTGCGTCTGCACTGGCGCCGGTTCGTTGGTAAACGCACCCTGCCCTTCGGCCAGACGACGCTGATACTGATCCATAACCGGATCGCCAGACGATACAGGAGTACCCGCACTCGTCTGTTGTGCAGACTGTCCAGACTGTCCAGACTGTCCACTCTGCGCAGCCTGTGCTGCCTCATAGGCTGCCAGCTGCTGGGCCCGGGCATCATCAACCTGGGCCGCAGTTGGTGCTGCGGGCGGGGCTTCCGGTGTCGGAACCGGGCCACTGGACGGGGATTTTGCATTCCATTCGTCGGCAATCTTGGAGCCGCTTGGTGCAGAGGTTACCGCGCTCGTGGTTGCAGTTGCCGCAGCAGAACTGCCGGTATCGGCCATTGAACTGCTGGAAACCGGTGTTGTCGGTGCCGGATTGATCGCGGGTTGCGACGCCGGTGCGGCCGGTGCGGCTTGCAGCGCGTTCACAGGCGGGCTGCTTTGACGGCGGCCACCCTGTTCATACTGGGCATTCTGGCGGTCTGCAGCCAGGCCGGCAACCAGTGCATCACGTTCTGCATCGCCGGTGACAACCGGTTTGGCGGGCGTGTCGGAAAGGTTCGGGTACTCGCCATCCTCACCCGGAATGGCTTCGTCGGATTTGACAGCGCGCTCTTCATCTTCGCCATCAAACATGTCACCGACGGATTTGCCCCACTCGACCGGATTGATCGCATCGGGAACCGAAGAACAGGCGCCGAGTGTCAGCACCACAGCCAGGGCCGAGCCCGTCTGCAGCAATACCCGCAGCTTCCCCCTTGCAGTCTCCTGCCAAGCCCCCTGCCCGGTGGTCGATTTCAGAACGCCCATTTCTTTTCGCTGCTCCAAATTCAGTTGGACGACGTCTGCATTAAATCAATCCGCAAAAACGTCACCTTATAATTCTTGTACTACCCCTAAACGACGCGCTAGGCTAAGGCCATGATAAGCTTGGGATCAAGCAAAGTTTCAACCCGGAACGTCAATCGGATACCCGGAACATAGAACGTCAAAAGTCTTGCGATATTGCAAAGACGCAAAAATGTTCTGAAGTTACCTTGTATCTGCGGCGGTATCATAAGGGAATGCCCCATGAGCGATCAACAGGCCATCGAAACTGAAAACAAACATCCGGATCCCGAAAAGCTCTCTGCCGCTATGGCAGAGATTGCTGAGAAAAGTCAACGACTTGTGTCTGAATTCCTGGCAAAGCAGGCAGAAGATCCGGAAATATCCGACCCGGACCCGCTTAATATCGGCTCTGCCTTTGCCGAATTGACCACGCATATGATGCAAAACCCGGTCAAGTTGGTCGAAGCCCAGATGGAGCTTTGGCAGCAATATTATACGCTCTGGCACAATACCACCCTTCGCATGCTGGGCGAAGAAGCCGAACCGGTAGTGTCGCCGCAAAAAGGCGATCGTCGATTCCGTGACGAGGCATGGGAAAACAACGAACTGTTTGATTTCATCAAGCAGTCATATTTGCTGTCATCCCAATGGATGCAAAATGTTGTCCACGACGTGGACGGGCTTGACGATAAAACCGCCCAGAAAGTCGACTTTTACACCCGCCAATTCGTCGATGCAATTTCGCCGACAAACTTCCTGATGACCAACCCGGAAGTGTTGCGGACCACAATCGAATCTGGTGGTGAGAACCTTCTTAAGGGCTTGCAAAATCTTCTGGAGGACCTTGAACGCGGCAAGGGAAAACTGCAAATCCGCATGACTGATCTTGACGCCTTCAAGGTTGGCGAAAACGTCGCCACCACCGAAGGATCAGTCGTCGGCAAAACGCCGTTGATGGAACTTCTGCAATACAAGCCAAGCACCGACAAGGTTGCAAAACGCCCGCTTGTGATCGTCCCGCCATGGATCAACAAATACTACATTCTTGATCTCCGCCCGGAAAACTCCTTCATCAAATGGGCGGTTGATCAGGGCCACACGGTGTTTGTCCTTTCCTGGGTTAACCCGGACAGCGAACTTGCCGAAAAATCGTTTGAAGACTACGCCAAGGAAGGCGTTCTTGCCGCCCTTGACATGATCGAACAGGCCACCGGCGAAAAAGAAGTCAACGCCATCGGCTATTGCCTTGGTGGTACGCTTCTGGCCTCGACATTGGCCTATATGGCGAAAACCGGGGATGACCGGGTTAAATCCGCGACCTTCCTGACCACGCTGACCGATTTTGAAAAGTCGGGTGAACTTTCGGTCTTTGTTGATGATGAACAGATCAAAAGCCTTGAAAACAAGATGTCCAAAGAGGGCTACCTTGACGGGCGCGATATGGCGATGTCGTTTAACATGCTGCGCGCCAATGATCTGATCTGGTCGTTTGTCGTGTCCAACTACATGCTGGGCAAGGATCCGTTCCCGTTTGATCTTCTGTACTGGAATTCCGATTCCACGCGCATGCCCAAGGCCATGCACAGCTTCTATTTGCGCAATATGTATAACAAGAACCTGTTGCGTGAGCCGGGCGGCATAAAGATGTTCGGTGAACCGATTGATCTGCGTGACATCAAAATTCCGGTCTACTTCCTCTCCACCCGCGAAGACCATATCGCACCGTGGCAGGCAACCTATGCCGGTACGCAGTTGATGTCAGGCCAAGTGAAATTCGTCCTGTCGGCATCGGGGCATATTGCAGGTGTGGTCAACCCGCCCGCGGCCAAGAAATATTGCTATTGGACCTACAATCGCAACCCGGCCAACCCGGAAGACTGGATGGCCAAGGCCGCCCAGCATGAAGGATCCTGGTGGACCGATTGGCAAAACTGGGTCGGACGTCGTGCCGGTGGCAAGGTCGATGCCCGCAAACCGGGCGATGGCAAGCTTAAGGTCATTGGCCCGGCACCGGGCGAGTATGTCAAAGTGAGCTTGTCCTGATCTGATAGCAGACCACCCTGACACATTTTCACGGTCTGCCATCACGGCAGACCGTTTTCTTTTACCCGAATAAATCCAAGGGAATAATGATGGCCCACACAATCGGCTTTCTTGGCGCTGGCCGCATGGCATCGGCGATGAT
>Ga0207773_100716_pt1 | contig 11665 bp, 7 predicted proteins | sample TtaePargueraPR_2_FD_187281 | JGI IMG/M metagenome (GOLD analysis project Ga0207773, IMG submission 187281) | Aerobic enrichment media microbial communities from Bioluminiscent Bay, La Parguera, Puerto Rico - Tt and M1 (3) (SPAdes) | ecosystem: Environmental > Aquatic > Marine > Unclassified ...
TCGGGGCCTCGGCGGCAAAGCCGCGCTTCAGGGCGTCGACGGCCGGTCCAACCGCGTCAGGGAGGCTGCCGGCGACGCGCGCTTCGAACTCGCGACGCCGGGGGCTCGACGCCAGGCGCTGGGCCCAGGCCTCCCGCGCACGGCGGCCGCGCCGGCCGGCTTCGCGCCAGGCGGTGCGGATCGCGGCCGGAATCTCGAAGGGCGCGTGCGGCCAGCCGAGCGCCTGCCGGGCCGCGGCCACCTCCTCGGTGCCCAGAGGGGAACCGTGGGTGGCGGCGCTGCCCTGCTTGCCGGGGGCGCCGTAGCCGATGACGGTCTTGCAGGCGATGAGGCTCGGCCTGTTCGAATTGCGTGCCGCGGCGATGGCGTCGTAGATCGCGCCGGGCTCGTGGCCGTCGACCCGGAAGACGGACCAGCCCGCCGCGGCGAAGCGGGCGGGCTGGTCCATCGACGTGGCCAGAGACGTCGGCCCGTCGATCGAGATGGCGTTGTCGTCGAAGAGGACGATGAGCTTGTTGAGGCGCAGGTGCCCCGCAAGATCGATGGCCTCGTGGCTGATGCCCTCCATGAGGCAGCCGTCGCCGGCCAGCACGTAGGTGTAGTGACCCACGAGGGCGTTGCCGAACTCCGCCGCCATCATGCGCTCGGCCAGCGCCAGGCCGACGGCGGTGGCGATGCCCTGGCCGAGCGGTCCGGTGGTGACCTCGATGCCGGCGGCGTGGCCGTATTCCGGATGGCCGGCCGTGCGGGCACCGAGCTGGCGGAAGCGCTTCAGCTCCTCCAGCGTCATGTCCTCGTAGCCGGTGAGGTGCAGCAGGGCGTAGAGCAGCATGGAGCCGTGGCCGGCCGACAGCACGAAGCGGTCGCGGTCCGGCCACTGCGGATCGCTGGGGTCGAACTTCAGGAACTCGGTGAACAGCACGGTGGCGACGTCGGCCATGCCCATCGGCATGCCAGGGTGGCCGGAGTTCGCCTGCTGCACGGCGTCCATGGCAAGGGCGCGGATCGCATTGGCCATCGCGGCGGCGGAGGGCGCCGGCGCCTCGGCAACGGCGGTCGCGACCTGGGTCTGCACTGAGCTCATCGGGCTTTCCTTTCGCTCACTAAGGCGGGTTACTTGGCGCGTCGGCCGCGCTCGACGAGGCGGATGATCATCGGCGTCAGGATCAGCTGCATGGCGAGATCCAGCTTGTCGCCGGGGATGACGATGGAGTTGGCGCGCGTCATCCAGCTGTTGTGGATCATCGACACCAAGTAGGGAAAATCGATGCCGCGCGGGCTCTTGAAGCGGATGACCACCAGCGACTCGCCGGCGGTCGGAATCCAGCGCGCGATGAAGGGGTTGGAGGTGTCGACCACCGGCACGCGTTGGAAGTTGATATCGGTCTCGGTGAACTGCGGGCAGATGACGTGCACGTAGGAGTGCATGCGGCGCAGGATGGTGTCCGTCACTGCCTCGGTCGTGTAGCCGCGCGAGGCGCGGTCGCGGTGGATCTTCTGAATCCATTCCAGATTGATCACCGGCACCACGCCGATCTTCAGGTCCGCCTGACCGGCGATGTCGATCCCGTCGGTCTTAACCGCGCCGTGCAGGCCTTCGTAGAACAGCAGGTCGGAACCCTCGCCGAAGTCGTGCCACTCGGTGAAGAGGCCGGGCGGCACGCCAAAGCGGTCCGCCTCCTCGTCGTTGTGCACGTAGTGACGCGTGCGGCCACGCCCCGTTTCGCCGTAGGTGCGAAAGGTGCGCTCCAGCTCGTCGAGGATATTTGCCTCGATCGAGAAATGGCTGAAGGTATGATCACCCTCCGCTGTGCGCCGCGCCAGCTCAGCCTTCATGTCGGCGCGATTGAAGCGATGGAAGGCATCGCCTTCGATGGAGGCGTCGACGATGCCCTCGCGGCGGAAGATCTGGTCGAAGGTGTGTTTCACCGTCGAGGTGCCGGCGCCCGAGGAGCCGACGACGGAGATGATGGGATGCTTCACGGACATGAGTGGAACACGCGCTCAGGTGCTGAAGAGGCTGCGGTTGCGGAACAGCGGCGGATGATCGCGCACCAAGGCGGGATCGACGTGATAGGCGGCGATGCGCGCCACCTTCTCGGCGGAGCCGAACACCAGCGGCGTGCGCTGGTGCAGCTCTGTCGGCACCCGCGTCAGGATGCGCTCGATGCCGTCGGTGGCGCCGCCGCCCGCCTGCTCCATCAGGAAGGCGAGGGGGAAGGCCTCGTAGAGCAGGCGCAGGCGGCCCTTTTCGTAGCCGGGGCGGCGGTCGGCGGGATAGAGGAAGACGCCGCCGCGCGTGAAGATGCGGTGCGCCTCGGCGACGAGAGAGGCGATCCAGCGCATGTTGAAGTTCTTGCCGCGCGGCCCGTCGGCGCCCTCGAGGCAGTCGTCGATGAAGGTGCGCACCGGCGCAAACCAGTGGCGGTAGTTGGAGGCGTTGATGGCGAACTCCTTGGTCTGCGCGGGCACGGCCAGGCTGCTGCGCGCCAGGCGGAAGTCGCCGCTCGCGCGGTCCAGCACGAAGAGCGCGACGCCCGTGCCGAGGCTCAGCACCAGGGCGGTGTGCGGGCCGTAGATGAAATAGCCGGCGGCGAGCTGTTCGGCCCCCGGGCGGAAGAATGAGGCGGTGGCGCCGGCGGGCTCGGTCGGGAAGATCGAGAAGATGGTGCCGATGGCGACATTGGTGTCGACGTTGGAGGAGCCGTCGAGCGGATCGACGGCAACCGACACCGGCGCCTCGGCCGCCAGGGTCAGGATGGCGTTCTCCTCTTCCGATGCGAAGTAGGCGACCGGTGCCTCGGCCAGTGCCTCCAGCACCAGTGCGTTGGCCTGCAGGTCGAGCGCCACCTGGCTGTCGCCGTCCGCATTGGCGCGGCCGGTCTCCGCGCCGTGAGCGCCGGCCAGGGGGCCGTCGCCGACGAGGCGGGCGATCTTCATGGCGGCGCGCGCCAGCGCGGCGACGGCGGCACAGGCGGCCTGCTGCCGCGTGCCGCCGGCTGCCGCAGCGAGGAAGGCGGTGAGCGGCTGACCGAGAGGGGCCAGGGGGCGCGAGGCGAGAATCACCATGCTCAGATCCTCCCGAGGCGCCGTTGGGCCGGCGCGTTCTGCCGAAAACTTCCTGAAGGGCGGCACTTCGGCTTGTGTGGAGCGCGATGCTCCGGCAAAAACGACCAAAAGAAAATTTAATTAAATCGAAGCCATGTTAAATTAAACTATGGTCGACCTCCGCAGCCTGTCCCTGAAGCAGCTCCGCGCTTTCGCTGCGACCATCCGCAGCGGCTCGGTCACCCAGGCGGCCCAGGCCCTCTACGTGACCCCACCGGCGGTCACCACCCATTTGAAATCATTGGAGAAAGCCGTCGGACAGGCGATCTATGAGCGGAACGCCGAGGGCCCCGAGCCGACGGACGTGGGGCGCGAGCTGCTGGAGGCGGCCGACGAGATCGAAAAGGTCATCGAGCGCACCCGGATCAAAATCGAGGCGCTGGCCGCCGGGGCCACGGGCACGGTCATCCTTGGCGTGGTGAGCACCGGCAAGTATTTCGCCCCCAACATCGTCGCGCGCTTCCGCCAGCACCACCCGGGCATCTCGGTCCGGCTCGCCATCGGCAACCGCACGGAGATCATCAAGGGCCTGGAGCGGCGGGAGTACGATCTGCTCATCATGGGCCGACCGCCGGCCCACGTGGCGGTGGAGCGCGAAGTGCTGGGCGACCATCCCCATGTCCTGGTGGCGGCGCCCGACCACCGGCTGGTCGGTGACAGCGACATCCTGCCGGAGGATCTGCAGCGCGAGACCTTCCTCTGCCGGGAGGAGGGCTCCGGCACCCGGGCCCTCATGACCCGTTTTCTCGAGCGCATCGGCGGCGGGCGGCCGTTCAACACCGTCGAGATGGGCACCAACGAGACGATCAAGCAGGCGGTCATGGCGGGCCTCGGCATCGCCATAATCTCGGCGCACACCTGCCATGCCGAGCTGGCGGAGGGGAAGCTCGCGCAGCTGCAGGCGGAGGGGTTGCCGCTGGTGCGCCAATGGTTCCTCATCCACCGCTCTGACCGCGAGCTGACCAAGGCGGCGGAGGTGCTGCGCCGCTTCATCGTCGACCAGAAGGGCGAGATCCTGCCGTGATCCATGAAATTGGAACGGCAGCGATGGTGACCTAGTTAGAGAAGCGAAGCCCGCCTCCCTGCACGGATGAGGCGGGCCTGCGGCATTTGCGCCCAGTGACAGGCTGTCGCGTGGAGCGTGAGCGGCGGACGAGCCACCGTAGGGCTCCACCATCCGCCAAGCGAAGGGAAGCACGCGAGATGTTCGATTCGGCGACCGCGCTGGACCTGGCCCGCTTCCAGTTCGCCTTCACTGTCTCCGCCCACATCATTTTCCCGGCCTTCACCATCGGCTTGGCCAGCTACCTGGCTGTGCTCGAGGGCCTGTGGCTGTGGACGCGCGACCAGCGCTACATGACGGTGTTCGACTACTGGAAGACCATCTTCGCCGTCGTCTTCGGCATGGGCGTGGTCTCGGGCATCGTCATGAGTTACCAGTTCGGCACGAACTGGAGCGTCTTCTCCGACAAGACCGGTCCGGTGATCGGGCCGCTCATGGGCTACGAAGTGCTGACCGCCTTCTTCCTCGAGGCCGGCTTCCTCGGCATCATGCTGTTCGGCCTGAAACGCGTCGGGCCGGGCCTGCACTTCTTCGCCACGCTCATGGTGGCCGGCGGCACGCTGCTCTCGGCCTTCTGGATCCTCGCGGCGAACTCCTGGATGCACACGCCGGCCGGCTACACGATGAACGACGTCGGCCAGTACGTGCCGGCGGACTGGTGGGCGGTCATCTTCAATCCTTCTTTCCCCTATCGCTTCGTCCACATGGTGTTGGCCGCCTATCTCACGACTGCCTTGGTGGTCGGCGGTGTCGGCGCCTGGCACCTGCTGCGCGACCCGCAGGACCGGCCGGCGCGCATCATGTTCTCCATGGCGATGTGGATGGCGCTGATCGTCGCGCCGCTGCAGGTGCTGGCGGGTGACATGCATGGCCTCAACACGCTCGAGCATCAGCCCCAGAAGATCGCGGCCATGGAAGGCCACTGGGAAGCCCGTCAGCAGGGCGCGCCGCTGATTCTCTTCGGCATCCCCGACGACGAGGCGGAGGAGACGACGGCCCGCATCGAGCTGCCCAACCTCGGCTCGCTGATCCTGACTCACGAATGGGACGGCGTCGTCGAGGGTCTGAAAGCCTGGCCGAAGGACGAGCGGCCCCCTTCGGAGATCGTGTTCTGGAGCTTCCGCCTGATGGTCGGCCTCGGCTTCGCCATGGTCGGGCTCGGGCTGTGGAGCCTCCTCGCGCGGCTGCGCGGCAGCCTCTATCACTGGAGCGCGCTGCACTGGGCCGCCATCGCCATGGCGCCCGCGGGCTTCGGCGCCGTCCTGGCCGGGTGGATCACCACGGAGGTCGGCCGCCAGCCCTACACGGTCTACGGCCTGCTGCGCACTGCGCAGTCGGTGTCGCCGCTGGAAGCGCCGGCGGTCGCCGGCTCGCTCATCGCCTTCGTGCTGGTCTATTTCGCCGTCTTCGGCGCGGGCACCTTTTACGTGTTGCGTCTCATGGGTCGAAACCCGCAGGCCAAGCTCGAGGAGGACCTCGGGCCTTCGCGTGCGGCCGGTATCACCCCGGCGCCCGCGATCGGGGCCCGCCGGCAGCATCCGGCGGAATAGGAGAGCGGCGCCATGGAACTCGATCTCGCCTTCGTCTGGGCCGCGCTCATCGCCTTCGCCGTGCTCGCTTACGTGGTGCTCGACGGCTTCGACCTCGGCATTGGCGTGCTGTTTCCGCTGATCGAGCGCGGCCGCGACCGTGACACCGCGATGAACTCGGTGGCGCCGGTGTGGGATGGCAACGAGACCTGGCTGGTGCTCGGCGGCGGCGGCCTCTTTGCGGTCTTCCCGCTCGCCTACGCGACCATCCTGCCGGCGCTCTATGCGCCGCTCATCGCCATGCTGGTGGGGCTCATCTTCCGCGGCGTTGCCTTCGAGTTCCGCCACCGCACGGTGCGCGGCAAGTTCTTCTGGGACTGGGGCTTTGCGGGCGGGTCGCTGCTCGCCGCTTTCGCGCAGGGCGTGACGCTCGGCGCGCTGGTCCAGGGCATCGAGGTGGCGAACCGGGCCTATGCCGGCGGCTGGTGGGACTGGCTCACGCCCTTTTCGATCTTGACCGGCGTGGCGCTGGCGGTGGGCTACGCACTGCTCGGTGCCACCTGGCTGGTGATGAAGACCGAAGGCCATCTGCTGCACAGCGCGCGCCGCTTCGCGTGGGCCTGCGGCATCGGCACCCTGGTGCTCATCGGCATCGTCAGCCTGTGGACGCCCTTCCTCAACCCCGCCTTCCTCGACCGCTGGTTCGACTGGCCCACGGTGGTGTTCAGTATCGTGGTGCCGGCCCTGGTCGCCGGCTGTGCCTGGCTGCTGTTCCGCGGCCTCATCGACCACCGGCCGGCGCAGCCCTTCCTGGCGGCCCTGGGCCTCTTCGTGCTGTGCTACGCCGGCATCGGCATCAGCTTCTATCCCTATATCGTGCCGACCAGCGTCACCATCTGGCAGGCGGCGGCGCCGCCGGAAAGCCTCGGCTTCCTGCTGGTGGGCGCGGTCATCCTGATCCCCATCATCCTTGCCTACACCGCCTATGCCTACTGGGTCTTCCGCGGCAAGGTCGATCCGGAGGAGGGTTACCATTGAGCGGCAGGCCGCGCCGGCTGCTGTGGTTCATCGCCCTCTGGGCCGCCGGTGTGCTGGCCGTCGGCGCATTGAGCTACGTCATTAAGCTGGCGCTGGGCGCGTGACAGGATGCCGGCGAGTTTGCGGGGCTGCCATGCGGCGGCTCTGCGTTGCGGCCGGCAGGACGCCGTTGTAGGGTCGCTCGGGCACTGGGCGAACCCGGCCGCGTCCGCCGCCGCCTCGCAAGGTAATCGAAAGCGATGAAGCGCACCTATCTCGTCCTGCTCGCCGTCGTGTTGCTGGCCGCGGGGGCGGCGGCCTATGTCTGGTGGCAGAACCACCGCGACGACCTGCCGGACTACATCGCCAGCGGCAACGGGCGCATCGAGGCCGAGGAGGTGCATGTCGCCACCAAGTATCCCGGACGCGTTGCCGAGGTGCTGGTGAACGAAGGCGACATGGTCGAGCCGGGGCAGGTGCTGGCACGCATGGACACCGCCGAGCTGCGCGCCGAGCTCGCCGCCGCCCGCGCGAGTGTCGCCCAGGCCGAGGAGAACGTCGTCGAGGCGCGCGCCCAGATCGTGCAGCGCCGCAGCGAGCTGAAGTTTGCCGAGCAGGAGCTCGAGCGTGCGCAGACGCTGGTCGGCAAGGGCCACATCTCGCAGCAGCAGGCCGATCAGCGGCAGACCGATCGCGATAGTGCCCGGGCGGCGCTAGAGGCGGCGCAGGCGCGCCTCGCCAGCACGCAGCGCGCCGTCGAGGCGGCGCAGGCCCAGGCCGACCGCATCGAGACGCAACTTGCGGAGTCCACGCTGCTGGCGCCGCGCGCCGGGCGGGTGCAGTACCGCCTGGCCGAGCCGGGCGAGGTGCTGGCCAGTGGCGGCCGCGTCGTCACGCTGCTGGATCTTACCGACGTCTACATGACCATCTTCCTGCCGACGGCCGAGATCGGCCGGCTGCTGGTCGGCAACGAGGCGCGCATCATACTGGACGCGGTGCCGCAGTTCGTCATCCCGGCGCAGGTCTCCTTCATCTCCGCCGAGGCGCAGTTCACGCCGCGCGAGGTGGAGACCCGCAGCGAGCGCGAGAAGCTCATGTTCCGCGTGAAGGTGAGAATCGACCCGGCGTTGCTGACCGCGCATATCGAGAAGGTCCGCACGGGCCTTCCGGGCGAGGCCTTCGTCATGCTTGGCGGCGGCGGCGCATGGCCCGACCGCTTCGCCGTCAACCTGCCGCCGGTCGCCGGGCAATGACGCCGGTGGAAGCGGGGGAGGGCGCGCCGGCCGCAAGGCTGGAGGGCGTCACTCACCGCTACGGCAAGACGACGGCCCTGAACGGTGTCTCCCTGACGCTGAACGCAGGCGCGATGACCGGTTTCATCGGTCCCGACGGCGTCGGCAAGTCCACCCTGCTGGCCCTCGTCGCCGGCGCCCGCCGCATCCAGGAGGGACGCGTCGAGGTGCTCGGTGGTGACATCGGCGACAGCCGGCATCGGCGCGCCGTGCAGCCGCGCATCGCCTACATGCCTCAGGGGCTCGGTAAAAACCTCTACATGAACCTGACGGTGGCGGAGAACCTGCACTTCTTTGGCCGCCTGTTCGGCCAGGGCGCGGGCGAGCGCCGGCGGCGGATTGCGGCGCTGCTGAAGAGCACCGGGCTCGATCCTTTCCCCGACCGCCGCGCCGGCAAGCTGTCCGGCGGCATGAAGCAGAAGCTCGGGCTGTGCTGCGCGCTGATCCACGACCCCGACCTGCTGATCCTCGACGAGCCGACCACCGGCGTCGACCCCCTGTCGCGCCGCCAGTTCTGGGAGCTCATCGCGCGCATCCGCACCGAACGTCCCGCCATGGCCGTGCTGGTCGCCACCGCCTACATGACCGAGGCCGAGGACTTCGACCACCTGGTGGTGGTGAACGACGGCAACGTCCTGGCAACCGGGACGCCGGCCGAAATCAAGCAGCGCCAGGGTGTCACCACCCTGGAAGAGGCCTACATCGCCCTGCTGCCGGAGACCAAGCGCCGGAGCCACCGGGCACTCGAGATCCCGCCGCCACCGCAGCGCGACGGCGCCCCGGCAATCGCTGCCGAGAACCTCACGCGGCGGTTCGGCGACTTCACCGCGGTGGACAGTGTCAGCTTCGAGATCGCGCGCGGCGAAATCTTTGGCTTCCTCGGCTCCAACGGCTGCGGCAAGACGACCACCATGAAGATGCTGACCGGCCTCCTGCCGCCCAGCGAAGGCGAGGCCTGGCTGTTCGGGGAGCAGACGCGCAGCTACGGCATCGAGCAGCGCAAGCGGGTCGGCTACATGTCGCAGTCCTTCTCGCTCTACGGCGAGCTCACGGTGCGGCAGAACCTGCTGCTGCACGGCCGCCTCTTTCACCTGCCGGCCGGGCGCATCCGTGCGCGCGTCGCCGAGCTGATGGAGCGCTTTGATCTTGCACCCTATGCCGATGCGCTGTCGGGCGATCTGCCGCTGGGAGTCCGCCAACGCCTCTCGCTGGCGGTGGCGGTGATCCACGAGCCGGAAATTCTCATCCTCGACGAGCCGACCTCCGGCGTAGACCCGGTGGCGCGCGACCGCTTCTGGGAGCTGCTGATCGACCTCTCGCGCAACCAGGGCGTCACCATCTTCATTTCCACCCACTTCATGACCGAGGCGACACGCTGCGACCGCATCTCTCTGATGCATGCCGGCAAGGTGCTGGCGAGCGGCACGCCGGCGGAGATCGTGGCGGCGCGCGGCACCGAGAGCCTGGAGGCGGCCTTCATCGCCTATCTGCAGGACGCGACCCGAAGCAAGGCAGCGACGGCCCAGCCGGTCGAGGCGGCCGTGCCTGAAGCCAACGCCCTGCGCGCGGCGCCCGGGCGGTGGGGCGGCAGTTTCCGGCGGCTCCTTGCCTACACCCTGCGCGAGACGGTCGAGCTGCTGCGCGACCCTGTCCGGCTCGCCTTCGCCCTGGGCGGCACGGTGCTGCTGATGCTGGTGTTCGGCTTCGGCATCACCTTCGACGTGGAGAACCTCACCTATGCCGCCTTCGACCGCGACAGGTCGCCCGAGAGCCGGCTCTACCTGGAGAGCTTCGCCGGATCGCGCTATTTCGAGGAGCGGCCGCCGATCGTCAGCCACGCCGACATGGACCGCCGTCTGCAGGCCGGCGAGCTGGTCCTCGCCCTGGAGATCCCGCCGGACTTCGGGCGCGACCTGCTGAGGGGACGCCAGCCGGCCGTTGCCGCCTGGATCGACGGCTCCATGCCGTTCCGCGCCGAGACGGCGCGCGGCTATCTGGAAGGTCTGCACAGCCACTACGTGGCGGACCTCCTCGAGCGCGACCTCGGCGTCGTGGCTGAGGTGCAGTCGGCCGAGGTGCTGTCGCGCTACCGCTACAACCAGAGCTTCGAGAGCCTGAACGCGATGGTGCCGACGGTGATCGTCATTCTGCTGATGTTCATCCCCGCGATCCTCATGGCGCTCGGCGTGGTGCGTGAGAAGGAGCTCGGCTCGATCACCAACCTTTACGTCACACCGGTCAGACGCCTCGAGTTCCTGTTCGGCAAACAGCTTCCCTACGTGGCGGTGGGGCTGGCAAATTTTCTGCTCATGACTTTTCTCGCGGTGACGCTGTTCGGCGTCGCGCTGAAGGGCAGCTTTGCCGCCCTGGCGCTGGGCGCGCTGCTCTACGTGCTGGCCACCACCGGCCTCGGCCTTCTGATCTCTTCCTTCACCCGCACGCAGATCGCCGCCCTGTTCGGCACGGCGATCGCCACCATGGTCCCGACGGTGCTGTTCTCCGGCATGATGCAGCCGGTCGCCTCGCTCGAGGGCGGTGCCGCCTTGATGGGGCAGGCCTTTCCGGCCGGCTACTTCATGCTCATCAGCGTCGGCACCTTCACCAAGGCGTTGGGCTTCGAGGAGCTGGCAAGAAGCTTCCTGGCCCTTGCGGCCTTCTTTCCGGTGCTGACCCTGCTGTCGGTGCTGTTGCTGCGTAAGCAGGAACGCTGAGCCGTGCGCAGCCTGAAGAACATCTTTCATCTGGGTGTAAAGGAGCTGTTCAGCCTGCGCCGCGACGTGGTGCTCATGGCCCTGGTCTTCTGGGCTTTCACCTTCTCGATCTACACCGCAGCCACCGGCATGTCGCACGATCTCAACAACGCGGCGATCGCCATCGTCGACGAGGACCGTTCGCAGCTTTCCGCGAGGATACGCGATGCCTTCCTGCCGCCCTATTTCGCGGAGCCCGATCTCATTTCATTCAGCGAGATCGACCCCGGCATGGATTTCGGGCGCTACACCTTCGTGGTGGTGATCCCGCCGCGCTTCGAAGCGGATGTCCTGGCCGGGCGCCAGCCGGCCGTGCAGGTGAACATCGATGCTACCGCCATGATGCAGGCGGGCATCGGCGACGGCTACATCAGCAGCATCGTCGCCCAGGAGGTGGCGGACTTCCTGGGCGAGCGGACAGGATCGGCGGCACCGGTGCGTCTGGAGGCGCGCTACGCCTTCAACCCCAACATCGATAGCTCCTGGTTCACCTCAGTGATGGAGATGATCAATCACATCACCATGCTGGCGATCGTGCTGACCGGCGCAGCCCTCATCCGCGAGCGCGAGCACGGCACTATCGAGCACCTCCTGGTGATGCCGCTGACACCTTTCGAGATCATGATGGCCAAGGTCTGGGCCAACGGCCTGGTGATCCTCGTCGCCGTGGCGCTCAGCCTATCCGTCGTCGTCGAGGCCGTGCTGGGAGTGCCGGTGGCGGGATCCCGCCTGCTGTTTCTCGGCGCCACCACGCTTTATCTCTTCTTCGCCACGGCGCTCGGCATTTTCCTCGCGACCCTCGCGCGCTCGATGCCGCAGTTCGGTTTGCTGTTCTTTCTCGTCATGTTGCCGATGAACATGCTGTCGGGCGGCGAGACGCCGACCGAAAGTCAGCCGGAGTGGCTG
>Ga0207773_100717_pt1 | contig 11652 bp, 11 predicted proteins | sample TtaePargueraPR_2_FD_187281 | JGI IMG/M metagenome (GOLD analysis project Ga0207773, IMG submission 187281) | Aerobic enrichment media microbial communities from Bioluminiscent Bay, La Parguera, Puerto Rico - Tt and M1 (3) (SPAdes) | ecosystem: Environmental > Aquatic > Marine > Unclassified ...
AAGGACCCGGCCTACGTGCGCGCCGACGCCGACCTCGACTACGCCGTCGAGAACACTGTCGACGGCGCCTTCTTCAACTCCGGCCAGTCGTGCTGCGGCATCGAGCGCATCTACGTCCACGAGAGCCTCTACAAGCCCTTCGTCGAGAAGTTCGTCGAGCTGACCCGCGGCTACGTGCTGGGCGATCCGCTCGACGCGAGCACGACGCTGGGGCCGATGGTGAAGACCGCGGCCGCCAACTTCGTGCGCGGGCAGATCGCGGCCGCCGTGCAGGCGGGCGCCACCGCGCACCTCGACCCGAAGGACTTCAAGGCCGACAAGCAGGGCACGCCCTACATGGCCCCTCAGGTGCTGACCGAGGTCACCCACGACATGTCGGTGATGACCGAGGAGAGCTTCGGCCCGGTCGTCGGCATCATGAAGGTGAAGAGCGACGAGGAGGCCGTGCGCCTGATGAACGATTCGGCCTACGGCCTCACCGCCTCGATCTGGACCAGGGACCTGGCAGCGGCCGAGGCGATCGGCGGCGAGATCGCGACCGGCACCGTATTCATGAACCGCGCCGACTACCTCGACCCCATGCTGGCCTGGACCGGCGTGAAGGATACCGGCCGCGGCGCCACCCTGTCGCAGGTCGGCTACGAGATGCTGACCCGCCCGAAGTCCTTCCACCTGCGCCATACCGTCTGAGGTCGCGCGGGCTCAGTGGCTGAGGGCGGCCTTCACCCGCTCCATGCCGACCAGGATGACGCTTTCCATCGCCCGGCGCGCACCCTCGACGTCGTGGCGGGCGATGGCCTCGACGATCGCCATGTGGGAATGCGCCACTTCGGCGATCTTTTCCTGCCCGGCGGCCGGCGAGCTCAGCTTGAAGATGCCGACCAGCGCGGCCTCGATGAGGTTGCCGACCGAGCGCATGAAGGGGTTCTTCGAGGCCTCGGCGAGCGCCAGGTGAAACGCCAGGTCGGCGAGCGCCAGGCTCTGCGCCGTGTGCTGCGGTTGGTCCATCGCCTCGGCGAGGCGGTGCAGGCCGGCGATGTCGGCCGGCGTAGCCTTCTCGGCGGCGAGGCCGGCGGCGAAGGGCTCGAAGGCCAGGCGGATCTCGCAGATGTGGGTGAGGAAGGCCTCATCGATGCCGGCGTCGAAGCGCCAAGTGAGCACGTCGGCGTCGAACAGGTTCCACGACTGGCGCTCTGTCACCCGGGTGCCGATGCGTGCCCGCGGCACGATGAGCCCCTTGGCGGAGAGCGTCTTCATCGCCTCGCGCAGCACGGTGCGTGAGACCTTGAATCGCGCCTCCAGTTCGGCGTCGCTCGGCAGCAGCTCGCCCTCGGCGATCTCGCCGGCCACGATGGCGCGGCCAAGCTGATCGACGACGTGCGCGTGGCTGGTGCGCGTTGTGCGCCCGGCAATGGTGTTTTCCAGCAGGCCCATGGCGCTAGGCCCTCTTCCCCCGCAGGCTCGGCCCCAGCAGCTTGCGCCGCAGGTCGGCGCGCTCGCTCCCCGACGCCCAGACTAGCGCTTTCTGCAGCAGAATGAAGCCGAACAGCAGCAGGCCGATGACGATCTTGGTCCACCAGCTCGACAGCGTGCCGTCGAAGATGATGTAGGTCTGGATCAGCCCCATGATGAGGATGCCGAGGAGCGTGCCGGCGACGAAGCCGGCGCCGCCGGTCAGCAGCGTGCCCCCGATCACCACGGCGGCGATGGCGTCGAGCTCGACGCCGACCGCCGCCAGCGAATAGCCCGCCGAGGTATAGAGCGAAAAGACGATGCCGGAGAGCCCGGCGAGGAATCCGGACAACGCGTAGATGGCGACCGTCGTGCGCGCGACCGGCACGCCCATCAGGCGGGCGGTCTGCACGCCGCCGCCCAGGGCGTAGACATAGCTGCCGAAGCGGGTGCGGTGGGCGAGCAGGATGCCGGCCAGGAAGACGATCAGCATGAGGCCGCCGATGAGCGTGAGCCGTCCGCCGCCGGGCATGCGCCAATAGAGATCCTGCAGGGTGTCGTAGAAGGGGTGCGTGACCGGCACGGACTCCACCGAGAGGACGTAGGCGAGGCCGCGTGCGAGGAACATGCCCGCCAGCGTCACGATGAAGGGCGGCATCTCCAGCAGGTGGATGATGCCGCCCATGGCGGCGCCGAAGCCGGTGGTCAGGAGCAGCACCAGGGCGAAGGCGGCGAGCGGATGGATCGGGGTCGATTCCAGCAGCACGGCGAGGAAGACGCCGGTGAAGGCGATCACCGAGCCGATCGAGAGGTCGATGCCGCCCGAGAGGATGACGAAGGTCATGCCGACTGCAGCGATGCCGAGGAAGGCATTGTCGGTGAGGAGATTGCCGACCACTCGCGTCGACAGCATGTTGGGGTACTGCAGCACGCAGAGGCTATAGGCGATGAGGAAGATCAGCACCGTGGCGGCCAGCGGCAGGAAGCGCGTCTTCATGGCGGACCTCCCGCGCCCTCGGGTTCGCGCGCCTTGGCAGGCAGCTGCGACGGCAGCGTCGGCGCAGCCGGGTTGCGCAGATAACCGTAAAGCGTCTGCGCCGCCGGCGACTGCAGCACCAGGATGACGACGATGATTGCCGCCTTGATGATGAGGTTGAACTCCGGCGGGAAGCCCGACAGCAGGATGCCGGTGTTCACCGACTGGATGATCATCGCCCCGAGCAGGGCGGCGACGATGGAGAAGCGCCCGCCGAGCAGCGAGGTGCCGCCGATCACCACGGCGAGGATGGCATCGAGCTCCAGCCAAAGCCCTGCGTTGTTGGCGTCGGCGCCCCGGATGTCGGCGGCGACGATGACGCCGGCGACCGCCGCGCAGAAGCCGGAGACGGCATAGACCGCCAGAAGCAGCACGCGGCTGTTGATGCCGCAGAGCGTGCTGGCGCGCCGGTTGATGCCGATCGCCTCGATGAGCAGGCCGAGCGCGGAACGGCGCACCGCGAGCGTCACCGCCGCGCCCAGCGCCAGCCAGATGAGCACCGGCATGGGCAGGCCGGCGAAGGCGCCGCTGCCGATGAAGATGAGGCCGGGATGGTTGAAGGTGAGGATGGCGCCCTCGGTGATGAGCTGGGCGATGCCGCGGCCGGCAACCATGAGGATGAGCGTGGCGACGATCGGCTGCATGCCGAGCACCGCCACCAGGAAGCCGTTCCACAGGCCGCAGGCGATGCCGGCCGCCGCGGCCAGCGCCAGCGCCGTCGCCAGGCTGCCGCCGCCGGTGATGGCCGCGGCCGCCACCGCGCCGGCGATCGCCATGACCGCACCGACCGAGAGGTCGATGCCGCGGGTGGCGATGACCAGCGTCATCCCGATGGCGAGCAGCGCCACCGGCGCGCCGCGGTTCAGCACGTCGACGAGACTGCCGTAGAGCCGGCCGTTCTGCACGGTGAGGTCAAAGAAGCCTGGAAACACCACGGCGTTCAAGGCGAGGATTGTCGCCAGCGCAATGAGCTGCGGCGCGAAGCGCTTCAGCGCGCCCGGCGTGCCGGCGATCATGCCTCACCCCCGTCGCTCTGATTGCTGCCGCCGTCGGAAGCGATGGCGTGGACGATGTGGTCGGGCGTCAGCGCGGCACCGGTCAGCTCGGCGACGTGGCGGCGGTCGCGCAGCACGAGCACGCGCGTGCTGTAGGCGACCAGCTCCTCCAGCTCGGAGGAGATGACCAGCAGCGACATCCCTTCGGCGCAGAGCCGCTCGATGAGGCGGATGATCTCCGCATGGGCGCCGACGTCGATGCCGCGCGTCGGCTCATCGAGGATGAGGAAGCGCGGGTTCAGCGCCAGCCAGCGGGCGAGGATCGCCTTCTGCTGGTTCCCGCCGGACAGCAGGCCCACCGGCTTTTCGCGATCGGAGGTGCGGATGTCGAGCGCCTGGATGTAGCGGTCGGCGAGGGCGTTCTGCTCGCGTCGTGGCAACGGGTGGGTCCAGCCGCGCCGTGCCTGCAGGGCGAGCGCGATGTTCTCGCGCAGGGAGAGCTCGGCGACGATGCCGGCGGTCTTGCGATCCTCCGGGCAGAAGCCGAAGCCGGCGGCCACGGCGGCGCGCGGCGTGGTCAGCGCGACGGCACGATCTTCGACGCGGGCCTCGCCGCTGTCGGCGCGCTCGACACCAAACAGCAGCTCCGCCGTCTCGGTGCGGCCGGAGCCGAGCAGGCCGGCAACGCCGATCACCTCACCCTGGCGCACCTCGAGGTCGAAGGGCGCGATGCGGCCTGTCTTGCCGAAGTTGCGGAACGACGCCACGGTGCGGCCGGTACTATCGGCCTGCGGCGCGCGCGCCTTGGTCTCCTCCTCCAGCACGCGGCCCAGCATCATGGTGACGAGTTCGATGCGGCCGATGTCCGCGGCGGCACGGCTGCCGACCAGGCGCCCGTTGCGCAGCACCGTCACGCGGTCGGCGATCTCGAAAACCTGGTCCAGGAAGTGGGTGATGAAGACGATGCCGAGGCCGCGGCGGCGCAGGTCGCGCACCACGGCGAACAGCATGCGGGTCTCCTGCGCATCGAGGCTGGCGGTCGGCTCGTCCAGAATGAGGACCTTGCCGGAAAGGCTGACCGCGCGTGCAATGGCGACGATCTGCTGGATGGCGACCGAGTAGCTGCCGAGCTCCGCGGCGACGTCGATGTCGAGGCCGTAGCCGGTCAGCATCTCGCGCGCGGCGCGCCGCATCGCGGCGGTCTGCACGAGGCCGAAACGCCGTGGCTGGCGGCCGAGGAAGAGGTTGTCGGCGACGCTCAGGTTCGGCAGCAGGTTGATTTCCTGGTAGACCGTGCCGATGCCGAGATGCTGCGCCTCCTGGGTGTCGCGCGGGTCGATCGCCACGCCGTCGAGCTCGAGCAAGCCGCCGTCGCGCCGGTAGGCCCCGGTCAGGCACTTGATGAGGGTCGACTTGCCGGCGCCGTTCTCGCCCAGCAGCGCATGCACCTCGCCGCGTCTCAGATCGAAGTCGACGCCATCCAGCACCAGGGCGCCGGGGAAGCGCTTGCTGACGCCGGTCGCGCGATAGAGAACGTCAGGAGTCGCCGCGTCCAAGAGCCCTGCCTCCCGAGGCCGCCGAAGCGAATGAAGGAGGTGCCGGCCCCCGCCGCGGCGAGGCGGAGAGAGCCGGCACGAGGGGAGCGATAGGGAGAACGCTCAGTAGCCGAGGTTCTTCTTTTCCTCGTAGACCTTCAGCGGATCGTCGGCCTGAGTGTAGAGCTTCGACTCCGTCTGGATCCACTTCGGCGGCAGGCTGCCGTCCTTGAAGTAGGCCTCCAGCACGTCGAAGGCCGGGCCCGCCATATTCGGGGTCAGCTCGACGGTAGCGTTGGCCTCGCCGGCGGCCATGGCCTGGAAGATGTCGGGCACCGCGTCGATCGAGACGACCAGAATGTCCTTGCCCGGCTGCAGCCCGGCCTCCTTGATGGCCTGGATGGCGCCGACCGCCATGTCGTCGTTATGGGCGTAGAGCGCGCAGATGTTCTTGCCGCCGTTCTCGGCCTTCAGGAAGCTCTCCATCACCTCCTTGCCCTTGGCGCGGGTGAAGTCGCCGGTCTGGCTGCGGATGATCTTCAGGTTGTCGTGGTCGGCGATGGCCTGTTCGAAGCCCTTCTTGCGGTCGATCGCCGGCGACGAGCCGGTCGTGCCCTGCAGCTCGACCACATTGCACTCCTTGCCGCCGACGGCTTCGGCCAGCCACTTGCCGGCGACATTGCCCTCGTGCACGAGGTCGGAGGTCACAGCCGTCATGTAAAGGTCGTCGGGCGCGTCGACCGTGCGGTCGAGCAGCACCACAGGGATGCCGGCGTCCTTGGCCTCCTCCAGCACGGAGTCCCAGCCGGTGGCGACGACCGGCGCCAGCAGGATGGCGTCGACACCCTGGGCGATGAAGGAGCGCACCGCCTTGATCTGGTTTTCCTGCTTCTGCTGGGCATCGGCGAACTTCAGGTCGATGCCACGCTCCTCGGCCTGCAGCTTGGTGAGCGTGGTCTCGGCGGCCCGCCAGCCCGATTCCGAGCCGATCTGCGAGAAGCCGATGGTCATGTCGTCAGCGAGTGCCGGCGGCGCGGCGACCGCCGCGAGCAGCGCGGCGCCGGCAAAGAGAGTCTTCACGTGGGTCTTAAAGGGCATGGGTTCCTCCCGGTTTGTGCTGTCTTGAATGCAGCTCGCCCTAAAAAATCATATAGTATGACTTTTGTAAACAGGGGAACGAAGACCGGCTTCGCGTTCTGCCTATGCGCGTGGGGAGGAGGCTGACCGAGGCGTCGGCCGGAAACGCAAAAGGCGGCCCGAAGACCGCCTCTTTGCCGTCTGCCCCCTCCTGAAGGGAGAGGGAATTGGAGCGGGCGATGAGATTCGAACTCACGACCCCAACCTTGGCAAGGTTGTGCTCTACCCCTGAGCTACGCCCGCACCGGAAGCGGGGAGATACCCGCTTTCAGAATACTTTGCAAGCCCCTCTTTGCGCCGCTCCGCGGCACCTCGCGGGGTCCGCCGGCCGCCGTTCGGGCGACCGCGAGAGAGGCTAATCGCCTTTCGCTACTCAAGGCTTAACGCAGTTCGGCGCGCCCTCGCGGGGGTGACAAAGCGGCGCCGGTCTGCTACGGCGCTGAGGTGAGTTAAACCTTCCCTCCAGCCTTTGTCGGGACGCCATGCCAGACGCTGAAACCGCCAGCGACGCCGAAACCCCGCTGCCGACCTCGCCGGAGGCGCTGCACGCCCGCCTCGCCGCGCTGGGCATCCCTTACAAGGTGGTCAGTCATCCGCCGGTCTTCACGGTGGAGGAGGCCAAGGCGCTGCGCGGCGAACTGCCCGGGCACCACATCAAGAACCTCTTTCTGCGCAACAAGAAGGGCCAGATGTGGCTGGTCACCTGCCTGGAGGACCGGGAGGTCGACTTGAAGGCCCTGGGCGAGCGGCTGGGCGCCGGGCGGTTCTCCTTCGGCAGCGCCGACCGGCTGATGACCTACCTCGGCGTGCGGCCCGGCGCCGTCACGCCCTTTGCCGTGATCAACGACAAGGAAGGTGCCGTCATCATGGTGCTCGACAGCGGCGTCATGGCCGACGGTCCGGTAAACTGCCATCCGCTGGTCAACACCATGACCACGGCGCTGGCCCCGGCGGACCTGGTGCGCTTTCTCGAGGCCGAGGACCACGCCCCGCAACTGCTCGATTTCTAGCCGCGGTTTTCCGGCGCCGGGCGCACAAGGCCTTGAGCCGCCGGGCGGACTTGCCCTCGGCCCCGAAAGCCGCCATTTATGCTGTAGAACCCGCCGGGCCCTTGCGCTGCGGCGGCGGAGCGATACAGCAGGCGAACGGAAAGTAGAGCATGGAACCGATCATCGGCGGCCCCGGCGGCCTCGGCGGGCGCAGCACCACAGCGCAGGCCGGCGCCGACGTCATCAAGGACAGCAGCCAGCAGACCTTCATGCAGGACGTCATCGAGGCCTCGATGTCGGTCCCCGTGGTGGTGGATTTCTGGGCCCCCTGGTGCGGTCCCTGCAAGCAGCTCGGCCCGCTGCTGGAGAGCGCGGTGAAGGCGGCGGCGGGCGCCGTGCGGATGGTGAAGATCAACGTCGACGAGAACCAGCAGCTCGCCGCCCAGCTGCGCATCCAGTCGATCCCCACGGTCTATGCCTTCTATCAGGGCCAGCCGGTCGACGGCTTCCAGGGCGCGCAGCCCGAAAGCGAGGTGAAGGCCTTCGTCGAGCGCCTGCGCAAGGCGGGCGCCGCCGGCCGCGGGCCCAGCCCGGTCGAGCAGGCCCTCGAGCAGGCGCAGGGCGCGCTCGAGGCCGGCGACAGCGAGACGGCCTCGGCCATCTTCGCGCAGGTGCTGCAGCACGATGCCGAGAACGCCCAGGCGCTGGCCGGGCTGATCGCCTGCCACCTCGCCGGCGGCGACGTCGCCGGGGCGCGGGAGCTGTTCGACGGCCTCGACGACAAAATGCGCGCCGACGCCGCCTTCGCCTCGGTCGCCGCGCAGATCGCCCTGCAGGAGCAGGCCGCCGACGCCGGCGAGATCCCGCTGTTGATGGAAAAGGTCGCCGCCAACCATAACGACCACCAGGCGCGCTTCGACCTGGCGATGGCGCTGCACGCGGCCGGCAAGCGCCAGGCCGCCGCCGACGAGCTGCTGGAGGTCGTCCGGCGGGACCGCAAGTGGAACGACGACGGCGCGCGCCGGCAGCTGGTGACCTTCTTCGAAGCCTGGGGACCGACCGACCCGCTGACCATCGAGACGCGGCGCCGGCTCTCCTCGCTGCTGTTCGCATGAGCCGTACGGCCTTCGATCCTGCCTTCGACGACCTGCCGCGGGTGCTGCCGATCTTCCCGCTGGAAGGCGTGCTGCTGCTGCCCGGCGGACGCCTGCCGCTGAACATCTTCGAGCCGCGCTACCTCGCGATGTTCGACGACTCGCTGGCGAGCAACCGGCTGATCGGCATGATCCAGCCCTGCGAGGACGGCAAGGAGGCGAAGGCCCCGAAGGTCTACGAGACGGGCTGCGTCGGCCGCATCACCTCCTTCACCGAGACCGACGACGGGCGCTACCTGGTGACGCTCTGCGGCCTCATCCGCTTCGACGTGGTGCGCGAGCTGCCGTCGCGCAGCTACCGCCAGGTGGAGCCGGACTTCACACGCTTCGCCGGCGACCTGAAGGAAGACCGCAGCAAGATCGACCGCGACCGCCTCATGCAGGTGCTGAGCGCCTATTTCGAGGCCAATGCCATCGAGGGCGACTGGGAGGCGATCGAGCAGACCGGCGACGAGCGCCTCGTCACCTCGCTGGCGATGATCTGCCCGCTGGGCGCGCCGGAGAAGCAGGCGCTGCTGGAATCCATGACGCTCACCGAGCGCGCCGAGGCGCTGACCGCCATCATGGAGATGGCGACCCACGGAAGCCCGGGTGGCCGCGAGGGCGAGAGCGAGGCGAAGCGCCACTGAGCAGGCGGAGGGAACCGCACCATGAATCACTACACCGTCGACCCCAAGCTGCTGGAGATCCTGGTGTGCCCGCTGACCAAGGGGCCGCTGGAATACGATGCCAAGGCGCAGGAGCTGATCAGCCGGCAGGCGCGCCTCGCCTATCCGATCCGCGACGGCATCCCCATCATGCTGGTCGACGAAGCACGCCAGCTCGACGAGTGAGGCGGGAGCCGCCGCGATGAACGCCAGGACCGTGCAGGAAGACGAAGCGCAGGCCTTCGACACCACCCACTGGCCGACGGAGATCAAGTATCTCTCCGCCGAAAAGAAGCTGGAGGTGAGCTTCGACAGCGGCGAGACCTTCACCTATCCGGCGGAGTTCCTGCGCGTCGAGAGCCCTTCGGCCGAGGTGCAGGGCCATGGCCCGGGGCAGAAGCAGATCGTCGCGCGGCGCCGCCACGTCGGCATCATGGAGATCGAGCCGGTCGGCAACTATGCGGTGCGCCTGAAGTTCGACGACCTCCACGACAGCGGCATCTACTCCTGGCAATACCTCTATCGCCTGGGGCGCGAGCAGGGCGCGCTCTGGCAAACCTACCTGGACAATCTCGCCGCCCGCGGCCTCAGCCGCGACCCCTGAGGGGACGGCTGCGGCCGCAGGCCCCTGACGCAAATCCGCCGCAGCCGGCGTCGCGCGGCGGCAAGACGCTTTCCGCCGCTGTGCCAAGCTGAGGTGCCGCCCGCTGCCCTTGGGGGAGTTCCGCATGGCACCCGACACCGTCCTTCTCGCCCCCGAGCGCACGCCGCCGGTCGATCTCGCCGCGCTGCGCACCTGGCGGCTCGGTCGCCTGCGCCAGGAGCTGCGGGCGAGGGACTATGCCGGCGCGCTGCTCTACGACCCGATCAACATCCGTTACGCCTGCGACGCCCGCAACATGCAGGTCTGGTGCCTGCACAATGCGGTGCGCTACGTCTTCGTGCCGACCGAGGGGCCGGTCGTGCTGTTCGACTTCCACAACTGCGCGCACCTCTCCGCCGGCAACGAGGTGGTGAGCGAGGTGCGGCCGGCCGTCGGCTGGTTCTACTTCGCCGCCGGCGACCGCTGCGCCGAGTTCGCCCGGCGCTGGGCGGCGGAGGTCGCCGACCTGGTGGCGCGCCACGGCGGAGGGAACCGACGCCTCGCCATCGACAAGTGCGAGCCGCTCGGGATCGCCGCGTTGGCCGCGCATGGCATCGAGGCGTTCGACGGCCAGGAGGTGATGGAGCGCGCGCGCCGCATCAAGGGGCCCGAGGAGGTCGCCTGCCTGAAGGCCTCGGTCGGCGTTTGCGAGGCGGCGATGGGCGCCATGCGCGCTGCCCTGGTGCCGGGCATGACGGAGAACGAGCTGTGGTCGATCCTCAACCAGGTGAACGCCGCGCGCGGCGGCGAGTGGATCGAGACGCGCCTGCTGGCGGCCGGGCCGCGCAGCAATCCCTGGTTCCACGAGTGCGGCGACGCGATCATCGCGGCCGGCGATCTCGTCAGCTTCGACACCGACATGATCGGCCCCTATGGCTACTGCGCCGACGTCTCGCGCAGCTTCCTCTGCGGCGAGGTGAAGCCGACGGACGAGCAGCGCCGCCTCTACGCTCTCGCCTGGGAGCAGATCCACTTCAACATGGCGCTGCTGAAGCCCGACCTAGGATTTCGCGAATTGGCCGAGCGCGCATGGCGCCTGCCGGCGAGCTGCGCGGCCAACCGCTACTCCGTTGTGGTACACGGCGTCGGCCTCTGCGACGAATATCCGGCGGTGGTTTACCTGGAGGACTTCGACGGCGCCGGCTATGACGGGGTTTTCGAGGCCGGCATGGCGGTCTGCGTCGAGAGCTACATCGGCGAGGTCGGCGGCCGCGAGGGCGTGAAGCTGGAGCAGCAGGTGCTGATCACCGAGACGGGCATCGAGCCGATTTCAACTTTCGCCTTCGAAGACGCGCTGCTGGCGAAAGAAGTCTAAAGCGCTTCGCCCTTCACCAGGCGCGGCAGGTCGCCGACCAGGCCCATGGCGTGGCGCATGAAGAAGCGCTTCAGCGGCGGCACGCGGTTCACCGCGGCAAGGCCGAGGTCGCGCAGCAGGCGCAGCGGCGGCAGGTCGTTGGAGAACAGCCGGTTCAATGAATCGGTGGCGGCGATGAGCGCCATGGTGTCGAGCCGTCGCCAGCGCTGGTAGCGCTCCAGCACCGTGGCGTCGCCGACGTCGAGGCCGAGGCGGCGCGCATCGACCATGCACTCGGCGAGCGCGGCCACGTCACGCAGCCCGAGGTTCAGTCCCTGGCCGGCGATCGGGTGGATGCCGTGCGCGGCGTCGCCCACCAGTGCCAGCCGCGTGTCGATCATGCGCTCGGCGAGCAGCAGCGAGAGCGGATAACTCCAGCGGCGGCCGCCCCACAGCGACAGCCGCCCCAGCGAGTCGCCGAAGCGGCGCTGCAGCTCCTGGGCGAAGGCCGCCTCGTCGAGGGCGAGCATCGCCGGCGCGAGCGCGCGCCGCTCCGTCCACACGAGAGACGAGCGGTGCACCGTCTCGCCGGTGCCGTCCGGCGCGTCGGTCATCGGCAGCAGCGCGAAGGGCCCCGACGGCAGGAAGTGCTCGTGCGCCACGCCCTCGTGCGGCAGCGTGTGGGCGATGGTCGCCACGATGGCGGTCTGCGCGTAGTCGAGCTCGGTCACCCGGATGCCCGCCGCTTCGCGCTGGGTCGAGCGGCGGCC
>Ga0207773_100719_pt1 | contig 11627 bp, 9 predicted proteins | sample TtaePargueraPR_2_FD_187281 | JGI IMG/M metagenome (GOLD analysis project Ga0207773, IMG submission 187281) | Aerobic enrichment media microbial communities from Bioluminiscent Bay, La Parguera, Puerto Rico - Tt and M1 (3) (SPAdes) | ecosystem: Environmental > Aquatic > Marine > Unclassified ...
GGTCCGGCCTCGCCCGGCACCTGCTGGTAGACGGTGAGGCGGCGGCGCAGCGTCTCCGGCAGGCGGGCGACCGCGGCCGGGACCAGCTCGTTGAACACACGCGCGCCCTGGCTGCCACCAACCACCAGCAGGGTAAGGGGCCCGTCGGCGGTCGGTGCCGCGTAGGGCTTCTCGCCCACTGCGGCGATCGCCTGGCGCACCGGATTGCCGGTGAGCCGCAGCTTGGCCCGGTCCTGCGGCGCGACACCCTCGACCCTGCCAAAGCAGGTGGCGATGATGCCGGCGCGACGCGCCAGCAGGCGGTTGGCGCGGCCCAGCACCGAGTTCTGCTCGTGCAGCACCACGCGCAGGCCGCGATGAGCAGCCGCCAGCACGGTCGGCACCGAGGGATAGCCGCCAAAGCCGACGGCAACCTCGGCGCCGCAGCGTTTCAGGTGGCCGCGCGCCTGCAGGTAGCCGAGGCCGAGCGACAGGGTCGAGCGCAGCTGCTTCACCAGGCCGGCGCCGGCCATGGCGCCGGCGGCGATGCGGAAAGTCTCGACGCCGGCGAGGTCGCCGCGGAAGCCGCCGCCGCGGGCATCGGTGACCAGCGCCACGCCGACGCCGCGCGTCATCAGCTCGCGCGCCAGCGCCTCGGCCGGGAACATGTGGCCGCCGGTGCCGCCGGCGGCCAGCGCGACCTTGCGGGGAACCTGCATGGCGGTGGCCATCACAGCGCCTCCCCGCCGACGCGCCGGCGCGTCAGCGCCAGCAGCATGCCCATGCCGAGCGCCAGCGCCATCAGCGAGGAGCCGCCGTAGCTGAGGAAGGGCAGGGTCATGCCCTTGGTCGGCATGAGGTGCAGGGTGGAGGCCATGTTGATGAAGGCCTGCAGGCCGAACTGCACGAGCAGGCCGCTGGCCGCCAGCATGACGAAGAGCGAGTTCTCGCCGAGCAGCCGGGTGAAGCCGCGCAGCACCACGAAGGCGAAGAGGCCGAGGATGATGAGGCAGGCGATCAGCCCCATCTCCTCGCCGGCGACGGCGAAGATGAAGTCGGAGTGGGCGTCGGGCAGCTGCGCTTTCACGGTGCCCTCGCCGGGGCCGCGGCCGAGCAGGCCGCCGTTTACGAAGGCCTCGAGCGAGCGGTTGATCTGGTAGCGGTCGCCGGCGGCAGGGTCGAAGAAGGAGTCGACCCGCGCGGTCACGTGCGGCAGCGCGAAGTAGGCGGCGACCAGTCCGCCCGCGCCGACGACGGCGAGGCCGGCGATCCACGCCAGCGGCAGGCCGGCGAGGAAAAGCTGCGTTCCCCAGATGGCGCTCAGCAGCACCGCCTGGCCGACGTCCGGCTGCATGAGCAGCAGCGAGACCACGACGACCCACAGGACGATCGCGATGCGGGCGCCGGGGATGCCCGTCTCCTCGCGGTCGAGCGAGAACAGCCAGGCGGAAACCACCGCGAAGCAGGGCTTGGCGAACTCGGAAGGCTGCAGCGAGAAGCCGGCGACGTTGATCCAGCGCGTGGCGCCCTTGATCTCGGCGCCTGCCACCAGGGTGAGCACCAGAAGGCCGACGGAGGCGAGCAGGCCGAGGCAGGCGAGGCGCCGGACCCAGCGCGGTGTGGCCAGCGAGATGGCGATCAGCAGCGCGGCCGCGAAGGGCAGCAGAACGATCTGGCGGCTGGCGAGCTGGAACGACTGCAGGCCGATGCGCTCGGCGGCCGCCGGCGAGGCCGCCAGCATGAGCAGTGCGCCGAAGCCCATGAGAGCGATCAGCGACAGCAGGGTCCAGCGGTCGACGGTCCACCACCAGCGGCCCATCAAGCTGGTATCGGTGCGCGCGAAGCTGTTCATGCGGTGCCCCCCTGGTGCAGGGTGGGCGACTTCAATGCACCGGGCTCCAGCGCACCGCGCTCGCCGGGCAGCGCGTTCACGGCCTCAACGAAAGCCTCGCCACGCTTTTCGAAGTTCGGGAACTGATCGAAAGAGGCGCAGGCCGGTGACAGCAGAACGACGCTGCCCGGGAGGTGGGTGGCGGCGTCTCTCGCTGCCGTCACGGCCTGCGCAATGGTGCCGGACAGGGAAACCGGCACGTGACCTTCGAGGGTTCTCGCGAAATCCTCCGCCGCCTCGCCGACGAGGAAGGCATGGGCGATGCGTCTGTAGTAGGGCTCCAGCCCGGCGAGGCCGCCTTCCTTGGCACGCCCGCCGGCGATCCACAGGATGCGGTCGTAGCAGACCAGGGCCTTGGCGGCGGCGTCGGCGTTGGTCGCCTTGGAATCGTTGATGTAGGGCACGCCGTCGATCACCGCGACGATCTGCTGGCGGTGCGCCAGGCCCGGGAAGCTGCGCAGGCAGGCGCAGATCACCGCGGGATCTACGCCCAGCGCCTTGCAGGCGGCATAGGCGGCCGCGGCGTTCTGGCCGTTGTGCGCGCCGGGCAGGCTCGGCACCTCGCGCAGGTCGATCGCGGCGACCCGCCGGCCGTCGCTGTCGTCGGTCAGCACGCCGTCCTGGACGTAGACGCCGCCCGGCACCGCGCGCTCGCCGGAGATGCCGACGACGTTCTGCTCGTCGGCCGCCTTCAGCGCCTCGTAGATGCCGCGGCTGGTGGCGTCGTCGACGCCGACCACGGCGGTGCGCGGCCGCGTCTGGCGGTGGAAGATCAGGCGCTTGGCCTTCACGTAGCCCTCGAAGCCGCCGTGGCGGTCCAGGTGGTCCGGCGTGATGTTCATCAGCACCGCGACGTCGAAGGTGATCGAGAGGGTGAGCTCGAGCTGGTAGGAGGACATCTCGAGCACGTAGATGCCGCCGCTCTCCAGCGGCTCCAGGGTGAGGGCCGGCGTGCCGAGGTTGCCGCCGACTTCCACCTGGCGGGCGGAGAGCTTCAGGATGTGGCCGATGAGCGCGGTGGTGGTCGATTTGCCGTTGGTGCCGGTGATGCCGACGTAGCTGGCGTTGCGTTGCGCGCGCGCCAGCAGCTCGATGTCGCCGATGATCTCGACGCCGTGCCGCTTCGCCGCGGCGACGACCGGGTGCGGCTGCGGAAAGCTGTGCGGGATGCCCGGCGAGAGGATCAGGCTGGTGACCTCCTGCCAGTTGACCCCGTTGAGGTCGACCAGCGGCACCCCGGCGGCGCGTGCCTTGGCGCGCGAGTCCTCGCTGTCGTCCCAGGCCCAGACCTCCGCGCCCGACGCCTGCAGCGCCCGGGCAGCGGCCAAGCCCGACTTGCCGAGGCCGAGCACGGCCACCGGCAAGCCGGCGAAGAAGCTGAGATCGATGCGGGAAGCGGGCACGGGGGCGGGCGAGCTCCTTATCTCAGCTTGAGGGTGGCGAGGCCGGCGAGGGCCAGGATGGAGGCGATGATCCAGAAGCGGATCACGATGGTCGGCTCGGCCCAGCCCTTCTTCTCGAAGTGGTGGTGCAGCGGCGCCATGCGGAAGACGCGCTTGCCGGTAAGCTTGAAGGACATCACCTGGATGATCACCGAGACGGTCTCCAGCACGAAGAGACCGCCGATGATGGCGAGCACCAGCTCGTGCTTGGTGACCACGGCGATGGAGCCGAGTGCGCCGCCACAGGAGAGCGAGCCGGTATCGCCCATGAAGACCATGGCCGGCGGCGCGTTGAACCAGAGGAAGCCGAGTCCTGCCCCGACCAGGGCGCCGCAGAACACCGCCAGCTCGCCGGTGCCGGGCACGTAGTGCACCTGCAGGTAGTCGGCGAAGACCGTGTTGCCGACCAGGTAGGCGATGAGCGCGAAGCAGCTCGCGGCGATCATCACCGGCACGATGGCAAGGCCGTCGAGCCCATCAGTCAGGTTCACGGCGTTAGAGGCGCCGACCATGACGAAGACGGCGAAGGGGATGAAGAAGTAGCCGAGGTTCACCAGAAACGCCTTGAGGAACGGCACCGCGAGGTGGGTGTCGATGTTCGGCGGCGCGATGTCGGAGATCCACAGTGCCACGCCCGTCGAGATCAGCACCTGGATGAGCAGCTTCAGGCGGCCGGGCAGGCCGTCGCTGGAGCGCTTGGTGAGCTTCAGGTAGTCGTCGATGAAGCCGACGCCGCCGAAGCCGCAGGTCACGATGAGCACGCACCAGACGTAGCGGTTGGTGAGGTCGGCCCACAGCAGCGTCGAGATGGTGAGCGCGATGAGGATCAGCACGCCGCCCATGGTCGGCGTGCCTTTCTTGGTCAGCAGGTGGCCTTCCGGGCCGTCGCTGCGGATCGGCTGGCCTTCGCCCTGCTTGGAGCGCAGCCAGTCGATGACCCGCGGACCGATGAGGAAGGCGATGGTGAGGGCGGTGATCACCGCGCCGCCGCTGCGGAAGGTCAGGTAGCGGAACAGGTTGAACAGCGGCACGCCGTCGGCGAGGGGGACGAGCAGGTTATAGAGCATCGGCGGGCGTTTCCTACTGTCCGTTCTTCTTGGTGCCGAGGGCGAGGAGCGCCTCGACGACCACCGCCATGCGGCTGCCGAGTGAGCCCTTCACCAGCAGGTGATCGCCCGGCCGCACGGCGTCGCGGACGAGCGCGGCAAGCGCCTTGGAGTCGGCCGCGTGGCCGCCGCGCCGCGCCGGCGGCAGCTTGTCGTAGAGCGCCGCCATGCCGGCGCCGCAGCAGAACACCAGGTCGATGGCGGCGGCCGAGAGCGGCTCGGCGAGGCCGGCGTGCATCTGCTCGGCCTGGTCGCCGAGCTCCAGCATGTCGCCCAGCACCGCGATGCGGCGGCCGCCGTCGCCGACGGTCGCGCGGCCGAGCACCTCGAAGGCGGCGCGCATGGAGGTCGGATTGGCGTTGTAGCTGTCGTCGATGAGGCGGAAGGCGCCCTTGGGCGTTACGATCTCGTGACGCTCGCCGCGGCCCTTCAGCGGCTTCAGGTTGGCGAGCTGCGCGGCCGCCGTCACCACATCGGCGCCGGCCGCGCCGACGGCCGCCAGCACCGCCAGCGAGTTCATCACCCAGTGGGTGCCCGGCATGGCAAGGCAGTAGTCGATCTGCTTGCCGCGGATGCTGGCGGTCACCGCGCTGCAGGTGGCATGCAGCGAGCAGTCGATCAGCCGCGCGTCCGCCTCCTTGTGGCGGCCGAAGGAAAGGATGCGGGTGATACCGGCATCCTCCGCCCTGGTACAGAGGTGGTGGAAGAGGGCGTTGTCGCGGTTCAGCACGGCGGTGCCGTTGGCGTCCATGCCCTCGAAGATTTCCGCCTTGGCATCGGCGATCTCGGTGATCGAGGCGAAGTTACCGATGTGCGCCGGCTCGATGTTGGTGATGATGGCGACGTGCGGGCGCACCAGGCCGGTCAGCTCGCGGATCTCGCCGGGGTGGTTCATGCCCAGCTCGAAGACGCCATAGGCGGCGTCGCGCTCCATGCGCGCGAGGCTGAGCGGCACGCCCCAGTGGTTGTTGAAGCTGCCGATGCTGGCCGAGGTCACGCCCTGCGGCGCGAGGCAGAGGCGCAGCGCCTCCTTGGTGCCGGTCTTGCCGACCGAGCCGGTGACGGCGATGAGGCGCGCCGTGCTGCGCGCGCGCGCGGCGGTGCCGAGCCGCCACAGCGCGGCGAAGGTATCGTCGACGATCAGCAGCGGCATCGACTCATCGATGCCGTCGGCGCGGCGGTGCACCATGGACGCGGCGGCGCCGGCCTTGATCGCCTTGCCGGCGAAGTCGTGGCCGTCGAAGGTCGGCCCCTTCAGCGCGATGAAGAGGTCGCCGGGCGCGACGCTGCGCGAATCGATGGAGACGCCGGTCGCCTGCCAGTCGCGGGTGTTGCGCCCGCCGGTCGCCTGGCGGGCCTCCTCCGCGCTCCACAGGACGGCGCTGGCTGCGGCAGGGCTCACACGGCACCTCCGCCCAGCTTGGAAATGGCGGTCCGGGCGACGTCGCGGTCGTCGAACGGCAAGACTTGTCCCCCAACAATCTGGCCACTCTCATGGCCCTTGCCGGCAATGACCAGCACGTCGCCCGGACCCATAGCGGCCACCGCGGTGGCGATGGCCGCCCCCCGATCGCCGATCTCTTCCGCGCCCGGGGCCTCGGCCAGCATCTCCTGGCGGATCGCCGCCGGGTCCTCGCTGCGCGGGTTGTCGTCGGTGATGATGGCGTGGTCGGCGAGCGTCGCGGCGATGCGGCCCATGATCGGGCGCTTGCCGCGGTCGCGGTCGCCGCCGCAGCCGATGATGACGAAAAGGCGGTTCTCGGCATGCGGGCGCAGCGCCTTCAGCACCGTCTCCAGCGCGTCGGGCGTGTGCGCGTAGTCAACGTAGACATGCGCGCCGGCGGGCGTGGCGCCGACCAGCTCGACGCGGCCCGGCACGCCGGTGAGGCGCGCGAGGGCGGCCACGGCCTCCTCGACGTCGGCGCTGCCGCCCAGCACCAGGCCCAGCGCGGCCAGCGCGTTGCCGGCCTGGAAGGCGCCGGCCACCGGCAGCGCGATATCGCGGGTCATGCCGAAAATCTCGACGCGCAGATCCTGGCCCGTCGCCGTCGGCTGCTGTTCCAGCAGGCGCAAGTCGGACCGGGAGTGGCCATAGGTGATCAGCCTCACCCCGCGCGCGCGGGCCGCCTCGACGAAGGCGGCACCGGCGGGATCGTCGATATTCACCACGGCGGCGCCGTCCGGCTGCAGCAGCTCGCGGAACAGCCGCAGCTTGGCCGCCAGATAGGCTTCCATGGTGCCGTGGTAGTCGAGGTGATCGCGCGTCAGGTTGGTGAAGGCTGCGGCACTGACCCGGATTCCATCGAGTCGATACTGGTCTAAGCCGTGGCTTGAGGCTTCCAGCACAACGTGATTGACGGAATCACGGGCCAGCGTCGCAAGGCAGCGGTGCAGCTCCACCGGGTCCGGCGTGGTCAGCGAGGCCGGTGCATCGGCGCGCGGCGGCTGCAGGCCGAGCGTGCCGAGACTGGCCGAGGCGTGACCCAGGGCTTGCCAGAGTTGTCGGGTGAAGCTGGCGACCGAAGTCTTGCCATTCGTGCCGGTGACGGCGGCGACCGTCGCCGGCTGGCGTCCATAGAAGCGGGCGGCGAAGAGCGCGAGCCGGCGCCGCGGGTTGTGGTCGGTGACGAGGGCGACCGGCCGCGCCCCAGGGGCTTTTGGGGCCGGCAGCACGGTGCCCTCCGGCGCCAGCACCGCGGCGGCGCCCTGGTCGATAGCCTGCGGAATGAAGTCACGGCCGTCGGCGCGGCTACCGGGCAGCGCGGCGAAAAGGTAGCCGACGGCGACCTTGCGGCTGTCCGCCGTCAGGCCGCTGATCTCCACCTCCGCCACTGCCGCACCCGGCCGCATACCTTCCGTGTCTCCCTTCAACAGCTCAGTTAGACGCAAGCTGGCGCCCTTCCGCTCTCATCTCGATATCCGCGATCATCTCCTGGATCATCGCTTCGCCGTCGTCGTGCGGCGCGATGCCCAGCAGCGGCGCGATGCGCGCGATGACGCGTCCGGCCAGCGGCGCAGCGACCCAGCCGCCGGTCGCGTAGCCGTAGGTCTGCTTGGTCGGCTTCGGCTCGTCGAGCATCGCGAAGACGACGTAGCGCGGATCGTCCATCGGGAAGGCGCCGACGAAGGACGCAATGCGGGAGTTGCGCGCGTAGCCGCGGCCTTTGGCCTTGTCCGCCGTGCCGGTCTTGCCGCCGACGAGGTAGCCTTCCGCGTTGGCCTTGCTGCCGGTGCCCTTCACCACGCCGAGGCGCATGAGCTCGCGCATCTGCTGCGAGGTCTTGGCAGAGATCACCCGCTCGCCATGCGGGGCTTCTGCCGCGTCCTGGCGCAGCAGCGTCGGGCGCACCGAGTAGCCGCCGTTCACGATGGAGGCGACCGCGGCAGCCAGCTGCAGCGGCGAGACCGCGAGGCCGTGGCCGTAGGAGATCGTCATGGTGTTGATCTCGCGCCACGGTGAGGGGACCAGCGGGTCGCCGACCTCGCCGATCTCGACCGCCGCCGGCTGCAGCAGCCCGAGATCCTTCAGGAAGGACTGCTGCGCCGGCGTGCCGGCGTCCATCACCATATGCACGGTGCCGATGTTGCTGGAGTACATGAAGATCTCCGGCACCGACAGCCAGCGGTTCTTCGGATGGAAATCGCGGATGGTGAAGCGCGCCACGCGGATCGGCTGGCGCACGTCATAGCCGTCGGCGAGGGTCACCACGCCGCGGTCGAGCGCCATGGCGGTGGTGAAGATCTTGAACACCGAGCCCATCTCGTAGATGCCGAGGCTGGCGCGATTGAAGCGCGCATCGGAGTCGGCGGTGCCCGCGTTGTCGGGATCGAAGGTCGGCAGCGAAACCATGGCCAACAGCTCGCCGGTCCTGGCGTCCATCACCACGCCGGCGGCGCCGATGGCGGAGAACTCCTGCATCGCGCCGGCCAGCTCGCCCGCCAGCAGGTGCTGGACCCTGAGGTCGATGCTGAGCGGCAGCGGTTCGGCCGAGCCGCGCAGCACCTCGTCGAAAGACTGCTCGATGCCGGCGAGGCCGCGATTGTCGACGTCGGTGAAGCCGACCACGTGCGGGGTCAGCGTGCCGTGCGGATAGAAGCGGCGCTGCTCGCGCTGGAAGTAGAGTCCGGGAATACCGAGAGCATTCACCGCGTATTCCTGGCGCGGCGTCAGGTTGCGCTGCAGCCACACGAAGCTGCGCCCGCTGGCGAGCTTGGCGCGCAGCTCGCCGGGGCTCAGCGTCGGCAGCACGGCGGCGATCTGCTCGGCGGCGCTCTCGGGATCGCGCACATGCTGCGGATTGGCGTAGAGCGAGGCCGTCGGCATGGTGGTGGCGAGAACGACGCCGTTGCGGTCGACGATGTCGGCGCGGCCGGTTTCCAGCGCGTCGGAGGCGAGGCTGCGCGCGAGCGAGGGCTCGTGCTCGGTCGACAGCAGGCCGAGGTCGACGAGTCGCCAGCCGATCAGCGTGAAGGCGAGGGCGAAGCTCATAGCGGCGACCACCAGGCGCGTGCGGCCCGTCTCCAGCGCCTGCTTGCGGCTGCCTTCCAGGCGGATGGTCGCCGACCGCAGATTGACGGGGCGCCCGCCCATGAGGTCGTAGTGAGGCAGCTCGCGCGCGTGCAGGTCGCGCGGCATCGCCGGGGGCAGCGGCTGGCGCAGGGGCTTGCTGATGAAGCGGCGGATCATGGGCGGAGCGCTCCGGCTGCGGGCAGGGTCACCCCCAGGTGCACTGCGGGCGCGTTGACGAGTGTCGCCGGCGAGTCGCGCGCGGGCTCGTCGGCCTCGGGCAAGGCGTCTTCCGGCGCACCGGGCAGCGGCAGGTCTTCGAAGCCCACGACACGCTCGGCGGGGATCGGCGCGAGGCCGAGGTGACGCTCCGCCAGGGCGGCGATGCGCGCCGGGCTGTTGAGGTAGCTCCACTCCGCCTCCAGCACGTGCACCGCCTCCTGGTCCTCCAGGATGCTGTGCTGGGTGACGGCGATCTCGTCTTCCAGCACGCGCACCTCCTGCTTGATCTGGAACAGGATGAGGGCGGTGACCGAGCCGGCGATCAGCCAGCAGACGATGACGAAGCGCTTCATGCGGCCTGCCTTCCGTTCGGCCCGCGGGCGGGGGCGGCGGTGCGCTCGGCGGCGCGCAGCTGAGCCGAGCGGGCGCGCGGGTTGGCGCGGCATTCCGCCTCGTCCGGTCGGCGGGTGCCGCTGAACAGCAGGGTGAAGGTGGCTGCCCTGTCGCTGCCGGCCTCGGTGGGCGGCGCGTGGCGCGAGCCGCCGGCTTGGCGGCCGCTGCGCTCGCGCAGGAACTGCTTCACGATGCGGTCTTCCAGCGAGTGGAAGGTGACGATAGCAAGGCGGCCGCCGGGCGCGAGCAGCGCCTCGGCGGCGTCGAGGCCGCGCTCCAGCTCGCCGAGCTCGTCGTTCACGTAGATGCGCAGGGCCTGGAAAGTGCGCGTTGCCGGATCGATCGGCTTGGCACCCTTCTGCGGCCGCGCCGGCTTCACCACGCCGCGGACCAGCTCGGCCAGCTCACCGGTACGCGTCAGCGGCCGCTCGGCGCGGGCGGCGACAATGGCGCGCGCCACCTGGCGGGCACGGCGCTCCTCGCCGTAGCTATAGATAATGTCAGCCAGCTCCTCCTCGGGCAGGCGGTTCACCACTTCCGCAGCGCTCGGCCGCCCCTCGGCGTCGGGGCCTTCCATGCGCATGTCGAGAGGGCCGTCGGCGCGGAACGAGAAGCCGCGCTCCGGCTCGTCGAGCTGCATGGAGGAAACGCCGAGGTCGAGGGTGACGCCGTCGACCGCGCCGAGGCGGTCCGCGAGCAGCTGCGCCATGTCGCCGAAGCAGCCTTCGATAACCGTCAGGCGGCCCGGGAACGCGCCGGCCAGCGCACGACCGCGCGCGACGGCGGCCTTGTCGCGGTCGATCGCGACGACGGTGCAGTCCGCCGCCTCCAAGAGGCCGCGGCTGTAGCCGCCGGCGCCGAAGGTGCCGTCAACGTAAATGGCGCCGTCGCGCGGCGCCAGGGCATCCAACACTTCTTTCAGCAGGACCGGCCGATGGCCGCCGCCGCCTGTCTCTGGCCGCCCGGTCATCGTCCGCCTCCCGGCAGGGTCGGGCGCTGCTCGCGCACGCGCTGGCGGGCCGCCGCCTTGTGAGCGGCGAGGCGCGCCGGCTCCCAGATCTGGAACAGCTTGCCCATGCCGACGAAGGCCGCCTTGTCGGTGATGCCGGCGAAGTCGCGCAGGTCGACGGGCAGCTGGATGCGCCCGGTGCTGTCGAACGACAGCTGCTGGGATTCCGCGAAGATCGTCGTCGCGAGGTCGTCGTGGGTCTCGGAGAACAGCGCGATGTCCTGCACCCGCGAGTCGAGCTGTTCCATGAAGTCCCAGCCGCAGCCCTCGACGCAGTCGGCGCGCAGCGAGGGGAAGGCGACGATGCCCTGGAACGGCAGCCCGGCGAGCGCAGAGCGGAACGCAGCCGGGACGGACACCCGCCCCTTCTGGTCCACCTTGTTCTCGTGCGTGCCGATGAAGATCGCCACTGAGTTCCCCTGCGGCTTCCGGGCCGCTCATCCGGTTCCCATTGCCCCGACGGATCAAAGAGTTGGCAAAGCTTGCCGAAGCCTACCCTCAGAATGGGACAGTTTGGGATATCATGGGATAGCATGGGTGTCAATGCCGCGGAGAAGTAATTATTGCGGGTTAACAAGAGCTTAAAGTGTCCAATTCAGGGCCCGCTCATGTAGTTGTGGCAGCCCTTGTGCCTCTGATCTGGAAAACCACAAGCAACGGACAGATGAACCTGCCTCTGAAATCTGTTCGTCGTTTGTTCTTAGCGAGACAAAAAAGTGGCGCCAGCGGGGCGCTTATGCGCCCCCGCCGCGGAAACCGGCGGGTTCGGCGGGAAGGAAGGCGGACAGTAAAACGCCAGACGGCCTGTAAGCCGGGTTCTGTCCCATGGTGTCCCATGGGGATGGCCATTCATCTGGGACGCCGGTTGCCCGGCGCCTCGCGCGATCGACCCGGACGGCGGCGCGGAAACCCGCGTGGCGCGGCCCGAAGGCCCGCCCGGCCGTCCCTACTTGATCTTGCTCCGGGTGGGGTTTGCCGTGCCGCCCCCGTTGCCGGGGGCGCGGTGCGCTCTTACCGCACCCTTTCACCCTTACCCGCCTTCGCCCTTGCAGGCTTCGGCGGGCGGTTTGCTTTCTGT